>Ga0209517_10003087_pt1 | contig 22838 bp, 25 predicted proteins | sample PeaSoiMetSII2010_FD_187695 | JGI IMG/M metagenome (GOLD analysis project Ga0209517, IMG submission 187695) | Peat soil microbial communities from Weissenstadt, Germany - SII-2010 (SPAdes) (version 2) | ecosystem: Environmental > Terrestrial > Soil > Wetlands > Peat | place: Germany...
CACTCTGTTGTGATATCGTGACCCAAGCAAAAGCCTCCTTTGGTGCTTCAAACATCGTCATCTGAACGTGTTTGTACCACAGGAGGCTTTTCTTGTCTCCAAAATCATGAATTATGCGGGTTAAGGGAATCCGGGCTGGAAGTGGAAACACAGAAATCAACAGGTTTGCATTTTGGCACTAGCCTCCCCAAAGTCCTCACATACCACAGCGCCAAGGGGCTGACGTTTGAAACGGTGTTGCTCCCGAGACTTGTCGCGAAGTCGTTCCCCCGGGCTTCCCCTGAAAGGTTGGAGCGACTGCTTTACGTGGGCATAACACGTGCCATCAAGTGGGTTTATCTGAGCACGAACACCTCCACTCCAGTGGAATCCCTTGAGAAGGTCCGCCGCCTGGGGCGAACCAATCCGCCCCAGGTTACGATTCAGGTAGGCGGATCAGTGAGGGTCACGCCCCCAGCAGGCGGAACTCGGCGTACTGGCGACGATGACATACTGGATATTCTGTGATCCTTCGATCTTCTGACCTCGTCGAATTGAAGCACAATGATCCCAGATACCCTCGAACCGTGCTTTCCGCCCTGGGGGAACCCAAACCCGCGACAATCACTGCGTTTGGTGATCTTTCGATCCTAGAAGCGAGAAAACTGAGTCTTTTCTGCTCAGTCAAATGCCCAGGACGGTTAATTGTTCAGGCATCAGATCTTGCTCATCAATTGGCGGAACTTGATGTAATGATCGTCAGCGGTTTCCACTCGCCGGTGGAGCGCGAGTGCTTGAACATTCTTCTTAGGGGCAAAGGAACAATTGGAATATGCATGGCCCGTAGCTTGGCCCGAATGCGAGTGTCTCCTGAGTTATGCGCAGCGTTGAGTGCCGGGAGGGTCATCTTGCTTTCTCTTTTCTCCAAGGTCGAACGCCGTGCAACCCTCCAAGCTTCCATGCGCAGAAACGATTTTGTTGCTGCATTAGGGGATTTAGTGCTTGTTATCAATGCCGTTCCAAACGGTCGCATTGAGAGACTATGCCAGTACGTCTCCACTTTGAGGAAGCCGATTTATGTTCTTGATGATCCGGCAAATTCCAGGCTGCTGACATGGGGCGCAAAGCCCACAAAAGCAAACGCGGGCCTCTTCTCGGCAGCCCCGGCTTGGGATTCGTAGACAAGGGACAACGGGTTGGGGCCCTTTACGCGAGGCGCCCGATATCACCACCACTTATGCTAATGGTGCCCAGGGAGGCAGTTAGCCCCAGATGCGTTAACCGCCAGTTCTATTGACGGGAACATCGTTTCTGCGCCAAACACGTTTTCGATGGACGAGACAAATAGGGGCGTTCAGAACAATCCGGCCGAACCAATTAGCGCTGCCAGGCGAGAGCTGGTGGACCGCGCTCGGCAATCGTGGATCAAGCGCTTGATTGACCTATCTCGGCGAAACAATCTCCTCTACTTCCGGGACTTGAAGGCGGGGACGCTCGACCTCTCGACGGCAGATCAAGACAGGATGGTGGAGCTGCTATCCGGCGAGTCGGTGGGCCTGGGTAAACTGCTGGGGCGAACGGACGATGAAACACTGGTGGCCAAACTGCTCGAAATTCGCCGGCGCGCGAAGTCCAATGAGGAAGAAAAAGGCCTGCAAACGCTGTTCGTAGCGCTCGGCATGGCTACATGGGAAGCGGGGGACGACGGACGCCCGGCTGAATCTCCGGTGGTGCTTGTCCCCATCAGCATTGAAACGCGGGGGACAGAGGGAAGAGGGCCATGTCTCATCCGGAAGGGCGACATCCAGATCAACCTTGTGCTCCTTCACGTGCTCGAATCTGAACACGGAATCCGCTTGACCGACGAAGAATTGATCCCCTTGCTGCAAGGGGACAACGAGGGCGAGAGGTTCGATGCCTCGCCCGTGTACTCGGCAATCTTGCATGCTGCCAGGGAAGTCAAGGGCTTCGAGATCAAGCAGCGAATCGTACTTGGGAACTTCGCGTTCCAGAAAATGGCCATGGTGAAAGACCTGCGCGAGCGGGGAGAACAATTAGCCGCCAATGACATCATCGCCGCCATTTCCGGAGATTCGGCTGCTCGGGGCGCGGTCTCCCACGAGGTCAGTGAATTTCGTGCCGAGGACCTCGACAAAATACCGCCGGAGAGCGAGTTCAGTGTCCTCGATGCAGATTCCAGCCAGCAGAAAGCCATTGTCTCGGTGATGGCAAACCAGAATGGGGTTATTTTTGGCCCACCGGGTACGGGAAAAAGCCAGACCATTGCCAACCTGATCTTATCCCTGGCAGCCACCGGCAAGCGGGTGCTGTTCGTGGCAGAAAAACGCGCCGCACTCGAAGTTGTGTTGCGGCGGTTGGAAAAGGTGGGATTGGGGCATCTGGCCCTGGACCTTCATGGCGCCGACATTGCACCCCGAATGGTCATGCAACAGATTGGGAAAGCACTCGACGTTGTTCACACTTCGGCCGCCGTTGATCCCGCGGATACGCATCATCAATTTGTTGACCGCCGAACGCGGCTCGATTCTCACGTGGAGCGAGTTCATAAGCCTCGACTTCCGGCGGGCCTGAGCGTTTTTCAGTTGCAGGGAAAACTTCTGGCGTTGGCCCAGGTTTGCCAGGCCAAGACGCGTTGGCGTGGGCCGGCACTGGCACAGATAACCGCGGAAAATGCCGGAAAGATTCACGACCTCTTGGTGGAGGCAGGGGGCTTCGATAAGCTCTTCACGCGGCAGGACCCATCGCCATGGAATGACGCACAGTTGATGGACGGAGCAGCCGTTCACCGGGCGCTTGATCTGGTGACAACACTGCGCACTCAGTACTGGCAGGATCTGGGAAAGTCTCTGACCACCATCGCGAAAGAAACGGGGTTGAAAAACCCGGAAACGCTGGAGAAGGCGCGCGGTCTTCTGGGACTGCTGGAGGGGGTCAATCGGACGCTCGATACATACTCTCCCGAAATCTACAGCCAGAACCTGGAGGGCATCAATGCGTCGCTTACGCCTGCTCGAAAGGGCAAGCTCGCGGCAGCGTGGGCTTTGTGCTTCAACGCCGAATATCGTGACGTGCGGCGCACGCTCCTGGACCTGCGAAAAGGCAAACCTCCATCATCACTCGTGTTAGCGCGCGAGGTCGATGGCGCTACAACCCAAATTAAGAATTGGCGGCAGGCCTCGGAAGCCGGCTCGCTGCCCCGCTGCACATCAAACCTCGAAGTTCACAAAAGCCACTTTGAAGCTGTCTGGTCTGGGGCTGCAGGACTCGCGGCTTTTCTGCCGCAGCGCGACCTTCTCAACATCCCCATAAACGATCTCGGGGAATTACTGGACGCACTCGCTCGGGACGTCCAAACGCCCGGCAGGGTTCCCCGGCTTCTTCAGGTTGAACGTGAGCTCGAAAGGCTTGGGGCGCATGACCTTATCGTGGAAATCAAGAAGTCTAATGCCGACCCTCCGACCTGGCCCGGGATCTTTGACTCCGCCTGGTATTGTTCGTGCTTCGACTCGGTATGCGCGGGGGATCCGCTTGTCTCCGGGTTCAACGGCAAGGCCCACAATAATTTTGTGGAAGACTTTTGTAAGCTCGACCGCGAGCGGCTGGAAATTGCCTCCGCCAGGGTACGGCGGGCCCACGCGGAGCGGGCCATCCAATCGCTGAACGCGCACGAGGACCAGCAATATCTCATCCGACGGGAAGTGGAAAAAAAGAAACGCTTCCTGCCACTGCGCAAACTGGTGGCGCAGGCTCCTGACGTGCTCACCTCGATATGCCCTTGCTGGATGGCCAGCCCGCTCTCGGTAAGCCAGATTCTGGACGCTGACCGGCAGTACTTCGACTTTGTGATCTTCGACGAGGCCAGCCAGATTTTGCCGGAAGACGCCGTGCCCACGATCCTTCGCGGGGCAAAGGTGGTGGTGGCAGGCGACCACAACCAGTTGCCGCCCACAACCTTTTTCACCTCGGGAGATGATGATGACGACGAGGATGCAGATCTTCTTGCGTCGGAAGGCTTCGAAAGCCTGCTCGACCTGATGAATTCATTCCTGCCACCCTGGCCTTTGGAGTGGCATTGCCGCAGCCGGGATGAATCGCTCATTGCCTTCTCGAATCACTACATCTATGCGGACCGCTTGGTGACCTTTCCCGGACCGAGGACGATGCCGGCGGTTTCGCACGTGCTCGTGCAGCAGGAGCCAGGGAAGGATGGGGAAGAGGAGAGTTCCTCCGCAGAAGTTCGGAAAGTTGTTGACCTCATCCTCAATCACGCCACCAAACGCCCCACCGAAACGCTCGGTGTGATCGCCATGGGAATCAAGCATGCCCGGCGAGTGGAAGCGGCCTTGGACCACGCGATTGAAAAACGCCCCGATCTGGAAGATTTCTTTGACATCAATCGGCCCGATCGTTTTTTTGTGAAGAATCTTGAGCGCGTTCAGGGCGACGAGCGCGATGCGATCATTCTTACCATTGGTTACGGGAAGGATCGTGCAGGGAAACTCCCCTTTCGGTTCGGTCCGCTCTTGAATGAGGGCGGGCGACGCCGGTTAAACGTCGCCGTCACTCGCGCCCGGAGCCGGATGACGCTGGTTTCCTCGTTCAGCCATCTTGATATGGACCTGGCAAAGACCCGGGCCGGCACGGGGGTCGAGTTGCTGAGGTTTTATCTCCAGTACGCGGCCACCCGGGGTAAGCAACTCGGCGATCGGCAGGCTACAGACTACCCCTTGAACGAATTCGAAGCGGATATCTTTGATGCCTTGACGGCGAAAGGAATACCTATAATCCCGCAGGTGGGCGCATCCCACTACCGCATCGACTTTGTGGCGAAACATCCACAAAGGCCGGGAAGATTGGTTTTGGCGATTGAGTGTGATGGTGCAACCTATCACTCAGCTCCCACGGCTCGCGATCGTGACCGCCTCCGCCAACAACACCTGGCGGCGCTAGGTTGGAAGTTCCACAGGATATGGTCAACGGATTGGTTTATGCGCAAGTCGGAAGAAATCGAGCGGGCCTGGAGTGCGTATGAAAGTGCCGTAGCCTCAGCCAACCAGGAGGATACGGGCAAGGAGCGTCAGATCCCGGAGGGACCTGACCATGGCCGGAGTCAAATCGACTCGGCCAGCGCCATGGACCCGCCAACAACAGATACGCCTGCCACAACCGGGAACTGCGCCCGCAAGCCTCGGCCGGCAATCGTCGCTAAAGAGAGCATTGCCGGCTACAGTCAAAGGCAACTGGTAAGCCTGATTGAATGGATCAATTCTGATGGGCGCCTTCGCACGGACGAAGAAATTATCCATGAGATGGTTCCCGAATTGGGTTTCAGCCGGCGTGGCCCGCGGATTGAGGCGACAATCCGCTCTGCCCTTAAAGTAATGAGGGCGTCGCTTAACCGAAGGTAGCCAGCGAATGGTCGATAGTCGCGTGCACGGGCGTGCGAATAGATGGGCTCCAAGGGCATCGAATCAAAATGTCGGAAATTTTCGTGCCCAAAGACCTTGAGCACCCCCTTAAGAGTACTCTTAAAATAGATCCTTCACTGTGCCTCGATGAGCCAACCTACGCCTGGCTTCTCACAGAGGTTCCGAGTCAACCTGAAGGTCGGCTACGAGGGCCATCACGGCTGGGGTGCACCGGCCGGCCGCGTTAATCCCTCCCTACCGCTATTAACCGCTGCCCGCCCATCCTTTATTTCTACATTCTATCAGCCAGCTCCCAGAGAAGAGGCGTGTGGCAGATAAAGATGACTTGGTGAAATCCGCCCAAGTCCATGGCCCGACGCAGCATGCGCACGTACTCCTTGCCCCTGACAGCATCCAGAGCTCCCACGGTTTCGTCACGGAACAGCGTCTCGTAGCGAAAGCCCTGACCTTGCCGCATGTTGTAGATGGCGATGCCCAGGTTGACGGCTTCGTTGAACATTACATACGCCAGCCACAACGCAAAGTTGTGCACGCGGTGGCTCGGATGTAGAATCGACCATCCCCATGTTGCTAATCCGTCAGGAGGGTATCTCTCAGTGCGGGAAATCCAAAGTCAGGCTCGCCGGGCTGGGCAATCTGCCCAATCCGAAAACGACAGCATTGCCCAGGCTCGCACGGGTCCTCGTGTTTATGAAAACTGGTTGGCGCTGCATGACGGCAAGGCGTGTCTCAGCGCCGAGGAGTACCCGCTGTTCACAGATGCTTGGATTACGGGAGAGGCAACTCAAGGTCCATACCGGTTCTTAAACACGGTCCCCAGGCACAATTCGGGACTAATTCAGCCAGCCGTAGTTCTCCGATGCGATGTACACGTGGATTTCCCGTTGCCGGACATGACGAAAACCGACGCTAATCAGTATCACGGCGGTTCATTTCCCGACGAACTCGCCGCTCTGTCCTCGCTGGTCTTGGGGATTCGGCTAAGGGCCGGCGGTGCGACGCGCTTGTTTGAACCTGGCGGTGACCCCAAAGGGAGACCGACGGAATTGGGTTCCCGACCGTTCGTCAGCATTCTAATCCGAAAGGAGGCATCTAGCTGGGTGATGCCGAGCGCTGCTGAAGGAACCCATTCACTTGATGGGCTGAACACCCTGGGTATTTTGATCAAGCTCGCTCCGCCCGACGCTACAGCAGTGGTTCGAGCTGCCCGACTGTACCAGGACGCCCTTTGGCTCGTCGAGTCGGAGCCTTCACTCGCGTGGCTTATGCTGGTTTCCGCAGTCGAGACCGCCGCAAACCAGTGGCGAAAGGGGATGGAGCCTCCAGTTGACCGGCTCAAGACTTCGAAGCCCAGGCTACATGAGTATTTGCTCGATTTGGGTGACGAGGTTCTAGAAAAGGTGGCCGGAGAAATCGCGGAGAGCCTTGGCTCTACGAGAAAGTTCGTGGACTTCGTGCTTACGTTTCTCCCATCACCACCCCCCGTTCGGCCGCCGGAGGGGTTCCAACATCCATGGGAAACTGGTGAAATCCGCGAAACGCTGCGTTGCGTCTACCATTACAGGTCAAGGGCATTGCATGACGGAATACCATTTCCTGCGCCGATGTGTCGACCGCCTTCCGCCCTTGGACTGGCCATACCGTCAGAGCGACCATCGGCCATTGCCACAAGCGAGGGTGGCGGGACATGGCTTGCTAAGGACACCCCGATACATTTCCACACCTTCGAGTACCTAGCCCGAGGTGCGCTGACTGAATGGTGGAGAAAAGGCGCGCCGAAGGACAGCATGCAACCTGACAATCAAGGGGTGTGAGACCCGACTTAAGACTGGACTTTTGCTTTCGACGGAACAGGTTGCGGACCTGACCGGCAGGATCGCCGCCCCAAAACATCTGATTGTGGGCAGGCGAACCTGCTCAATTCCGCACAGGAGAATCAACCGTTTGTGGAGAGCCACAGATCGAGGTTTTTGGGCGAGCGAGTCACGGCGGGCATACATGCTCCCGCCAGCCAAATGTGCGCTTCGCTGCCGATAACCTGGCCCGTTTTGCCCGACCACGCAAGGAGTTCTCCCGCTTCCCTCAGTTCCATAACTCAAAATAGGCCGAGCTGCTTGTCGGCTGGCATAATTGCAGGTACTGACCGGTGGGCGATACGCTTGCGGGCCGCGGCAGCATCCAGCGGAGCGCCAAATAATTGCAACTGATCGACGATCGCAGGTAGCGGCTGGTGTGGAATGGCAACGTCTTCCGGTGGCGCTTCGGGCTCGGGGTCCATTGGCACCGGCACTACGTGCGCAAATGCCTCGTTCTGTTGTTGGATGGAACGCCAGACAAGCTCTGCGTTTTCCCCGATTCCCCTTTCGGTGACGAGTTCCCGCGCCATCGCCATCAGAAGGTCGTCGTCCTCTCCCACGGCCTGCAAGCCTTCCGTTGAAAACTTCCCCTCCATGGCGAGTGCGACGAGAAGCTTTCGCCCCATCAACCGCAGGCAGGTTTCCTGGGCGCTATTCGCATAGGCAAAGTACTTGACCGTGACTTCCTGAGTTTGGCCGATACGCCAGGAGCGCCGGCTCGCTTGGCGGAGAGTGTAGAGTGAATACCCGGTTTCCCAGAAGAACAAGTCAGGGTATTCTAGAAGGTCAAGCCCGAGGCTGACAAGTTTTGGGTGCCCAATGACCACTTGTACGCCTTGGCGTGACTGCCGATCATACCAGCCCTCGCGCAATTCAGGCTTTACATCACTGGTCAGGACGGTGACCCGAATTCCTTCGCGCTGGAGGATGCGTTCGAGCCGTCGAGTTACGTCTCGAGTGCGCGTGTAAACGGCAAACACATGGACCTTGCGGCCGCGGGCGAGGCTTGATTTGATTTCCTCAACGAGGCGCTGTTCCTTGGCATAGAGCACACCTTCATCCAGGTCTTCTGGCTCAGCGATCACAAAACGCTCCCGTCGCCCCGTTTCCGGGTTGATCTCCGAGCCATAAAGCGTCCCGAGACCAAACGGCCGGTCTGGGTAAAGCAACAAGGCATTCATTCCGACACTTATAACGGACGCGTTGCCTCGGTGCTCTTTCAGCGCCTTTTTGATCGCCTCCTCAAGCTCGCCATATGCCTGCTTGAGTTTTTGATCCATCTCGACACGGACTACCTCCTCCTGATAAGCCGGCAGCGCGTGGGCGATGTCTTCCAACGAAAGAAACGCCGCGAATGGCATCAGGAAGTCACCGAAAAGAAGTGGGGAAGCCCCGGGACGCCGGCGCACGCGCCGCGTTACTTTGGCTTCGGAACAGGCGTTCTCGGCAGGTTCAATGGTGGTGATGGTTTCAAGCAAGCCGTAGGTCTCTAAGAACGGCCGCACACCTTCGCTGTGCTCGAACCCGTGTTCGATCATTTTGCGTGCGTCGAGTCTGAACAGGATCTCAAAAACATCATCGGCGTAGCCACCGAGGAGAGTGCCTGTCAGCACGAGAGTCTTCGTGGCTGCGCTCGCAAGCGTTCCGAGGGCATTACCTTGGGCTGTATCACCGCCCTTCAGTTCATGCACCTCGTCGGCGATGGCAAAGTCAAAGAAGCCCCGCAGATGACGTCCGATGAATTCGACTACAGCATAGCGCCGAACTTTCGATGCATCGGCTTGCCACAACGCGCTGAACAGTTCCCGCCGGACCTTCGGGTCTGGTTCATCGTTGTCGCTTTTTGCTCCAAGCCGTTCGCTCAGGCGCACCTGCTTGAAGTCGGACGAAAGCAGCCGCTCAGCGTCATCGCCGCTGTAGATCGGCTGGCCGGTGTCAGGGTTGACCACGCTGCCCTGGAAACGACCTGACTGGGCGACATTAAAGGCGTGCCGCCAAAAATAAGATAATTTCGCAGCCTCCTTCGACAATATGAATAACGATGGTTGCGTGCACTGTGCATCCCAGCGGGCCCTGGCGCTGGGACAGTTCTTACGTAAGCGCAAGTCTGTCAGCGTGGTCTTGAGGCCTTCGCGAACCACGCGCCCGCTGCGGAGTTTGACCTCATGGATGCCGTTGGGGCTGGTCGAGTTGGTGTTACGCAGCCCATCAATCAGGAAGACGCGCAGGCGCGGGATGGTCTGAAGCGCCTCGCGACACCATTTCATTGTAAGATGGGGCGGCGCCATCGCGATCGCTGTAAATGGCTTACCCTCAGCGGCGACATATATGCTGGCCAGCGAAATCAGAGTCTTTCCGGTGCCACACTCTGCCACAACTGCCGCCGAACGAGCCTCCGCGAGTCGCTTTACGACACCCATAACTGCAACAGCCTGGGACGTGTACGGCCTGCGGAGCAGCTTTGCCAGCAGCGGCGAAGGCGGGTCCTGTGGGCCATGCATAGGCGGGAACGACTGGAGGATGCGTTCCCCCATCTCATTAGCAAACACGCGCAAGTACGTTGGAATATCGTTCGGTGGCTCCATGAGGACTTACATCTCCTGTGATTGATTCAATTGGGAAGGTGTGGGTGGGAAGCGTCAGGCCGGGGCTGCTTTATGACCTGCAAGAAATTACGGGGTAGTGAAAGGCTGCGTACGCTCGTGATCGAGAAATCCCGTCATGGATGGCCATCCGATTGGACCGTTTAACGCCGGAAAGCAGATCTGCCCACGACGTAGCCCTCTCGAAATCCAATTCAGGAACCTTTGCTTTGTGCCGGTGACCAGGATTGGTGTGCAACCAAGTCCAGTCAGTGAACGAATTGCTTTGCGGCGCTTCAGCTCGCAGATAAACCAGTCTGCCCACTCCGGCACTACCGGTAGTCCGAAGCGTTCTGAAAGCCGGTAGAGGACGAAGAGAGGGTCGCTGTCCGAAAGGATCGTACGGTTGTTCTCGGTGGCCGCACCAAGGCGCGTGGCGGCGAGCTCGGCAGAAACGGCTACAAGGTGGCGCACGGGACGCCGACGGCCGGGCAAGCTGAAGCTCCCGCGATAACACTCAGCCTTTGCTCCAAGGCTCAATTCAAGGACCCCGAAATCCGGGCCTTCAACCTTAAAGAGCTGATTTTGATGAATTGCCGCCCAGACCGCGCTTACGTCGGATTCACCCCCGAGCACGGAGACGAGATGGAGCTTCGCGTCACGGCCGTTCTCTGTGGGCTCGGCGATGCAGCGGTCCAGCCGCACCCGAACCCGCGCCGTCGTATCTTTCATCACCCGCGTGAACTCAAGCCATCCGAAGCGTTCATGCGCGTTCTTCACCTCTTAGCTCCTCGAGACGGAATTTCCGGTGTAGGATGTCAGAATTAGTGAAAATTCGTGTCAGAGTTCTTGAAAATTTGTGTCACAGTAAGTGAAATAATCCTACATGGCGGATCGTGGCGGCCAACTTCAGGGGTTCAAGCGACTGTACTTTCTCCTGAAAGAGGTCGCAGCAAAAGAGTGAATTTCCCCACCAAAGGAGGCTTGAAGATAACTCGACCTGAGTTGGTCTACCCTGCACCGTTACCCGAGATTCAGCCAGTTCTCAATTTGCTAAAGTCAAGTATGATGCCTGATTGCGGGTTGAGCTGGTCTGTCGCTAGTTTGCCGTCGGCCTCTCGATATGATCGATGACAATGGCCTCTGTTGGCCCTTTTGTCGATTCCAGCTTCAACCCAAGCTGCTCCTGAATTGCCGTGAAGAGCGAGGGCCCGGAAGAATCGGGCGGCGCGCTTTCAGCGCCTGGCTTGACGCCGGCCGTCCCCATGAACATCCCTGCCGAGCTTTGATCAGGGGTCCACTTAAGCGCGATATCATATTTACCCTTCAGCCCGGTCTGATCCAGAACAGTGCGGCCCAACTCCAACTGGCATGATTGCGACAAGATCATCACCAGGGACGCCATGGGAAGCGCTTGCCCTGTCAATTTCCCCCCTTCTACCCACCACATGCCCGGGTGTGAGCGGCCGTCAGGGCCCTTGATTCCGTTGGGGTAAGTGTCGCCGGGTTTTGCCTCCCGAAGTTTGGGACCGTTCTTCGCGATAACCAGTGCATAAACGGGAATTTCTTTTGTCTCGTCTCTGACCAGCAACTTGAATCGATCGGCGAGCAACGACTGAACTCTCAGGCGAACCTGCAGGATACGCTGCTCGGGAGGAAGTTTCTCCAATGGTTCGACTTGCGAGTCATCCAACTTCGCGTCAATATCGTACCTTTCGGAACTTATCCAGCTTGGTCCTCCCGAGAGTTGATCATCTCGTAACGGAAGAGAAATGCCGGCATACGCCCATTTAATAAGCTCCTTTGCCGTTATGCTTGTTGCAATGAACCCGCCCTTAGGAGCGTCGACCCGAGTCCAGAGATCCGCAGAATGATTCGGCTTAATTGAGGCAACCTCGAAGGACGGCAAGGACGCACCAGCCCCAATTGCCGGCGAGCTGCCAGCCACGGTCTGGGCAGAGGAGGATTGCGGTGCGGAAACTGTCCGAAGGGGTGCCCTCGGCTCCGGTCTGGTGGAGATCCGCGTTCACAAGGCTTCTGCGCCCCGGCCACTGCGCGAACTCTATTACGTGTCAATTGGGTATGTGACCCAACCCAAAGAGGACAAACGCAAGGAACTGTTCGTACTGGCGGAAACGCGAGGGAGTCACTTCGGCATCCGAACGGTTCATTTTCCGTGCCATACGCTGCGCGATTACTTCTATGTCGCACTTCGGCACCGCGACTGGAGTAGCCAACCTACTCTGTACGAAGTCTTGGGGACCACTTCAAATGCGGGGCCAGCCGAGTTGCGTCTTTCGTTTAAGATTCGGCAGATCGAGATCCAGAAGCAGGCGGCAAATAAGAATGCTGTTGCGACGCTCGAACGTGCCTACAACATCCTTGCTCAATCCGAGTTAAGGGCTTGCTATGACGCCTTGCTCAGAGAGGCGGAGTCCCCGGTCCTGTTCCCTTACGGTGGTTTCGGCTCGCTTCTTGTGAACGGTGACCGCTCGCGGGATGGGCAGACATTTTTTGTAACGCGCATTCTGGCCTTTCGCCCCGAAATCCGGCAGCGGCGTTTCCGCGCTCCCCTGCGAAAATTCGAATTCTACGCAGATCGCGCCATCTATCGCGACGCCAGAAGAAAACTTGAACTTGTGGTTGACCAGGCGGCGATGCCGTTGGTCTGGGACGAGAGCTGGAACCGGTGGAAGCACCTGCTGGCCGCTAAGGTCGAAATCGACGCCACCTTTGTGCAGGCGGGCAAGTACCGGATAAAGAGAGGGGAATGGTCCCTGGTGCAGTGTGACAGCGCTCTTCCCAGTCGGCTGAACGTCAAGCTGCCCTCTAACGTCCATGGGGAGGTGCATAGAGCCCAAGAAACGTATCACAGGTTTGGCCAATATTCTGAGGCCTTTGACCGGATCAGGGCGCGGATCGAGCACGAGCCCGTCGAGAAGCGCGAACTTGACCGACTCCTGGGGCAGTTAGGTGTACCCCCGGATTTCGATGTGGCCCAGCTTAGTTGGAGGCCAGACTACGACCAGTTCTTTTACCGCCAATTGGCGAAGCGGGCCCGGCGACTCTACCTCTACCGGGATGAATATATCTTCGAGACTGCGGCCGGCGCGGTGGTTGAGACGCCGCAGTTGGGCCATGCGACATACTTGTTTGTGAAGCCTGCCAGTATGGAAACTTTCCTAGCCCTCTATGTGCGGACCAACAAAGAAGACATTCGTGCCAACCGCAACAACGTTGCCGAGCAGCTAGGTTTCCTGTGCCGGATCGTGCACGGAGTGGACCCGCGCGGATGGGTGAAAGAACTGCGTGCCAAGCTAGGAGAACCCACGAAGGCGGTGGAACCTATTGAGACTTGATGGCGGTTTCAGGGCCCTTCACTTATGCCAGTTGCCGCATGGGTCCGTCAGGCGATTTCTTGCTGGCTCCCCGCCTGCGTACCCTGCGCCAGAGTCCAGGATCCACCGGGAACGGCACCGCACGAGCTGCGGCCACGTCGACGAAGGCTCCATGATAGGTAATCTCGCCATTGCGGAACAAGGAGGCGAGCAGCGCCAAAGCATGCTGGGCAAGGACGCTACTCACAAATGGCCATTGCCTGTCGAGAGCCTCGAGCGCGCTGCAACTCGGTTCGTTATCCTGGTCCAGAGTCGCGTCCACCATTTCCGGATACAGTTCCCCGATTACCCTCAGGCGAGTTCGCGAACGTCTGTTGCGGTAGTTTAACGGTTCGCCCAATACAAACTGTCCGCCCGACGCCGAATTCCCCAAATCCATGTAATAGCCCGTAAGACTCGATCCCGAGACGGATTTGGCGATCGTTGCCCGCGCCGCGCGCGTGTCCACGCAGCCGATGACAATATCCGGTCGCAAACATTGTTCGCCGTAGGGGGTAGATTCAGGGTGCAGCGTCTTCTCCGTCAGGGCTCTCGGGATCGCGGCCCAGTCCAGCCCCCAGAACAGATTGATCCGATTCACCAACACGATGGCCTTGTTTATGCCCGCTTCGGTCCTGGCGAAAGGCTGGCGCACACAATTGAACGGCGAAACGATATCGCCATCAATCACTGCGACGTGTAATCCATACGGATGTCCTTGTGCCAGCATCGCGCCGTGAAGGTACGGCAGGCCGGCCGCAATGGCGCTCCCGTTGCCACCGCAGCCGACTACCAGAACCTCGACGATTTGCCGCAGGAGCTCTTCGTGTAATCTGTGCGTTTCCATGCTTCACCGCTCTCTTGCGACAAACTCGGCCAGTGTTTCTTTTGCTTCCACGAGGTATCGCATCGGAAAGCGTTTCTTCCCGGCGAGTTCTTGCCACAGTCCCACGAAGCCTCCAGGGTAGGTGGTCAGCCGCACGGCGCCGAGCGCATGGGTGAACTCACTGTTGTGAAAGGCGCTCTGCCAAGCCCCGATCGATGTCACCGAAACGTCCTCAGGCGCCCGCACCGTTCCCAGGCAGACCCGGCCATCCTCTCCCGCAACGTTCCAGTACGGTGCAGTCTTGAGCCGGGTCCCTGCCTCGGGGCGCAGGTTCTTCGCCAGCGCCCGGACGTACAGTTCACGCCTACGCACCTTGAAGACGATCGGGGGATGAGGAAAGAACTTCCCGTTCAACTTTCTCGCGTCAGCGTCTGCTTCCCCAAAGAACATAATTTGCCGCGAAGCGGGGCTCCACCACACGAGCATTTCCGGGGTCCGTACCAAGACGTTCGCCGGCAGGATTTCGGCTGCAACTTGGGAGCCGAGACCTTCCGCAAGCTTGCGCAAAAAGGCCAGGCTCAGGGGCCGCGCAGGACCAAGCGTCGGCGCACCTTCCTCCTGCACTGTGACGTCATGCAAGCTCGCAAAGGCGCGATGTGCGCTGCCGTAAACGAGTACCGCGTGCCGAAGCTCGAGCCGGCAGCTCTCGCCTATTTCAATGTGAGCTTCCATCTTGGTGTCCCTCTTCCTGGCTGCCGGGCAATAGCGTCATGAGGCGGCTCGCTGTCGCCAGCGTCTCACAAAGGCCGGCCAGCGAGTCGAACGCTTTCCGCACGCTCGCGGCGTCGGCTGGAACGATCTCGGCCAGGAACGATGGCTCGGGCTCAGTCTCGAGCATCGCTTGACTGTCCTCATCAAAGGCAGCTACAACCCCATCCTGGTGCCTGAAACAGACCAGAATAGCGGGCAGCGGCGGGTTGCAATCCATCAGCGCCTCCCGGGCTTCCTCGCTGATTTCGGGAGGGTTAACTTGCCGGGAAACCTGGTCCAGGTCGAGTGCTGCCTGGATTAGGCGGCGAGCTGCTCCGTCCTTAATGCCGTTCGTCAAATCACGAAGGCTTTCGGTATCCAATGGCTCCATTCGCATCTCTGCCGGGATGCAACCCTCGACGTCGGGGAACTCATACTGCTCAGGGTTTTCTTCCCCTTCGATCCATTCCTTCCACATCTCGACCCGTTCCAGCGCGTCCTGGTAATCGTATGGTCGAGCCCAACGCCCAAGGGCGCCGATCAGCAGACGATAAAATGTTACTGGGAGTTGTGGATGAACTTCCTTGAGTAAGTCCACCGTGGGCCCGATGGCAATGTAACCCGCAGCGTCGGCCTCGACGGCAAGGTATAACCGTGCGGGGTCAATGTTTTCGCTGCCGTAAAGGCCGGGGTTACTCCTCAAGGTGGCGTGGAGGGAGAACTGCTCGCGGATCGCATTGCTGCCGTGAAGCGTGATCCACCGTTCGAGCGTGTCCAGGAGATAGCGCGGCACGCCTCCCTGCCAGTCACCGGGGTTGGCGATACCAAGCTCCGTGAGGGTTCGGGCCAATAAGCTGGCGCGCGGGTCCTCACCGCCAATTTGATGTTCGACAGCTACTCCATCGAGCCGTGGCAACAAGGCGACGCTTCCTTGCCCCATTAGACAGGCAGCAACCACCCTGGGGGGAGGTTGATGACCGCGCTTCGGCGACGCCGCTGTTCTTCCTCGATAGCCTTCGCAAGAAGCTCGGACGCTTGCTGAAATTCGGGATCTCGTAGGAACCTCGCGATAATGGTTTGGCAACGCGGGTGGCGGCCCTCGATGAGTTGGGTAAGCTCATCCAGGACCGCCTCTCGGCGCGTGCAGATTGTTGGGGTGCGCATGGCTAGCCTTTGGCTCCCACGCTTCGCACGAATTCGTAGCGAAGCTTGTCGCCTATGGCCTCGGGACCCTGGATTGCGGCAGTTGCCAACTCCGGATACTGCATGGAGTAGGCTGCCTTTATTTCCTCGGGCGGCATATGTCTGTCCAAATCCGGGAGGGAAATTCCTGCGTAAGAAAATATTCTTGAGGCTGGGGTGATGGTCATAGACGTAAACCTCCTTGCTGTTGAGATTGGGATGGCTCGTCCGGCGTCGGGCCGAACAGACTCGATGTAGCCGGTGGCGCGGGATCAGGGTTAGCAGAAGACGCGGGCGGGGTAGTGCCAGATGGAGCTGGCGCAGAGGTCGAAGACTTCGCTTTCCGCTTTTCGTCGGCCTTACGCTTGGCCTCTTCCTGAGCAGCCTTGGCCGCAGCTTCCATCGTAGCCTTTGCTTCTGCGAGTGTGCTGCTCATTTGCCGATGCGTTTCCACGTACGCGGCAAGCTCCTTGGCAAAGTCCCGGTCAAGTTCTTCCGGCGTTCCCACAAAGCTCAACGGCGTCGAGAGCGCGGCGTTGTCGCTTTCAGTGGTGCGCTTGGGACAAACGTTAAGCCGAATGGTGGTGTCGCTCTCCCGAGTCACCGTGATGAGCACGGTGCGTTCGGCGAGGAGCGGCATGAGTTCAGTAAACACGACTAGGTCCTCCTTGAGCGGGATTATTGCTACTTCACAACCAAAAAAGCGGGTTGAAAGAGAATCGGGCTGATTACGAGTGGCCGCGCACGGCGAGCTTCCGAGGCGGATGCGGGATAAGAAGGCGTTTTTCATTCCCAATCCGGCGACATGCCCGCAGTGGATGGTTCCCGGCAAGCGTAGCGGTTTTCCGCCGGTTGCCGGTGATGCTACTCTTAAAGACTCTACTTGAAAATAAAGGGGGGGAGTGTATACTCCCCCGAACCGAGGATGTTCCAGGAGACCCAAACATCTCTCCAGCAACTCTATCAGGAGGACGAGCGGCCCTGGTTCGTGGGCTTTGGCGGCGGCAAGGACAGCACGATGATGGCGTCGCTGATTTTCGATGCCGTTCTGTCCATCCCCACCGAACACCGAAGAAAGCCCATTTCGGTCCTTTGCACAGACACGAGCGTGGAGATTCCTGCCATTGTGGAAATGATCGAAGGGATAGTGGGGAGCTGTTCCTGAAATCAACGGCTTCTGGATCCAGGAACCCGAGAAGCGCCGCCGAGTTAACTGCCGGCTTTGCGCTACTCATTCTTCCTCAGATCTGGCGAGTTACCAATTGAAGGCTGCGACGCGTCCGAAGGGGAGGTATCATTGGAGACCAGATAGTGGCCGAACCTTGAATTTGTTCTTTTCTCCCAGCCAGAAAGTTCAAGATCTCACTCCAAAGAAACGCAGATGCCACAAGGCCCAAGGACGGGGCCGAAGCCTGAATGGCTTCGTAGGTGAGCAAGCCACAGCCGCCCGGAGTATCGCGAAGCAAGTCAATAAATGGAGTTGTGGTTTGTTGTCGCCGTGGCCTGGGAGCATCGTCATCAGGGAAGAGGCCTCGCGCAAGGACGTTGTCCGCAGGAATAGAGTGCCAAGATATGCGCGGACGCAGAAAGGAATCTCCAAGGCCAGCGTCGAAAAGCCATGAATAGCCCCCGGCAATGGCCATCCGCCTTACATCGAATTTATCCAAACCCATCACAGCTAGTTCGGACTGGCGCTCGGAACGGTGCCAGCCCCACGTGATCTCCTTTACCTCTGACGCAGCGTCCCACCCCCAAGTTTGTGCTCTCCGTTTCAAATACTCGGCCTTAGGAATGCCAATCCATTCATGCTGCGTCTCAATAAGAATGTGAGTGGACCAGTTACCATCTTCGAAAGGGTCCTTGTCGAGCAAATGGATCCGGGGACACTGCGAGATTTCAGGCGTAAGGAAGAAAAGCAATGCAATATACGCCTGCCCCAAGTGTCCGAGCCCAATGAAATCTAATCCACGTTCTGGAAGCTTTGGCAATTCCTGACTTTCGGAAGGAAGAGACACCTGGGGCGCCGCAAATTCTTTGCGGTAAGCCGGAATTTCTGCAGCCAGAGCCAGAGCGGCGAAACCGAGATAGCCGGCTAAGGCAAAGCAACCGACAGGATTAGCTCGCTCCAAAGATTCAAGAGTAGAGTCGTAGGTGACAGTCGCTCCTCGTGTATCGCCATAGAGATTTAAGTGCTGCGAGAACGGATGGCGGCCAAGATAAATGGTTATAGCGTTGCGTGAGCGCGCAGCGGTGCCAAAGTGGCATCGAGAACTCAGTCGCGCTGGTTGCCGCAATGCATGCTTAAGACCAGCCCTGATATGGATATCGCCCGAAAATTGACGCTCTAGAACGGCGGCCAGGGCCCATATGGCGGGCCATAGATCGTCCTCGGTTGCCCGCCTGTGGTCCGCGACGATTTCGAATTCTCGCGAGAGTTTATCAAGCGCCTCGTCGGGCTCTATGGCAGCATGAGCTTTCAATAGGCCGTTGACTATTCTATTTTGATAGCTTTCCAAGATGCGCTCTCCGTGACACTGACATGTTTTCTTATCTGGCCGACCGTGAGGCGTCGCCATCCATTAGACGTCCGGATATGAACGCCCATGTTTTCGATTAGCCAGGGCTTTTGGCCATACGAAGGAACAACAATCGACCAAAATCCCTTCTTAGAACAGAGTTGATTCCGTTGGTCGATCCAGCTGAGATCAACCCAATCCTCAGGATGCGTGTGAATGCCTGCTATCAACCGGAGTTGGAAACGATTGAGTTCTTCATACAACTGGAATTTCGCGGCTTCAGCCAGAATTATCGAAAGCGAACGGCCACGATCATCGCAAAGTCGGTGATAAAACTTCGCAACGTCCGCGATCCACTGGGAGCCAGCGACGTGACCACAGAGAATGGCGGCGCTCTCACGCCATCTCGCGCTTCGGGCTTGCAATTCCGCAAGCGTCTCGTCAAATAATCCCCGCGGAATAACTAGCTCAGTGTTAAGGCGGGTTGGCGCGTGTAGCCCCTGACAGGTAGGTACAGGAGCTCCCGAAGGAAATTCAGGTAAGCGACAATCGGACTTGTGGTCTTTAGCCATGCTTTTCTGGCTCTCCACTCCTCATGGTGTTTTATACCATCGGCATCTTGCTCCCAACAGATAAAGAGGTGGGGATGTTTGAACTTGATCCATTGCTCGAATACGGCGTCGCCCCGCGGCCATGCCGCCTCGATGCATTCCCTCGTGTCGGGATCGACAAACTTGCAGTCGATTGGCTCATCGCCATAATTCTCGCAAGTAAACCGTGCCAAAAAAGTCCGATCATCAGGTGCAAGCAATCGGATATACACGACGGTACCGGACCGCTCGACCAATTCCCAAAAAAACTGCCCGACACCGTGACCGAACTCTGGCGACCCGAGGTCAGTTTCGAGCTTATCGAGGTTCGTCGCCATATGGTTCCGGCCCCGGTTTGATGAGCCAAACGGTCTCGCATCCCTTGTGATGCCCAATATGCGTTCGATCGTTCAAGACGAGCCCTGCAGGCGTCCCCTGGTGGAGCTCAAGGTTGGGACAAATGTCATGGGGAACCTTGAAATGATTGCATCCCCAGTGATGGACCCGCGACCAGGTTGCCCTGGCGGGAAAGTGTCGCTTTGCCTCTTCGGACTCAAAATGGAGGTCGATACAAACGCGACGGTGGCGCCACCTATGGCCATGACGAAGGCACTCGCTCACCTTTGAATGGGGATGGAACTGTGTTTCTCCGACGCCGAGGTCCAGCAGCAGTTCCTCCACCGGGATTTCTAGTTTATCCGCCACAGGCTGGAGGAAAGTGGCAAGTTCGGCATCTCCCGCAATGACTTCGACCTCCATACAGCGAATTTCCTGCTCATCCTGTTCGATTTCGACTGTGACAACCATGACTACCTCCAATCTCTTCCTGCGAACAAAAATTGGTTCGCTCAAATTTCCGGATGTATACTCAACATCAAGCCCCGGCTGGATAGCCGCCGGTCGACCGGGATACACCCCTGTGTGTACGGATATGTAGCGGGTCACTACCAGATTTTTTGCCACGAACGGCAAAAAATCTTTACTTGGGCCGCTTTACGGATGGGAGGCTGGCATTGCCGCCGAATTCATCGGACGCAATCGACTACGGGAGTCTACTCGACCGGCTTACAGCTCACGCGTGTCAATTCCTGAACGCCAGCCGAACCGCAGCCAAATCAAAGGTAGTTCAAGGTACAGCCTTGTCTCCTAAGGATTTCGCGATCGACCTGGTGGAAAAATTGGCGCTAGGCGAGATACCGCACGACAACTCCCAGGGGATAGGGGGGCTAATCCGCTATCTGACCGTTGCTATTGAACACGACATACTCGACGCTCTGGACCGCGCCGAGCACAAGCGGGTGGATTTTCTTGACCCCATTGTGGTGGCCCAGGATGACCAGGAAGGACAGGAGAAAGCGCTGGCGGACCTTGGGGCGACACCAGACGATCCTGCCGACTGGCTGGACGGCGAGCTATTCAAGTCAAGAGCGTACTCTTTGGTGGAACACGATCCTGAACTAAAGGAAATGGCCATTGCGATTTTCGAGGTTAACGCACTCAAACCTAGGGAGATTGCGGCAGTCTGCATGACGACTACCACTGAGATTCAGAATCGAAAGAAGAGATTTGCACTACTCCTGCAAAAGATGGAATATAAGCCGAAAAAAAGAGGAGCTGCATGAAGAACAAAAAAACTCCGGCGCAGGCGCGCGACTCCTTCCGGGAAACATTTAATGCCCTAATCCCTCCCATAGAGGAAGCCAACGATGAGGAGGTTGCAAACCTGTTGTCCACCTATGGGATTGACCCTGAGGCTATAACGGCGAAAGCTCACCAGCATCTCCAAGAGGTTGCGCGTCGCTACTCATCTCAGGGAAAAACAATCCCTCCTGGATTGAAGAACGCATTAAGACAGCTAAAGCCCCCCACGGTTACAGAGAAGGTCGAACTTGAGGCAAGTAGAGCTAAAGCTGCCATTCGATCCATTTTGGAAGAAGTAAAGGAAAAGACGACCGCGGCGGCCGACCGGATACTCCCTACTGCAGCACCGCAACCTGCGTTTAGAAACAAGAAGGATCTTACTGATGCTGACCGAAAGCAGTTGGCGGATCTGCAAGCGGAACTGGACGAAAAGGGTGATACAACTTCAAGAAAGCCTACGGATTCGGAGTAGGTATCAATGGCATTTCCCCGAGGCCGCATCTATGCAAACGCTCTTCGCACCGAACTTCGGATAGGGCGTCGTGTCGACCTTCTGACGGTTGCTAAGGAATTTCATCTTTCCATTCGCGAAGCGGATCTTTCAGGGTGTGACGGAGCGCTGCTTAGATCGTCGAAAGACTCCTCAGGGATCATTGTCGTCAAGAGCTCAATCCGAGAAATCGGTAGGAAGCGGTTTACTGTCGCGCATGAAATCGGCCATCGAGTTCTTCACGGTGTGTCCGCCGCCTGCACCTCCTCGGATATTGGCAATTGGTCAATCACGGCGCAGGCACAGGAAAGGGAAGCGGATGAATTTGCGGCTGAACTCCTGATTCCCTATAAGGAATGTAGCGCGTTCATAAGAGGCCGAAGCCCATCAATTCAAACGATAGAAAGCGTCGCCGAAGAGTTCGGTGTGTCTCTTTCGGCTTCAGCTTGGCGATACTGCGACGTGGTCGATTTGCCTTGCGCGATGGTCTGGAGTACGGACGAAGTAATCAAATGGTCGCACAAATCAGATAGTTTTCAATTCTTCCTCCAAAGGGGCGTCAAGGTACCCCAAGGCAGCTACGCGATGGCAGCGTACAAAGGCAACAAACTGGCCGGGCATCCAGAGTCAATCTCTGCTGTCGAATGGATCGATGGTGGGCGATTGCTTGACGGTGCGGAAATTTGGGAACAATCGCTCAGCTTGCCTTCGTATAACAGCGTCATCACGTTGCTGTGGGTGAAGGGCAAGATCACCAAAGATGAGGGCGAAGAAGATACTCTGTTGGAGGATCTCGACCCCGAGGAATTCACTCTCCGCAGAAAACGTTGGCCTGGGAAGCGATAAACGGAATGTCTTCTACGTTCTTAATGCGATGAACAATATGACTTACCCGCGACGCGTCGGGAGCGGAAGAACCATCAGATCGGCAGGCGACGGAAATTGGGGATTCGGCCTGAAAAGTCAGGATGTCGGAAAGTGGCACTGCCCGCGCCGCGATTTGGAGAGATTCATTAGCTTCTGGCATTCGAGCCGCGCAGAGCAGGTCGCCCGCGTGCAGCTCCACTGACATGAGCAGCCCAAGTGTCGTTTGAAACATTCCATCCGGGAAGTGCCCAGCGGGGGACAGCCTTCAGCTGCAGCAGTGAATCGTGGACGCTAGAGACGATACCTTCGAGATTTACCTAAACCAATTCAGCATTTTCTGCGCACGCTGGTCTGGGGTTCCATCCAAACTTCGACGCCCGGGATGTTCGCGTTTGTTCCGAATCCGCTGACGCGGGCCTGGACGCGCTTGGGGTCCAGCACCAAATACTCCCGCGGAACAGATTGGCACGTAGCGCACTTCGGGTCGTCTGCCTTCTCATGGCCGCATTTCATGCGCCACTTGGGAACTTCGCGAAAGCCGACACCTCGGACCTTCGGCGCGGCAGCCTGCGCTACCGGAGCTACGAGCACAATCGGCACGGATGGCAAGGGTTCTTGAAAGGTTTCAACCTGCTCGACGGCATGGTTCAGAATCAAGGTCGCGGTCTCGTGGTCACCATCGGCCTCGCGCACGGCCGCCTCGGCTAGTGCCTCCTCTTCAAGCTGCCGCTT
>Ga0209517_10003088_pt1 | contig 22836 bp, 5 predicted proteins | sample PeaSoiMetSII2010_FD_187695 | JGI IMG/M metagenome (GOLD analysis project Ga0209517, IMG submission 187695) | Peat soil microbial communities from Weissenstadt, Germany - SII-2010 (SPAdes) (version 2) | ecosystem: Environmental > Terrestrial > Soil > Wetlands > Peat | place: Germany: Weissenstadt...
CTTCTCTGTGTATACATCTTTGCCGGACTGGCAGGCGAGCACCGCCTGCAAGGCGTGCCAGTGATCCGGAGTGGCGATCAGCACGGCGTCGATGTCTTTCCGGTCGAGCACTTCCCGAAAGTCGGCATAGCCTTTGGCCTTGCCCTCGGTGGTTTTTAAGGACCGCTCAAGGTGTGGCCGGTAAACGTCGCAAACGGCCACCAGGTCCACGTCCGGCTGCTTGAGGAATTCCGCCATCACGGAGCTGCCTTCGAGTCCCGTGCCGAAAACAGCCACCTGGATCTTGTCGCTCGCACCCACCGCCCGCCTCGCGCCCATGGCCGAGGCCGCCAGACCGGCACCGGCAGCTGAGAGTGCCGCCCGTTTCATAAAAACACGTCGATCGATCCCGCCACCCATGTGAGCCTCCCTACTTGTCATCCACCTCAGGTTGGTCTTCGCTTTCCCTGGGTTATTGCGCTGCATCCGCTCGCTGCGGACGATGGCGGCGAGGTTATAGAAAACTTTTCAGGGAGATGTCAAGCGAAAAATCGAAATCAATCCGATTGTGCGGATCATACGCAGGCCATCGAACATGTTGAAAGCAAAACAGCCACGGAAGAACGGCCCAAACTGACGCCGCTATTGACACCAGAATCTGGCCGGCATTCGCTGGCGGAGTTGGCGATCCTTCCTCCAGGTTGGGTCAGGCCGGGAGAATCGCTGGCGGTGGCAGAGCGCGCGACGACGGGGCATCACGCGTGGCCTTGTTGTTCACTCGTGAAGCTCTTCGCCGCGACTAATATTACCGAGTGCGATACATCGGTTGAGCGACTTCGACCTACCCTACGGCGTTCGCGATCTTTCCCGGCGATTGCTATGCCACCACAAACTTCCTCGATGCGGACTTGCGGGGCGTTTGATGGTGGGAAGGGGATTTATCAACAGTTATGCGGGATGCACCCTATTAGTATCGTCAAAGGGCGTTTACCAGGCAGAATCGTGAAGTCTCGATTAACCCGGAATCACCTCACAGGCTCCGAGTGGACGTCATCCGACCGAATGCTGACGTCGCCACATCGCCAAACGCGAGGCGATAACGCAGGACCGATCTGCTGACGAGGTCGTTGGCACGTGATCCCCGCTTTCCAGCTTGCGCGCTTGCGAATTGAGCAAGGGGCCTTCTGCAAAGAGGAGTTATTCCGCTCACCATTGACGCTCAAACAGGTCTCGATCTGCGGGTATGCAGCTAGCCAGATAAGCGTGCAAGTGACGTTGAAACTTATTCGCAATAGCGTTACCATGGCCACTCGCCGTGGAGACCGCTAACTTTGCCTAAGGAGGTGTGCATGCCTTCCGACGACACACTGACGGGCACGCAGCAGTCCCCGACAGCAGGGGTGCTAAATGCTCCGGTGCTTTCCTTGCCGAAGAGTGGCGGAGCCATCTCCGATATTGGCGAGAAATTCGACGTCAATGCTGCTACAGGTACGGCATCGTTCAGCATACCCATTCCTACCTCCCCGTCGCGATCTGATTTCTATCCCAAGCTGTCCCTCTCCTACGACTCGGGCAGCGGGAATGGTCCCTTCGGTCTGGGATGGAGCTTATCGGTCCCGGCCATCACGAGGAAAACTGACAAGGGGTTGCCGCGATATCAGAATGCGGAAGATTCTGACACTTTTATTTTGTCGGGCAGCGAAGATCTTGTGCCTGTAATGGTACAGTGCGGGACTGGTTGGGTAAAGAAGATCGAGAGCTCGACTCTAAACGGCCAAGCCTACGATGTCGAGTTGTACCGGCCGAGGGTGGAGGGACTCTTTGCCAGAATTGAACGATGGACCAACCAATCAACCGCAGATATCCACTGGAAGTCCGTCTCTAAAGACAACGTCACAAGTATTTACGGGCAGGATGCGAGCGCTCGAATTTCCGACCCCAAGGACAGTTCTCGCGTATTTACCTGGCTCCTCGAGCAAAGTTACGACGACAAAGGGAACCTGATTACTTACGAGTACAAGCAAGAGGATTCCACAGGGGTCGAGACGGCGGCACCTGAAGAAGCCAATAGGCTTGCCGCGGGCACAAAACCCGCCAACTGCTATCTGAAGCGGATTTACTACGGTAAAACTGGGGCAGGGTTGCCGGGTGGATTCTCGTTTGAAGTGGTGTTCGACTATGGGGAGCACGATCCGAACAATCCTACTCCGGACGAAGTGGAACCCTGGTCTGTTCGTCTGGATCCATTTTCATCCTTCCGTTCCTGCTTTGAGATAAGGACATACCGGCTCTGCCAGAGAGTCCTGATGTTTCACTCATTCGCTGAGCTAGGAGAGACAGCCTGCCTGATCCGCTCGCTCGATTTTCAATATGATGCCAGTCCCATCGCGTCACAGATGATTTCGATCACCCAGGCGGGCTACGTCAGGAACGCCAGCACGGGCCTCTACCAAAAGGCAGTGGTTCCCGCTCTCGAATTCGGCTACAGCCAAGCCGTGATCGATCCTGAGGTTCAATTTATCAATGCAGAGGGTTTGGAGAATCTGCCCGTCGGCCTTGAAAGTGCGAAGTACCAGTGGGTCGATCTGAAGAGTGAAGGAATCTCGGGCATTCTCGCCGAGACCCCCCAAGCTTGGTTCTATAAGAGCAATCTCGGCAATGCAAACTTCGCTGCCATGGAACTGGTGGGTTCCAAGCCATCCTTATCGGAGGTGCAGAGCGCAGGCCAGCAGATCATGGACCTGGCCGGGGATGGCGACAAATGCCTGGTGCAGTTCAGCGAACCATTGGCAGGTTATTGCGAACGGCAGGAGAACGGGAGATGGGGACCATTCACGGCTTTCGAATCGAATCCCAACATTCCCTGGCAGGACCCCAACCTGAGATTGGTGGATGTAAACGGCGATGGTTTCTCAGACATATTGATTTCAGAAGACGATGTCTTTTTGTGGTATCCCTCACTCGCGAAAAGCGGCTTTGGTCCTTTCCAGACCGTCCGGAAACCAGGGGGGGAAGATGCTGGCCCGGCCCTGGTATTCGCCGATATTACTTGCTCAATTTTCCTTGCCGACATGACGGGTGACGGGCTAACGGATATCGTGCGCATCCGGGACGGAGAGGTCTGCTACTGGCCGAACATGGGCTACGGCCGCTTTGGCGCAAAGGTCACCATGGGCTCTGCGCCGGTATTCGGCCACCCTGATCTCTTCGATCCAAGACGCATCCGCATGGCGGACGTGGATGGTTCCGGCACAGGCGACATCATCTACCTGGGGAGTCAAGCGATTGTCCTGTGGTTCAACCAAGCCGGCAACTCGTGGAGCGCCCCGCACACGATTTCAGACTTCCCCTTATTCAATGATGAGTCTTCGGTCGAAGTGGTCGACCTTTTCGGCAATGGTACCGCTTGCATCGTGTGGTCGTCAGACTTACCGGGAACTGCGACCGAAGCGATGCAATACCTGGACCTCATGAGCGGTCAAAAACCTTATCTGCTTACGTCCATCATCAACAATATGGGCAAGCAGACGACCATCACCTATGCGTCTTCAACCGAGTTCTACCTAGCAGACAAGGAGGCGGGGACACCCTGGGTCACTAAGCTTCCATTTCCCGTGCAAGTTGTCGCGCAAGTGGAAACAGACGATCTGATCACAAACACCAAGCGAGTCACGAAATATGCATACCACCACGGCTACTACGACGGAGTCGAGCGCGAATACCGGGGCTTCGGCATGGTCGAGCAGTGGGATACTGAATCCTTCGCGGAGTACGCAGGGGCAGGAGAATTCGGCGCCAGCGTTGATCAGGAATTGTACGTGCCGCCGTCGCATACCAAGACGTGGTTCCACACCGGGGCATATTTCGGTGGTTCCAGAATCTCGCGGCACATGGCCCATGAGTACTTTTCCGGCGATCCCCTTGCCAGTGCGCTGCCGGACACAGCTCTTCCGGATGGCTTGAACGGACAGGAAGAACGCGAGGCCTGCCGCGCACTGAAGGGGAGGATGCTGCGGCAGGAGGTTTATGCCGATGATGGCTCTCCGCAAGCCGCAAACCCATACAGCGTTACCGAGAACAACTTCACCATCACTCTGCTGCAACCCTTCGCCAGTAATCCTCACGCCGCGTTTTACGTGACCGGCCGCGAGAGCCTGACCTACTATTACGAGCGCAATCCGGCAGATCCGCGAATCAGCCACCAGTTGACGTTGCAGGTCGACGCTTACGGTAACGTCACCAAGAGCGCAACGATTGGCTATCCGCGGCGCACGCCAGCATTTCCAGAGCAAGGCCAGACTCTGGTCACCTATGCCGAGACCGACTTCTTCAACGCACCCGACGACCCGGGTTTCTATCGCCTCGGCATTCCCTATGACCATCGCACTTACGAAATTACGGGACTGGCTGCTTCCGGTGCGGCCCTGCTGGCTTGGACCGACGTTTCCAGCGCGATCCCGAGGTGCACCGACATTCCGTATGAAGCTACCCCCGCCTCAGGTTTGCAAAGAAGATTGGTCGAGCGCTCGCGCTCGCTGTATTACAAGGATGATCTTTCGGGATCGCTTCCCTTAGGGCAAGTCGAGTCTCACGCCTTGCTCTACCAGACGCTGAAGATGTCGTTCACTCCGGCCTTGCTCCTTCAGGTGTTTGGAACTCGCGTGGATGACAATCTGCTTCGGAATGAGGGCCGCTACGTCAAGGGGGCCGATTACCAAGCTACAGGACTGTTTCCGCCGACCGACGACGGTACCTTATGGTGGCTTCCCTCGGGTTACACGGTTTTCGATGCGACCCGATACTACATGGCTGTCAGCTTCGCTGATGCGTTCGGCAACACGACCAAAGCTACCTATGACCCATATTCGCTGATGATGGTCGAAACGGTCGACCCTCTTCTGAACACGGTAACGGCAAAGTACAACTATCGCACGCTGCTACCTTACTGGATAACCGATGCTAACGGGAACCGCACCGGCGCCCGCTTCGACGAACTCGGAATGGTGACGGCCACCGCGATGATGGGAAAGGAAGGGGCGCACGAAGGAGACACGCTCGATGAAACCAGCGTGGAAGCGTCGCCTGCCGCCGATCCAACTACCAAGCTAGAATATGACCTTTTTAATTGGTCGGCGAACGGCCTTCCGAATTACGTGCATCTCTTTGCGCGCGAACAGCACGCTGTGGCGAGCACGCGATGGCAGGAAACTTTCACTTACTCCGACGGCTTCGCCCGCGTTATCCAAACCAAGACTCAGGCCCCGCCTGGCCTTGCGCCCGGACGCGGATCCGACGGCCAACTGCTTCACGATGCTTCCGGCAATCTGATCATGGTGGATACGACTCCCAGCGTCCGTTGGGTGGGGACGGGCCGCACTGTGTTCGACAATAAGGGCAACGCGGTCAAGAAGTACGAGCCGTTTGTCAGCACGATTCCGGGTTACGAAGCTGAGCAGGATTTGGTGCAGTGGGGAGTCACCCCGATCATGCAATACGACCCACTCAGTCGTCCGATCCGGACTGATGTTCCCAATGGCACTTTTTCCACCGTAGAGTTTGATGCCTGGCAGCAAGTTAGCTCGGATGCAAACGACAACGTCCTTACCAGCAGGTGGTACTCCGATAGAGGTTCACCTAATCCTTCCGGTGCCCAGCCTTCGGACCCGCAGACGCGCGCCGCTTGGCTCGCAGCGCAAGACGGGGGAACTCCGGCAGTGGCAAATCTGGACGTGCTCGGCCGGACGTTCCTTACCGTGGCGGACAACGGCCCGGCGGGGAAATATGCAACCCAGTTGGCGTTCGACATTCAAGGGAATCAGCTTTCAGTGACCTATGCACTCGGCCGTCAGATCATGACGTACAACTACGGCATGCTCGGCGATAGGCTGCATCAGAGCAGTGTAGATGCCGGCGATCGCTGGATGCTGGGCAATGTTGCGGGAAAGCCCATGCGGGCGTGGAATAGCCGCGGGTTCCAGCTCCGCTACGTCTATGACCAGTTGCAGCGCGCAACGCAACTCTACGTGCAGTCTGGAACCGCGGCGGAAATCCTAGCGGAATACAGCGTGTACGGAGAAGCGCTGGCAACTGGGCAGGCGCAGAACCTGCGCGGCATGATTTATCAGCACTTTGACGAAGCGGGTGTCGTCACTAACGTTTCATTCGATTTCCAAGGTAATCTCACCGCCAGTTCGCGCCAGCTCTCGATCCAGTACCAGCAGCCGGTTGATTGGTCCGCGCTCGCAACACTGACAGATCCTGTGCAAACCGCGGCTGCTGCCGCGCCGTCGCTCCAAAGCGAGACATTTTCTGCAAGCAGTACGTTCGATGCCCTCAACCGGCCGGTCACGGCCACAGGACCGGACGGCAGTGTGGCGCATCCCATTTTCAACCAAGCCAACCAGCTCGAACAGATGAGCGTGAAACTGCGCGGTGCGGCAACAGCCACTACTTTTGTGACGGGCATCGATTACAATGCGCGCGGGCAGCGCGTTCAAATCAACTATGGGAATGGCGCGCAGACCGGCTACACCTACGATCCTGACACATTCCGGTTGACGGAGCTGCAAACGACGCGAGCTTCCGACCACGCCGTTCTCCAAGATCTCTGCTACGTGTTTGATCCGGTCGGAAATATCACAGCGATTGCTGACGCTGCGCAGCAGACCATCTATTTCAACAATCAGGTTGTCAGCGCGAGCTCTGACTACACTTACGACGCGATCTATCGGCTGGTTAGCGCCACCGGCCGCGAGCATATCGGCCAGCTTCCCCAGCCGCAGGTCGGTTGGGATGACTCACCGCGCATGAATCAGCCGCTGCCCACGGATGGCGCGGCAATGCGCAACTACACAGAGAATTATTCCTACGACGCAGTGGGCAACATTCTTAAGGTTGTCCATCAGGCGGCTAACGGTAACTGGACTCGGACCTATGCCTATGATGAGCCGCACGCCACTCCCACGAATAATCGCTTGACGAGCACCATGGTAGGCACGCTTAAAGAGCCTTATGCCTATGACGCCGACGGCAATATGACGCAGATGCTGAACTTGCCGCAGATGTCATGGGACTTCAAAGACCAGCTTGCCAGCACGCAGCAGCAAGTTGTGAACACCGATCCGGGGGAGATGACGTGCTACGTCTACGACGCCTCGGGACTGAGAGCGCGCAAGGTGACGCAATCCTCGAATGGCACCACGACCAAAGCAAGAATTTATCTCGGCGGCTATGAAATCTATCGGGAATATGCGAGCGACGGAAACACGGTCACACTCGAGCGGCAGACGCTGCACGTCGTGGATGACAAGCGCCGCGTGGCCCTGGTGGAGACGAAGACCGTCGATGCAAGCGCGCCACAGCAGAGGGCCCCTACCTCGATGCTGCGCTTTCAATTCGGCAATCATCTCGACTCCGCCTGTCTCGAACTCGATGCTTCCGCCGCCATCATTTCGTACGAAGAATACTACCCGTACGGCAGCACATCGTTTGAGGCTGTTTCGAGCAGTATCGAGGTAAGCGCCAAGCGCTACCGCTACACGCGCAAGGAGCGGGATGAAGAGAGCGGCCTTTACTACCACGGCGCCCGTTACTACGCGCCCTGGCTGGGTCGCTGGACGGCGTGTGATCCCAAAGGCGTGCTGGACGGTACGGGACTCTATGGATACGCGCGCAACAATCCGATTCGTCTCCTCGACCCGACCGGCAAGCAAAGCACGGACAAGTCCGACCCAATATATCGATTCACCGACTATGCCTTGACCAAGTTTATCCAAGACCTTACGGCACTTCACAATGTGATGACGCAGGACGAAGCCGCAATCCGTCAACTCAAGGACACTGTTGGTTATGAAACGAGCCCTGCGGGCGAAGTCATCTACGGTGGTTACCGAACTGCTTCCGGTGCCGTAGTCCCCAGTGAGATGCGCGAACATATACGCCTTTATTTGCTCCAGGACTATGAGGAGAATCTAAAGGCCACAACCAAGCAGTATGAGGATTTGTTACTTGCGGGTCCTACGCCACTACCGCCGCCCATACTGCGCGACAATTCGTCACCGAATCCTCCGCCACAACCGACGCCCATACTGGGCATGGATGCGCAGGCGATCGTCTTCGGCGGCTACGCCCCGGGCGGCGGAGCAGCCTTCGTGTTCAACGCGGCGCTGACGCTGCCGCACCTCAACCTCCCCCGTCTTCTCAACGGAAAGGATTACTGGGAAGGAAACCGTTGGGGGTTCAATATTCTCTCCGGACTCGGGCCAATTTCCCAATATCAGTCCCTCGGCTCGTACACGCCAAGTCCGTCCTCTGAACCGGTGTATCGTACCCAATATTCGTTCGGAGCTGGCATCAACGCGTTCGACCTGCAGGTGCGGCGGCAGACGGGGACTGCCGAACATCCTGAGTTCGAACGGGCCCTTACCGATGTCCAGTTCCAGGTGCAATACTTCCATCAGTTCTTGACGGACCCGCACGGCGGCGCCCCAAACGCTCTGTCGGGGCGCGAGTCGAATCAGGTAGGATTCGGGATCAACATCGACTACCACATCACGCCGCACCTGTCGCTCTTCGGACAGTTGGGTTTCCAGTACGGCAGCGTAGGTGGGTGGGAGTTCGCGCCATTCCTCTTCGGCGTCGGCTTCCACTCGGAAGAGCAATGAGATCAATGAGGCGCTCGAGGCGCCGCTAAGAAAGCCATTGGAGGACCACCTTGAACAGCCAGATTTCAGTTCATCTCGGCGGAGCAAATCTCAGCGACACCGTCCTTAACAACCTCAAGGCCGGTGCGCCTGCCCAAGCTTTTGTTAGCGACACCCTTAACACTACCCTCGTCTCCAGCCTGGCGAATGCTGCCATGCGTGCTGGATACTCTAATCTCGCCACGTTGATTCAGGCAATTCCACCTGTCGACATCGTCGCTAGCAAAGATCTATCGTTGCGCGACTTCGTGAGCAAAGAAGTCAAGCTGCCTGATGATGCCACGGCGAAGTCTGTGGCCGAAGCTGCCATCGCCCAGCTTTCCAGCACCACAACCGTCGGCGATTTGCTTAACCTGAACTCCGGCATTAACGATAATCCCATCTTCACGGGCGAAGTGAACAAGGTAGACTTGGCAAATCTGCTCAAGACCTCGCCGGCTCTCGCGGCCAACGCTCAACTCATTGACGATTTCGTCGGCCGCTATGCCGGCACTAACGGGTCTCTGGCGGATTTCTGGAAAATCCTGAGTCAGGACAGCGAGTTCAAGGCGGCCGTCTCCGAGCTGCAGTTCACGCTTCAGCTCGGGACTCTCACGCAGGACAACCCTTCCCTGGTTTCGGCGCTGCGCTCTCAGTATCCCAATAATAAGGCAGCGACTCAACTGGCTTCTTTGAGTTCCTCGCAATGGCAACAACTGGTCACCAGTGCGAACGTCACGGTGCCCGCTTTTATTCCGGGCGCCACCCCGGCCGAGAAGGCCACCAATTACGCTGCCTCTATTGTCGCGACGCTCAAAGCTGGTTTGCCGGGAACCTATTTTGTAAGCGACCTGCAAGGAGCGATTGCGAACTCCAAAGATCCGGTCGATCAGGGGGTGGCGACATTCCTCAACAACGCATCCGGCTTCGACATTCTCAACACCAATCTGAACAGTTACATCGTGCAGAATAGCCAGACCTTATTCAACGGAATTGACGCCACCCAGCAAAGCACGGTCAGTGCGAAGCTGGCCACTTGGCAGCGTCTGGCCCGTATTGCGCCGGATTTCAGTACGGCAAACGCGCTCGCGAATGCGGGTTTTGCCTCGGCGTATGACATTGCAACTACGCCGCGAAGCAGCTTTCTCCTGCAGCTCGCGGAGCCCTTGGGAAGCAGCGATCAGGCCGATTGCGTTTATGGGCGAGCGCAGCGGATCACCGCTTCCGCGATGACTATTTTCTCTAACCTGCGGCAGGGCCTTACCTCTGCGACTGTGCGCGGCATTGGCGATATCAATGGAGCGCTGACCGCCTTTCTGAGCTCACCGCCGTCAGGGATTCCGAATTGGCAGACCCTGTTCGGTTCCACCAGTTATTGCTCATGCACGGACTGCCGTTCTGTGTACAGCGCAGCCGCCTACTTCGTGGACCTTTTGCAGTTTCTCAGGAAGTCATCTAAGAACAGCCAGGGATACACTCCCTTGGACATCCTCATCGGAAGTGCAGACGGAAAGATACCCGGGAGGCGCCCGGACCTGCCTTACCTCAAGCTCAATTGCGAAAACACCAACACGACGCTCCCCTACGTCGATTTGGTAAATGAGATTCTTGAGGGTTTTCTTGTCATCAACACGGGAAATCTGAACCGCTCGGTCGAGCACGATACACCCAGCGACGTAACTTCCTCGGACCTCAGTGTCAGTCCGGAATATACCAACGATAAAGCTTACAACGATTACTTGAATGCCGCGGTCTATCCGCCCACCTTGCCCTTTGATCGCTGGCTGACAACTGCTCGGACCTATCTTGGCTTTCTGGGGAGCGGCCTCTACCAAGTAATGGCGGCCTGCCAGACCGGCGCTGCCCCGGCCGTCTATTCCGTTCCCCTCGCCGCACGTCCTGCTACTACGCTCCCGGCGTACCTCCATTACGATGATTCGGCCCATTCGCTGAGCGTGGTCGGCATGCCTACTGCGGGCGCACAGGCTGACCTGCTGGCGCTGTCCTCCGACTCCGCTTACCAAGCGGCAATCAGCGATCTTTATACTAAGAGCCAAGCCGACCTTTTCAAGGCAATCCCTTCGACCATCGCTCTCGCCTGCGAGTACCTGAACATCAGCCAGGCCGAGTGCGCGATTTTGACGGGCAGGGATTTTTCAGGCCAGCCCACGGCCAATCCGCCGGCGCTCTATGACTACTATGGGTACAGCAGCGGCACAGTTGGGGGAAACCCCTGGGAGCAGGATATTGCCCACGTTGAAACCTTCTTGCAGAAGGCAGCTATCGGTTATGACGACCTGGTCTGTCTGCTCGAGACGCGCGCACTGAATCCTAAGATGTCGATCATGCTTCTGTCGCCGGACAACGCTCCGTGCGATCTTACGCAAACAACCATTGTGGACTTGGCCCCTACGGGTCCCGTCTTGCAGGACTCAACCCTTGCGCTGATGCACCGTTTCATCCGCTTGTGGAAACAACTTGGCTGGAAGATCGAGCAACTCGACAAAACGATGACCGCTCTCAAGGCCACGGACATTGACCAGCAATTCCTGGTTTCGCTCGCCGCGGTGGGCCAGTTGCTGGCGGCGCTGAACATCCCCTTGTTGCCGATCCTCAGCTTCTGGAGCGATCTCGACACCGACGGCCGCGACTCACTCTACCTGAGGCTGTTTCAGAATAAAGCGGTCCTCGACCCCCCGGATTCCGCTTTCCAGCTTCAATATGTGGCTCCCCTTGCGGCTCCGCCCACTTTGCAGTTTCCCAGTTTAACCTTTCCCAACCTCTGCTATTCAACCTCCCCCATCTTCGGGCTTGAGTCGAAGGGGGCGATGAGCGACGAAGAATATGACCCGCTGAAAAGTCTGTCGCTCGATGCCAGTTACGCCAGCGCGATTTCTTTGCTCCAAGGGGGGAAAGCCACGGTGGCGAAGCTCCCAAGTAAGCCCGCCGCCAATCTGCCGGCCTGGCTCAACTACAACCCCAGCAAGCAGCAGATCAGTATTACCGGCCAGATGTCTGACGACCAGCGCGGCACGCTCAATTTTTCGCGCGATCCCACCTACCAGACCGCCATTGATGTTCTTTATAACATGCGTACCCCCCGGGGCACGGAAATTGCAAGCAGCGCAGCCGCTAATGGAATCTCAAACAACATCAACCAGATCTTGGCCGCCCTGCGCATCAGTGCCCAGGAGCTCGCCTTGATTCGCGCCTATTCCGCATTGCAAGACGAGCTGACCCTGGCGAACCTCTCGGCCTTGTGCCGCTATGTGTTTCTGGCCCAGGGTCTGAATCTTTCGATCGGCAACCTGCTCACCTTGATCGCTCTGACCGGGACGGATCCCTTCGCAGCAAGAAGTCCGGCGGCAACCCTGGCCTTCGTTCAAACGGCGCAGACTGTCCAGGCATCGTCTTTCTCCATCGACCAGTTGAACTATATCTATCGGAACGTCTTCGACCCCAATGCGGGAATCGCTCCTTTGCCGGCCAATGTCAGCTTATTCTTGACAACCCTACAGGCGGGTCTCGCGAGTATTGCCAATGCGGACGTCGTCGTTCCCGATCCTAAAGGAACGCTTCTTGCCAAGAACCTGGCGACCCTCCTTGGCAGCTCTTTGGCGAATGCGGCGATGGGGCTGATTAACGCAACAGGTATCTACTCTGCTCCCCTTGCCGCGCTTCCAGCCATCGCATTGCCTACGTTCGTGACCTACAATGCAGGCACACAGATGCTTGGCATCACGGGCGCCATGACCGCAGCCGAGCAAACTCAATTGCTGGCGCTCTCGCCGGATCCCACGTATCAGGGAGCGGTGAACAGTCTCTTCGCCGCCAGCCAGGCTGGTGGCGCCGGAACCTACACGCAGTCTTTGCCCGCACTCCCGAGCATTGGTTTCCCTAGCCTGCCGACCGGGACGATCGCTTACAACGCCGCGACTCAGCAATTGCAGTTCACCGGTCCCATGAGCAGTGCCGAGGAGACAACCTTGCTTGCGCTCAGCAGCGATCCCAGCTACCAGGCGGCCATCCAGAACCTGCGCCAGCGGCCGATTGACTTCATCAACGGGAACTTCTCAAACCCAAACAGCGTTAATTTCCTTGTCGCCAGCGATGCTATCAACCAACTCGTCGAAAATCCCCTGCAACTCACCACCGCAGCCAAAGTTCTGTATGTGGCGAAGAGTCTGATGCCTTATTTGCGACGGATCCAATGCGAGGGGCTCATCACTCAGACGCTCGCCGACAATCTCGAGATGACTCCACAGATGGCCAGCTTGCTTTTGAAGACGATCCTCAGCTCTCAGGTTAATCCCGGCAAGGCCTTTGCGATGGCCGACTTCCTGGCCCTGATTGGCGATGGTCTGAGCGCGGCCTATTACACCACGAAAGATCTAACCGGAAGCCCAGCGCTGACTCGGATCGAACCCACTGTTAATTTTGATTGGGGCTTCGGCTTACCCGACCCAGCCATCACTACGCGTCCTTTCAGTGTGGAGTGGAAAGGATGGGTGATGCCGCAGTATTCGGAGACTTACACCTTCTACGTGCGCGCCGGAGATGGGACGCGGCTGTGGGTGAACGGCGTGAAACTGGTCGACAGTTGGGTGGATAAAATGCCAGTCGAGGCCAGTGGAACGATCGCTCTGAGTGCGGGCCAGCTCTATCAGATCGAGCTCGATTATTACGACGATACAGCCAGTGGGGTGTTGAGTCTCAGTTGGAGCAGTCCCTCCACGCCGAAGGCAATTATTCCGCAGAGTCAACTGTTTTCAGGGGCCGTGATCCAGAGCTTGAGCCCGATCACCAACTCGTACAACCTGCTCTACAAAACCGCGCTCCTGGCGGACACACTTCCCCTGACCACCGCTGATGTGTCGTACTTGTATCAACACCGTAAGGACTTCGCGGGGGTGGACCCTTCGGACCCGACCGATCCCGCAAAATCTGTGCCCTTCGACCCCAACCTGCTGCCGCTTGATCCCGCTTTGTTTAAGCCGGCGATGTTCAACCAGTGGCAAAGGTTGAATGCATTCGTGAACCTGCGCAGCAGCTTACCGGGAGGAGACGCGGGACTGCTCAACATTTTCAGCACTGCTTCCTCGAGCAACACCGCTACCGCAGGAACCCTAACCGCCGCTGTCATGTCTGCGGTGACGCAGGCCACTGGCTGGAATCCGGCTGATCTCGCTTTTCTGGTATCCGCCAAAGGGTTCAACTTAAGCGATAGGGATTTCGATAACGAAAGGGGCCCGACCGGTATTGGATTGGTCCGTCTGCAATCTTGCTTCGCCCTCGTGACGCGGCTCGGCGTATCGGCGGAACAGATTTTCAGTTGGTCGCATTTTGGGCCCGATCCGCAAACAGAGGAACAGATCGCGCGAAACATGCAGATGACGGTCAAGTCAAAATACGATGACAGCACTTGGGTCACGGTGGGGAAGCCGCTCAACGACAAGATTCGCGAGGCTTCCAAGGAAGCCTTGATCGCCTGTATTCTGGCCCATTCAGCGGCATGGAATTTGACCGCTCCTGAGGGCGGGCCCATCACCACCTCCGATCAACTCTATGAGTTCTTCCTGATCGACGTGAATATGAGCCCGTGCATGCTTACATCGCGCATTGTGCAGGCCACTGCCGCCATTCAATTGTTCGTACAGCGGTGCCTGTTGAATCTCGAATCCACGCCTTCGAATCCCGCCACCGCCGTCTCGCCCAGCGCCATCGACACCACGGTCTGGAATTGGATGCAGAATTACCGCGTCTGGCAGGCCAACCGCGAGGTCTTTTTCTATCCCGAGAACTGGATGGTGCCGACCCTGCGTGACGATATGACACCCTTCTTCAAGGATCTGGAAAACACGCTGTTGCAAAATCCCGTCAGTGCCGAAAGCGCGGAGCAAGCATACCTTGCATACTTGCGGCAATTGAATGAAGCGGCGCGACTGGATATCCGCGCGATTTACTGGCAATATGACGTCAATTCAACCAGCGCACCGGGTAACATTCCTGACGCTACAAACGACGTGTTGCATGTCTTTGCACGCACCCAATCCCAACCGTATACCTACTATTACCGCACCTTGCAGCATTGTAGCTGGTCCAAACAGGGTGGGGGAGAGCTGTGGACGCCATGGGAAGTGGTTGACCTCGACATCAGCGGCGATCATCTGGTCCCGGTAGTTTGGGAGGGACGCCTCTACCTGTTTTGGCCAATTTTCCAGGAGACCGCAGACCCGAGCGCCACTTCGCAACCAAAAGTGACTATTCCCCCAATCCATGTCATTACTTCCACGGAAGCCACTAACAATAAGCTCCCGTCCCCGCCGCCCACAGAGGCCCCCACGCCTGACCCCATCAAGGACTTGCAGATCACTTTGGCTTGGAGCGAGTACAGCCAGGGTGCGTGGTCGCCGAAGAGTACGTCGGATGCAATGGTATTCCCGGGCTTCACAAAGAAGTTCGGTCCGTTGGACACCTCTCGCTTTACTTTCGGTCCGGAGATGTCGGGGGACTCTCTAGCAATTAACGTGTACATGAACGAGGGAAAGGCACCTGGCGGGAGTGATATGGGGATGGGTGTGACTCTCTCTCAGGTCGGCCTTTTCAGTTTTTCGATATGTGGGAGCAGTCCATCCCCTTCCACGCAAAGTAAGACCGTCGGAGGCATAATTCCTTTTAATTCTTATCTTGCGTACGACTCTGTCCAAACCCTTTACACAGACAAGGAATCTATGAAGGTTGCAGGGCTGACGTTTGACGAAATCGGGAGTTTCTTGAAGCCGCCAGATGCCTGGATCTTGACGTTCCCCCAGCAGTTCTTCTGCAACTTTGACTTGCAAGTACCGACGCCCTTTACCGATCAACCCTTCTTTTTCCAGGATAGTAAGCGTGTGTACTTCGTAACGGAAAGCTATACCAAACCAAGCGACCACGTGGCCGATGCAAGTAGGGAAAGCCCACAGTACAGCCGCCGGGCTTTAACCGCAACTGTTGCGACGGCTGACGTCCGTGTCGTATTTCCAACTGCGGCAGTAGGAGCGTCGAGCAGCGCCCCCCAACCTTCTGTGGCGGGGGCTGGCGCGGCCGGCCCGCCAGCAGATGCAACTTCCACACCGGAAGTCCGAACCGAGATGGCATCCGGAGGAGAGCAAGCGAATCCACCTTCGCAGATCGTCTTTACCAACTTCTTCCATCCCTTCGCTTGTAGTTTTATCAAGGCGCTTAACCAATACGGTTTGCCAGGATTCCTCACCCTCTTCACTCAGGCAAAGACCAACGATAACCGCGTGATCTCAGGTTTTGTCAGCCCGTACCTGGTTTCTTCGGCAACGCCCGAGTTAAGCCCGGGTATCCTCGTTACCAAAAACGCTGGCGGGCACCAGATGTATGAGGCTGAAGCCGATACCCAACTGTGCGAACCTCCGGCCAACCAAAAAACCTATTTATACTTCAACTCGACGAAGCACTTCTATTACAGCTCGGAGTCTACGCCGGACGCAAGCGGCGACGCCTTGCTGGGCACGATCGACAGGACTCAATCGCCGCCCACTTTCACCGGTTCGACGGTTTTCGAGCTAGACTACAGCCCGACCCACTGTTACTTCACCTCCGATACTTATCCCCGGGAAAACGTCGATTTCAGCAGGAACGGCGCCTACTCGATCTACAACTGGGAGCTTTTCTTCCACATTCCCCTTCTAATTGCGACGAGTTTGAGCCAGAACCAGCAGTTTTCCGATGCGCAGACGTGGTTCAATTACATTTTCAATCCCACCACCAGCTCCACGGACCCAATTCCCCAGCGTTTCTGGAACTGCCTGCCGTTTTACGAATGCTCTCCCTGGGACCAGATTCAGGGCCAGATACAAAACATCCTATTTCCATCCGGCACCCCGTCTTCTCTTTGCGGCCAGGATATTTCGAATCAGATTAACCAGTGGAAGAACAATCCCTTTGAGCCATTTCTGATTGGCCGACTGCGCACCGTGGCTTTCCGTATGAATGTGGTCATGGCGTATCTGAACAACTTGATTGCCTGGGGCGATTCTCTTTTCACGCAGAATACGCGGGAGTCCATCAACGAGGCGACGCAAATCTACATGCTGGCCAAGGAAATTCTAGGTGAGCGGCCAGTGCAGATTCCGCTACGGGGCGCCGTCCAGGACTACAACTACAACGAGCTGGTCAACTTTTTCGGCCTCGGCCCCCTCTCCAACGCGCTCGTTGTGATTGAGAACGATTTTCCATACCTGTCCGCCTCCACTACCTCAGGAAGTTCGGGATTGGGATCGGCGATAAGCATGTCGAGCGTGGTGCCGTACTTCTGCGTGCCGCCCAACGATACTTTGTTGGGCTACTGGGATACGGTCGACGACCGGCTCTACAAGATTCGCCATTGCATGAATATTCAGGGGCAGGTGGAGCAGTTGCCCCTGTTCGCGCCGCCCATTTCCCCAGCCCTGCTTGTGGCGGCCACAGCCGCGGGCGTGGATCTTTCCAGCGCCCTCAGCAATACCAGCGCCGGGCCACCCTTCTATCGGTTCAAAGTAATGGTGCAAAAGGCTCTGGAACTGTGTGCAGCGGTTCAATCCCTGGGCGCCGCGCTGCTCTCCGCGTTGGAAAAGCAAGATGCCGAAACCCTGGCCCTACTGAGGGCAACGCAAGAGAGCAGCCTGCTTCAGGCGATGCGGCAAATAAAGCAATCGGCTATCAATGCCGCCCAGGCTGATGTTGCGGCTTTGCAGGCGGGCCTACAAGTAGCCACGGACCGGCTGCAGTATTACAACAGCCTGGTGCAAGACGGCTTGATCCCCAATGAAACTCAGCAATTGAGTAACCTGAACCAGAGTGGCGAGGCGTTGTTAAACAGTCAATCCGCCCAGACCATCGCTCAGGAATTACATTTCATGCCCAGTGTGCAGACTGGCGCGTCAGGTTGGGGAGGCTCACCCTATGTGGCCGCCGAAGTCTTTTCCGTGGAAGCCCTGATCGCCATTGCCTCGGCGTTGGGAGCGTACTACAGCGTTGGTGCGCAGATATCCCAGAATGCCGCGAACATGATGTCCCTTCAAGGCCAATGGACCCGCCGAGCCAGCGAGTGGGCTTTCCAATTACAATCGGCGACGGATGAAATTATCCAGATCAACACTCAAATCAGCGCGGCCAATTTCCGGCTCACCATGGCCCAGCAGGACCAGAGCAATCTGAACCTGCAGATCCAGAACGCTCAAGCGGTGCAAAACTTCCTGACCAGTAAGTATACCAACGCCCAACTTTACAGTTGGATGGTCGATCAGATCTCCACCGTCTTCTTTCAGTGCTACCAGATGGTTTATGACCTTGCCACCCAGGCCGAGGCCGCGTTCCGCTTCGAGCGCGGGGTGACCTCTTCGAGCTATATCCAGTTCGGGTATTGGGACAGCTTGAAGAAAGGGTTGTTGTCCGGAGAGCGACTCTATGCGGATCTGAAACGCATGGAGGTCGCATACCTCGAGAGCGACCTGCGCGAGTACGAAATCTCGAAGTCGATTTCCTTGCTGCTTTTCGATCCGTGGGCGTTGATCGCTTTGAAGGAGACCGGGCAGTGCGCGGTGAGCCTGCCCGAGGCATATTTCGACATGGATTATCCTGGCCATTACTTCCGGCGCCTGAAGACCGTCAGCCTGGCCATTCCCTGCGTGACCGGCCCCTACACCAGCGTGAACTGCACGTTGACGCTGCTCAACAGCAGGATTCGGGTGGACAACACCGCCGGCAGCAAGCAAGACTACACCGACGACGCGCACTTCATCACAAACTACGCAGCCACACAGTCGATCGCCACCAGCACGGCGCAAAACGACAGCGGGCTATTCGAAGTAAATTTCCAGGATGAGCGTTACTTGCCGTTCGAAGGCGGTGGGGTAATCTCCACCTGGCAAATTGAGTTACCACAGGATTGTAACGCCTTTGATTTCGAGAGCATCTCCGATGTAATCCTGAACCTGAAGTATACGTCGCGCTATGGAGGCGACAGTTTGCGCAGTATCGCTCGGCAAGCTGCGTTGCTTCCGGCTCCGCCAGTTCAATCCAAGAGCACGGCCACTTCCGTTCCATTTCCAACTTCACAGACGGATCTGAGACGCTTGTTCAGTTTGAAACACGAATTTCCGACGGAGTGGTACAAGTTCTTGAATCCTGCCGACACAGCTACGACCCAGAGCATGCAAATCGCGCTTGGCCCCGAGCGCTTTCCATTCCAGTATCGCCAAAAGAAGATCCAGATCTCACAGGTGGAATTGTTTCTTCTCTTCAAAAATCCGACATTTCTGAGTGAGTATGCCGGGGGCAGCCCCTTGGTCGTCCATCTGGGTCCCCCTGCCGCTGCCAGCCCAACCCGCGTCGGGCTGGCGAGCAATGCTTCGATCTTGGGAGGCCTTGGGTACGCCTCTACGGCCCAACCCCAGCCGCCAACGCCATCTTATCCGGGAGCGGCGGGATCGCCGCCGATGTGGGCGCTCGGGGCCGACAGCGGCGACATTGAAAAGATCAGTTCCAACTTGTATAACGAAGTCAGCGGAGGAAGCAGCAACTACTATCATCTAAAGCCGGCGGCCATCAACGACATTCTTTTGCTTTGCCACTATTCAGTATCGTCGTAAGAGGAGGCGAAGGCGTAGCGTTGACTTTTGCGACTCCGTCAACACCCAAGAAACCCGGTGTTGGAGACGATTGGTGCGTTCGAGGTGATTTACATAAGCTCTTCCCTAAGCCCGGCAGAACAAGAACCAAGGTGTGCCCGGAGCTGCCAATCCACCAGAATGCATGCGCGTCTAAGCAGTTTATCGCAAGAATAGCGAAACCCGTCGATCCCCCGTGACTCCCAACGGATTTTCGGCCGCGGATTGGGAGCAATCCACTTGGACGAAACGTCGCCAACCCGCAAATTTGACCGACCTGGACGCGCTCGCGGCCGGATATGACGAGCAACCCGGAAGTTGCACCCATCAGCGCTGGTGCCGACGCATGGTTCAGACCGGAAAACGATAGTTGGCGAGAACAGCCCAAGTATCCAATGAAGGTTTTTTGCTTGGAGATTTCCTCTCATCATGGCCAACTTCAGAGTTGCCGACAGCCGTCCGCCTTCCAAGAAAGCCCTTGGCATCAAAATGCTCTAAACGACCATCAGGTTTGCTACTGAACGTGTGGAACTCCCTACCAATTCCCGCAGGTCCGGGTGTCTGAGGCGGAAATCCGTCACGTCCTGGTATGCCTTGGCAACCACAAGCAGATTGGCTTCGCCGTAAAGCCCGCCCAGAAAGATCAGAATCAATGATCTTCCCGAACCGCCGGGTTCGAGTTCCCCGTTCTCGTTGGCGGGCGGTTTGGGTGCATCGTCTCCGCCGTTGAGAATTTCTTGGCGAGAAACGGCGGCGGATGCCTTCGGCACTGCGCTCTTAGCGAGGTCCTATCCAGCATTGCTGCGAACGCCGTGATGGTATACAGTCACTCTTGCACTGAGGCGGTTGGGGAGGAGGCCGGAGCCTGACCCGCCTTCTGCGGAAGGTATCCTTCGCTTAGAGAGGTCGGATTCTTTGGCCTAAGCGAGGCCTAAGAGGTCAGGCCCAAATCCGGCGGCAGATGGCCTGGCTTGGTAAACGTCACTACAAACGGGGAGATTGCTTTTTGGGCTCGTAGCTGGAGTATGGACGGGCGGCGTGCGGTCTCCGCTTTCGATGACCAGATGCTGAAGGTGTGGGACCCGGAAACGGGCGCGGATGTAGCCACCGTCTCCTGCTACGGCGCCGCACATTGTTGTGCCCTAGCAACCGAGCGCATGGTCGTTGTCGGTGACGCCTCGGGCCGGGTCCACTTCCTTTCACTCGAACTCTAAAAGGAGGACGGCCATGAGTCATTACGAAGAATCAAACAGCGCAGGCGACACGAGATTTGATATCCCGAGGCGGGAGTTCGTCAAGATGGCCTTGGGCGGGGCGGCTTTGATGGCTTCAGCGGGCAGCGGTTCCGCGAAGCTCTTCCCAATTCCTCCGGGGATCAAAATCGGCACTTATGCGCAGAATCCCAGCGAGGAGAACATGCTGTACCTCCGCGAGCTGGGGGTGAAGTGGATCACCATGGGAGACATTACACCCCAGACGGCCACCGCCGAGGGTTTTACCGCGATGCGCAAGCGATGGGAGGCAGGCGGGTTCACCGTCTACAACGAGTCGGCCCGCATCGCTCCCAGCGGCAACCCCATCGTTAACTGTCCGGAAGTCGTGCTGAATCTCCCCGGGCGCGACGAGCGACTTGAGGAATACCTGAACTACCTACGCTACCTGGGCGAAGCCGGCATCCACTACATGACTTACGCGCACATGGGCAATGGCATTTGGCGCAGTGGCAGCACCACGACGCCCCGCGGATATCTCAGCTCCGACTGCGACCAAGCGAGCCCGAATTTTCGGGGAGCTTGGCTCGACAAGGTCTATAAGACCGGCACGCTCTCTCATGGCCGCGTGTTCACGAAGGACGAGTTGTGGGAGAACTACACCTACTTCATCGAGAAGGTGGTGCCGGTTGCCGAGGAGGCCGGCGTGCGCATCGGCATCCACCCGGACGACCCGCCGGCGCCGGTCCTGGCGGGCGTTCCCCACCTCTTCAGTAGCTTTGCGGATTACAAGCGAGCCATCGCCGTTGCCAGTAGCCCCAACCTTGGCGTCTGTCTCTGCTGTGGAACGTGGCTCGAGGGAGGGCCGCGGATGGGCGCGGACCCCGTCGAGGTCATCAAATACTTCGCCCCGCAGAAGAAGCTGTTCAAAATTCATTTCCGCAATGTCAGCGCGCCACTGCCCCATTTCACCGAAACCTTGATGGATGACGGCTACTACAACATGTACAAGATCATGGAGGCCCTGGTGGACGTGCAGTTCGATGGGCTGGTGATCCCGGATCATGTACCGGAACTGGGGAATCCGCCGGGAGAGCGAGGCTCCGCCTCGGTGGCGGGAGCCGGGGGGCAGTACCGGCCCAGTCCGGGCCTGGCCTACTCCATCGGTTACCTTAATGCGACACTAAAGGCGGCCCTGAGCAATCAATACAAGGCATAGCGGCCAGCAGATTTTCTGTTTCCCGCCCGGTGGCTCTCCGTTTCGACTTGACGCGGCAGCAGCCTGGAAGCTGCCAGATGGGGTCCTGGCCAATTGATAGCGGGCGATAACAGCCCAAGTATTAAACTGACTCAACTTGCGGCTTGAAACTACGGAGCCGGACGGACTTGGCTGAAGCGGGCATCTCCGCAACGGGGCCCGTGCCTCCGGCGGCTCTGTTCGACGGGATTTCAGGGGGGTCGTCGAGACTCCGGCAAGATCGCCACCGGATTGGCCACCCTACGCGCCCAGGAGCACTCGTGGGACACGATCGAGATACAGGCAACTCGGTCCGTCGCATCAGCGGCTCCAAGAAGTGGACACTCGCTAGCGCCTGGCAATGACTCCGACGACTGCAAGGTTGTAGTCGGTGTAAGCACGGTAGGTGCCGCGCAACCACAGCAACACCGTGTTGTCTCGAGATCCATCAGGCACGATGGGCCTCAGATTATCCGCCGAAGAGTCCGTTGTGATAGAACTCCAGAACCATGAAGCGCCGCCGTCGGTGGTCGTCCCCCGGAAGATCTCGTAGTGCCGCTTGCCATCCGCTCTGCTGAGCAGAGGCGCTCCCGATTTGGGTTCCACATTGGTGGAGATGTAGACGGTGTCAGGATCACCGGGGTCCAGGGTGATGTTTCCGGTGTAGTCCAACTCGCTGGAGTAAAGGCAACTCCCCGCAAAGGCGATTTCGTGATCGACCCATTGCTTCCCATTCCAACGCGCGTAGTGATAACGGTGATCGTTCCCCGCAGAACTGGGCGAGGCGCCCGCCGGCACTTTCCGAACCGAGTACGCCACGTACGGACGGCCAGCGCGGTCCAGGCGAATGTCGCTGGTCCACGCGATGTCCGCCGCGTCCCCGGCGAAAATCCGCGTTCCCTGCTCCGGGGTTCTCAATCCCTGCTTGAGCCCGCAGATCGGAAAGCCATCCGACTTGTAGAGCATGCCGCCTTTGTAATAGATGTGGTAGTTGCTATTACCTTTGAATTCGTTGGGATGCCCGTCGGTATAAAACATGTGCACGACGTCGACACCGTTGGAGGCGTATT
>Ga0209517_10003089_pt1 | contig 22830 bp, 16 predicted proteins | sample PeaSoiMetSII2010_FD_187695 | JGI IMG/M metagenome (GOLD analysis project Ga0209517, IMG submission 187695) | Peat soil microbial communities from Weissenstadt, Germany - SII-2010 (SPAdes) (version 2) | ecosystem: Environmental > Terrestrial > Soil > Wetlands > Peat | place: Germany...
CATCTCGGGCGACCATCTCGTACAACACGGGATTGACGAAGAATCCGATGAAAAGGCGGGAGATGAGACCGGCCACGATGACGATGGCGAACGGCCTTTGAGTATCCGATCCAATGCCGGTGGAAAGGGCCGCCGGCAGCAATCCAAGGCAGGCCACCAGAGCCGTCATCATGATCGGACGGAGTCGCAAGAGCGAAGCCTCCCGTGTGGCCGTGTGGATATCCATTCCCTCCCGCCGCAGCTTGTTGATGTAGGAGACGAGAATGACGGCAGTCTCCACGGAAACTCCGAGTAACGCCAGGAGACCCAAGACTGAGGAAACACTGAAGGGAGTGTGAGTAAGTTTCAGCGCAACCAGCGCACCCACGGGTTCGGTCATGATTACGCCCAGGGCAATGGTGACGGGGAATTTGAAATTTCCGTAGAGCGCAAACAAGATCATGAAAATTATCGCTACGGCAAGTGGACCAATAAAGTACATCTGCGACTTGGCTTCGAGAAACTGGCTGTATTCGCCGCCCCATTCCATCCGGTAGCCTTGCGGGAGTGTCACGGCCTTCTTGACTGCTGCTTGGGCATCTCGTACCGCCCGCTCCAAATCACGCCCCTCGATGCTGTATTGCACGCCGATGTAGCGGGAGTTGTTTTCGCGATAAATAAAGGACGCACCGTTTCCCTGGCTGATATTGGCGAGTTGGCTGAGTGGAATCTGCTGCCCATCGGGTGTGCCAACCAATAGATTACCGATCTCATGCGCGCTGCTGCGGAATTGAGGTTGCATGCGGACCACAAGATCGAACAGCTTTTCTCCTTGAATGACTTGCGTGACTGCCTGCCCGCCTACGGCAGCCGAAATCACAGCATCCACATCTGCAACGTTGATTCCGTAGCGTGCGATCTTGTCACGATCGACGTCTACCAGCAGGCTGGGCTGGCCAAGCTCGCGCACCACCGTAAGATCCGTGAACCCCGGCACATGGGAGAGGGTGTTCTTGATCTGGATCGCCTTGTCCTGCAGTATGTTCAAGTCGTCGCCATAGATTTTGACTGCCAAAGAACTCTTGAGGCCAGTGAGTGCTTCGTCCACGGCATCTTCCGCCGGCTGGGTATAGTTGAAAATGATTCCTGGAAAGGCCGTGAGTTTCTTATTGATCGATTCGATGAGCTGCTTTTTCTGGCTGATCTCGCCGCTCCAGGCTTTGTCTTTGTATGGCTTCAGGCCAACGTAAAACTCGCAGTTAAAAAAGCCCGTGGGATCAGTGCCATCGTCGGGCCGTCCTAGCTCTGAACCCACCACAGTGACTTGCGGATAAGACATAAGAATGTCACGTATCTGAGGAGCGATCTTGCTGGCCTCCTCGAAAGAAATGGTGTAGGGCATCGTAGCCCGGACCCAGAGCGCGCCTTCGTCGAGGTGAGGCATGAACTCGCCACCGATGAAAGGCACCAGCAGCAGCGTCGCCCCGAAGATCAGGGTCGCAACCAACATGATGGTCTTGGGCCGAGCGAGCGCCCAATCCAGCTGAACTGCGTATTTCCGCTTCATCCATTCGAATGCGCGATTCGGCTTCTCGCGCACGCCCCTCTTGAACCAGTAGGAGGCGAGCACGGGGATCAGCGTGAGCGTCAGGATGAGCGCGCCGACCAGGGCAAACGACATGGTCTCAGCCATGGGGTGGAACAGCTTTCCCGAGGCCCCGCTCAACGCATAAATCGGCAGATAACCGGCAAGGATGACGGCCACTGAATAGAAGATGGGGCGATCCACGTCTTTCGCAGCGGCAAGAATGACTTCGTTCAGCTTGTAATGCTGTCCCTCCCGTAGTGCCAGCTCGCGGTAAATGTTTTCAATCATCACCACGGTGCCATCGATGATGATCCCGAAGTCAATCGCTCCGATGGAAAGCAAATTCGCGGCGACGTCGTGCGCATGGAGGACGATGAAGGCAAACAAGAGCGAGAGCGGGATGGTGAGGGCAACAATAACCGCGGCCCGGAAGCTGACCAGAAAGAAAATCAGAACCACTAGAACCAGCACCATGCCGCGAATCAAGTTTGCTTCCACCGTCTCCGTGGTCAAATCCACCAACTCACTGCGGTCGTAATAAGGATGAATCTTGACGTCAGGAGGTAGGATCTGGTGGTTCAGTTCCTGGGTCTTGGCTTCAACTCCCTTGAGGACATTCTGGGTCTGTTCCCCGCGCAGCATGAGAATCACGCCCTCAACCGCATCGTCATTCTTCTGGAAGCCGAATTCGCCCAGACGCGGCGCATGCTCGATGGTCACGTCCCCCACATCGCGCACTCGGATAGGCACACCTTTGTTGGCGCCAACCACGATGTTCCCAATGTCGTCTGTGTTACGCACCAGCCCGATGCCGCGAACGTAGTAGAACTGTCCTCCTTGAGAATAAAAACCCCCGCCAGCATTAGAGTTATTGGCGGCCAACGCGGCGGTAACTTGAGGAATGGTCAGGTGATAGCCATAGATGCGCGCTGGGTCGAGCAGCACCTGATATTGCATCACCGTTCCGCCGAAGCCTGAGTCATCAGCTACGCCGTGAACCGAGCGATAAGCTCGCTCAATCACCCAGTCTTCAAACGTTTTCAGCTCCTGCGGGCTGCGATCGGGACTTTCGAGAACATAGCGATATACCAGGCCGCTGGGGCTAAACAAAGGCGCGAGGCTTGGGGTTACGCCGGTTGGGAGCGTGGCTTGAGCAAGGCGCTCAAAAACGATCTGTCTCGCAAAGTAGTTGTCCGTGCTTTCTTCGAAGGTGAGAATTACATCGGACAAACCATAGAGCGAGATGGAACGCATCACCACCATGTGCGGGACGCCGTTCATCTCGAGTTCAAGAGGAAGCGTGACTAAGCGTTCGACTTCTTCAGCGGCATGGTCTGGCCACTGGGTAATGACTTCAACCTGCGGAGGTGAGAGGTCAGGATAGGCATCCACGGGCATCCTCTGAAAAGACAGGATCCCCGCAACCGTGATGAACGCGGTCAGCATCAGTACAAGGAACCTTTGACGCAGCGCCGCTTGAACTATTCGGTGGATCATTCAGTTGGGGTAGAGACTGTCAACTAATCCCTTTCGAGCGCGATCCGGCTGGCGCTAGGTGGTGGCGCAATAACAAAGGAAGCGAGCCAGACGCGCGATGTTGGGTCGCAAAGAACACGACCCATCGCGCGGCTCGCCCAGATCCTTCGCAGCCCAAAAGAAAACGCTAGCTCAGGATGACAACAACCATTACCGCTGCAACGAATTCGCAAACTGCAAGAACAAGCTGCCATTTCCGACGACCTGGTCGCCAGCCTTCAACCCGCTGGTAATCTCGGTTTGTCCATTCAAGCTCTCCCCGAGAGTCACTGAGCGTCTGCCAAACTGGTTCGGAGATGCTGCGGCATAAACAAAAGGCTGATTCTCACTATCGCGCAGAACAGCAGCATCCGGGAGCGCAATGGCATTGGGGATCATGCCTGCGCTCACGGTTGCAACCACGTACATGTCTTTCTTCAGCTTCTCGCCGGGATTGTTGGTCTCGATGCGCGCCTGCAGCGTGCGCGTGCTGGGATCGAGGGATGCCGCGACGTACGCAATGCGCCCATGGAACACTTCAGGATAAGTATCTGTCTGAATCGTGACCTGATCTCCCACGCGCACGTAGGGCAAATCCTTTTGATAGACATTGACTAGCACCCAGACGGTGCTGACGTCGGAAATCATGAAACATTGCGTGGTGCCGGGTTGAATGAGTTGTCCCGCAGAAACATCCTGCTCTACCACGAGGCCGCCAATCGGCGCTTTTACCGGAATCTCAAAAGAGGGCGGACCTTTAACAAGAGCGTCGGGATCGGTGATTCCCATGACTTTCAATGCAGCTTGCGATGCGGCCAGATCGCCGCTCGCCTGCACCTCGGCTGACTGCGCCTGCTCAACATTCTGTTCCGCAATCGCGTGATGCTGGTACAAGTCCTGGGCTCGGGCGTTGGCCTTTTGTGCCAAAGCGTAGGCATCCTTAGCCTTCAAGTAGTTGGTACGGAGCTGCGAGTAATCCGGACTCGCCACGTACAACATAGGCTCGCCCTGATTTACTTTTTGCCCTGGAACGACCACTACCCTCCTGACCGGTCCACTCACCTGGGTAATGACTGGTGTCGTGCGAAAACTGTTGTAAGCCACGGCCCCCGTCAGCCGTAGGGATCGAATCAGCTTCGTGGGCTGAACGGTCAGCACCTGCACATGCGACATTTGCTCCTGCGGAATGGTAAACAGCTCGGCGTTGCTTGAGTTGTTTGCGCTTCCAGAGTTAGCGGTGGCCTTCGAACCTGGCCCCTCGCAGGAGGCTAGCACCAAAATGATCACCGATACTGCAGCCAGTGCAGCGAATCCCTGCCAACGACTGCTGCGGAGGTTCATGGCAGGTTCCTCGTTCCCACCGCTTCCTTTAGTTGTTCCAACGCGGTCATATAAGAGGCCAGGGCCTGACGATAGGCCAACTGAACGGACCGGTAGCTGCGCTCGGCGTCGAGAAAATCCAACAGGCTGGCGGCGCCGCGTTTATACGCATACTCGCTAATATCACGAGAATCCTGCGCCTGCTTGAGATATCCGGAAGCATAGAGTTGCACGACTTCGTCGTTGCTTCTAACCGCCTCATAGGCATTGGCAACATCAGAGAGAACCGTATCGCTGGCCGATCGCTCCTGCTCCTGTGCCTGCGTGAGCGCGTAACCGGTACGTGCGATCTCTCCTTGATTGCGGCTGAAGATCGGCAACTCAAAATTGACAAAGATCGAAGCCGTGTTTTCGCCGGAAACATGCGTAAAGTCGTAGGTGCCGTTGACGTCCACCTTGGCGTTCGCTTTGGCAAGGAGGATTTGGCTCTGTGCCGCGGTTATTCCCAATTCCGCGGCACGGAAGTCGGGGCGCTCGCGCAATGCCTTTGTCTGCAAGTCTTCCAAGTTCGCCTGGAGCGGCTGATACGACAGATCGCCAATTACGTCATAATCGGGAGGTACTGCGTTGTACCCCAAGAACTCACGCAGGCCTACCAGCGCCTGCACTTTGGCCAGACGGGCGGAGGACACGTCGGTCTGAAACTGCAGAAGCTGCAACTTGATCTTAAGATAATCGCCTTCGCCGATGTATCCCGCTTTGAGTTGTGCCTCGCTGATATCGACCGTTTGCTGGAACCCCTTTAGATCCTGAAGCGCGAACTCAAGAGTGGATTCTGCGAGTAAAACGCTGACGAACTGCTGTCCCACGTTGAACGCCAGGGTTCGCTCGGCGTCGCCGACTTGGGCACGTGTGACGGCCGTCTGATCACGGGCAGCCTGCAGCCTCCGCTGCCGTTTGTGGCCCCGTTCGAACAGGTACCCGATCCCAATATCGAACTGCTGAGTTTCGTTCAGATTTTCTCCAGAAAAATCTTGCGGACTGAAAAATGGCATGAACTGGCTATCAGCCCCAAGCGTCGGATTGGGGCGCAGGTTCGCAGTAATCTCCTGGGCCTGATTCTGAAGAATTAGAGTACGCGTGGCTTTGATCGAATGGTTGTGCGTTAGCGCCAGATCAATGGCCCGGTCAAGAGTGATCAGCGTCGTGTTTTGCCCACCGGCTGCTCCCACCAACAACAGGAAGGACATAGCAGCCGGGGTAAACCTCCGAGAGTACCTGGAGAGCATAAGGATTGAGATCAAAGCCTACTGCCTATAGCGCAACCGATCTCGAACCGAGGCTCGAACGTAACGAGCACTTCGCCAAGCTTCATCCCGTAAAATCCTCCTCTATCTAAGACTGCGACTTAGGGTTCAATGGATGTATTGTAATTCACAGCATTCACCATTGGGCTGACTGCGGCGAAGGCAGCGAGTCAGGCCATCGCAGCGATTCCGTTCGGCGTGTCGCGTCTCGACCCGGTCACGTATCTCGGCCTGATCGCGGGCGGCGCGCCAGCACTGCGTGCGGCATAGGTCGATCTGGCGAGCACCTGGTGGGCAGATTAGCCTGGTCGCATGGGGGACCCGCGTAGATCCTTCGGTGACCGCGAGTTGATCGGGGAGATACTCTTCATTGGTCGGCAAACAGGAAGTAATCGATCGAGCCACGACCTCCACAGATCAACTACTACGAGATCCAGAAACGGGCTTCGAGGAGATCGGGCGTGAGCGACGGTCAGTACCACCACATGTCTCCCAAGCCGACTTCTGGCCCGGAATAATTTCCGGTTAGCCAGAGACTCGGGGCTTAGCACAGTTTTTCGGGCTGACTTAGTTCACCAGAGTCACTGAGACGGATGTCCCCGAGCACATCAAAGAAATCGACGAAGACTGCCTGTTTACAAGGTCGCGTTTATACATACCTAATCTGCACACTACGGGGACTATGCCGTTTCGGCGGAAAGCTCCCGAGTGCATTGCTCCCGCAACCTGTGCTCGTACTCTGCAAGCTGCCGTTCGATTTTCGCTTCCTTTTCTTTCCGGCGTAAACGGTCTTCCCGGTAGCGTTTCAAGAAGTAGTCAATTGTTTCCACACGAAGCTTGATGGTATTTGCCGGCCGATTCTCGTCTAGGTCTTTGAAGGAGAAATAAGGCGTGCCCGAGCGCTCCACAATCTGCTCGATCACGCTGTAAATGGGCGCGTCGTGGCCACACTTGAAGCTGGAAATCTCCACCGCCACCAGGTTGGGGTGGCGGGCAGTGAACTTGGCGGCCCACATCTTGTGGTTGGAACTGGCCGAGTTGGCCGTTTTCCACACATCGGAGATGTCAAGTGGGTGGCTGATTACACCTGCGCGTACTTCCTTGCCGAACAGACGCTCCAGCAGGTCCTCATCCAGCGGCAAGGTGCTCTGCGAGAAGATCGAGTAACCCAGCTTCTGAAACTGCTCCATGATCTCGTGGTTGATGCCGGGATCGTGGTGGTACGGGCGTCCCACCATGACAATCCCTAACTTCTGTTCCGATTCCAGCTGGTCGAGGACCTCGCGAGCGCGGCGGCGAATGCTGGATTCAAACCTTCCCAACTCCCGGTAGCCAATCTCGGTGGCGCGTTCATTTTCCTCTCCCGCAAGGCCAAGAATGGGCGCCCACGCTTGAAACATCTGCCGCGCAAAGAGCTTGCGGTCGGAAAGATCCACCAGCGGGTGCACGTAGCGAATGCCGTGTTCGGTAAAGAGGTCGGTTTCCTTGGTGTAAGCCGCTTCCACGGTCTCCGGTGTTACCGCAAGTGTGGGACAGGCGTTGTGCCCCCTGGCGTTTACGAGCGGAGAGAGGAGCACGTCGAACATGGGAAAGAAAATCACCTGCAGCGGTTTATGCGCGTGCTTGTTGAAGATAAGGTTGTGGACGTGCGCGATGGTGATCTTTGACGGGAAGCATGGATCGATCGAACCCCGGCTCGATCCAGCGCGGTACATCTCCCCGCTGGTGAAGTCCGAGTAAACGATGTTTTCTGCTGGCACGCCCAAGCTTTCCAGATAGGAACTGAACAGCGGCGCGTAGGCGTACATGTTCAAAACACGAGGAATGCCGATGCGCAGCTGTCCGCGCTGTTTCATCAGCGCGATGCGGTCGCGGGCAGCGGCCGTCCAGGCACGGGTGGGGATCGGATCAGCGACACTTTCTGGGTTTCAAGAATGCCATACCTCATGTGCGGCAATCTCCACCAGGTTTGGGTTGGCGGCCTTTGTGGCGTCGAGATTGGCCTTGATGCCACGCATGGTTTCGACATCTTCCACCGCACCTTTTTCACAGGTGGCGATGATCATGCGCTCCTCGCCCGCCTGGAGCGGTACCTTGGTGCGAAAAGACGGCGGTATCCAGTCATCCGCGACTCCGGTCTGTACATCAAGAAAAGTTCGCAGACAGGCATTCTTGCAGAAGTAGCAGCGCGTCTCTTCGCTGTGCGTGGTGCGGTAGCGGATCCTGCAGACGGCGTCCAGGCCGATGAAGGTAGTGGAGTGCCCGTTACGCCACAGGCGCATGGCTTCGATGCCGGCGCCGATCGCTCCCGATTCGCCGCAGTGCTGGTGGACGACAATCTCCGGTTCTTTTCCCGTGGCGCGGAAATTGGCGCGTAGGAAGTCCACCTCCGCCTTGACCGCGGCAAGATTGTTCTGCGTGCCACCCTGCAGGACGAAGCGTGTGCCCAGCGCGGCCAGGCTTGGCACCTTGGCGACATACAAGAAAACATTCCTGGGCAACACCGTCGCCAAACCAGCCAGAATTTCTTCGGCGCGCCAGCCCTGGCGCTGGAAATTGACGATGTCGGACTGCAGGAACACCGCGCAGCCGTAGCCGAAGACAGGCATGGTGCCAGCGGTGAAAGCAACGTCCGCATAGTTCTCGACCGGGATGCCAAATCCTTCCGCCGTGGACTGCAGAAAGTAGCCGTTGCCGGCGGAGCACTGAGTGTTAAGTTTGAAATCCTTAACGCGGCCATTTCTGAGGATGATGAGCTTGATATCCTGCCCGCCGACGTCGACGATGACGTGCGGATCCTTGCAAAAACGCAGGGCCGACTCGGTGTGCGCCACGGTTTCGACCAAGGCCACGTCGGCGTGCAGCACCCGTTGCAGAATGTCCTTGGCATAGCCGGTCGTGCCGACGCCGAGAACTTCCAGGGTCGCGCCTTGGGTTTCCACCTGCTGGCGCAGATTCTCGAAGAGGTCAATGGTGTCCTGGATAGGGTTTCCATTCGAGAGTTGGTAGGCTTTCGAGAGAACGTCGCCGTGCTCCGACAAAAGCACGGCTTTGGTGGAAGTCGAACCGCCATCAAGGCCGATAAAAGCCCGCACCCGGTCGCCCGGCTGGAAGGCCGCCGGAACGAATTTCGACCGCCAGTACTTGGCTTTGAACTCTTCCAATTCTTTCTTTGAAGCACCCAGACCGTGGCTGCCGGAAACGGCCTTTTCCTGCTGGCGCCCTTCGCGGATGTAAGCTTCAAGACACTCCGTCCCCAGATACCGCCCAATTCCCGGGTCTTCTGCTTTGCCGAATTCCACTGCACCAATGGCCGCAAAATACAGGGCGTTCTCAGGGGTCTTGATCGCGTCTTCGGCAGTAACATCGGGCGGCAGGTCGATCTCCCGCTCCTTCCAGAGGAGAGGAATGTTGTGCTGCCAAGCCTCGCGCATGCCGCGAATGAATGTGTTCGGGCCGCCCAGCAGCAGCACATGGGGGCGAAGCGTGTGACCGCGAGTGAGGACGGTGAGGTTCTGCAAAACAATGGCGTCGAAAAGCGAGGCCATCAGTTCATCGGCGGGGATGCCCTGCTTCTGCAGGCCATTGATGTCGGTCTCGGCGAAAACGCCGCACTTGCCGGCGACCGGATGGATCTTGATCCCCGTATACCCCTGGCGGCAGAGCTCGTCAGGCGGGATCTTCAGCTTGGCGTTGATCTTGTCGATGACGGCGCCGGTGCCTCCGGCGCACTTGTCATTCATCGAAGGAATTTTCTTTCTGGTGCCGTTTCTGTTCCCGCGGCCGTTTTCGCCATCCTCTTTGAAAATGATGATTTTGGCGTCCTGACCGCCGAGTTCGATGACCGAGTTCACTTCCGGATGGAGCTTCTCCACCGCAAGGGAGACGGCGTTCACCTCCTGCACGAACTTGGCGCCGATTAGATTGCTCAGCGCATTGCCGCCGGAGCCGGTTATAAACATGCGGGAGTTGCCGGGAGCAACACCAACTTCGGCTTCCATGCGATCGAGGAACTCAAGCAGTTTCTCGGGTTGGCGCGTGTCATGGCGCTGGTAGTCGCGCCAGAGAATGTGGTCGGTCCCCTCTTCTATAACGACGGCCTTGACCGTGGTGGATCCAACGTCCACGCCCACGACATAGCGGAGGCCAGTTCCAGCCTGCCGCGTCTGGCCCGGCAGTGAGCACTGATTGGCGGCGCTCGCGTGTTGTGCGTTCGTGTCCACTGAATCTCCCCCGCGGCTCCTTAGCTCTCACCCGGCACCTTGGCCAGGTGTGCCTTGCCATCGATCAGCTTGCTCACGTGTAAAACAAAGTTGGCGGCCACCCCGGTTACACCTTGGCGCTGCGGAACCGGATAGAGCGGACTCCGCAGTTGCCGATGCTCGGCGACGTAGGCCTGGATATCCTCGAGCTTCTTGCCCGTGGAAGCCACTGCCTGCTCGATCTCCGCCTTGGCTTTGGACTTGGCTTCGCCCAGGGCCATCTGCACGCGGCTGTGCGCGTTGATCTCTCCCTCGCCCGAAGTTTCGATGGGCAGGAAGATCATATCCCGGAAACGATTCACCACGGCGGACTGCACACCGTCAGATTGTGAAGACGGCATGCAACCGAAGGGCTTCAAGGCCAGTACCATGTGGCACAGGCGGTGCGTGGTGTAGTAAACGTTCTTACCCACTTCGAGATGCCCTTCGCCGCCACGGGCGAGGGAGTGGTAGAAGGGATCCGCCATGCGGGCCAGCTCGTTCTGGGGAGCGAGACGGCGCGCCAGTCTGCCCAGGTGACGGGCGGTGCGTGCATGTTGGCGGTTCCAGATGCCTTCGCTCAGCCCCAACAGCAACCATTTTTTGCGGAATTTCCAATCGTTGGCTAGTTGCTTCTTCCATTCCCACCAGCGGGCGCCAGGATAGGGGACATCAAGGCCTTTTCTCGCTTGCGCGCTGGCCCGAGCCTCATACAGGAGATAGGTAATCCAGCAACCGATGGGTTCCACCCACACCTGGGCGCCTTCCCGCTCTAGAAAGGCAAACATGTTGAAGTTGCCGTCACCTTCGGTGAGTGATGCCCAAAACTCACCCGTGACCTTTACCAGCGGTTTTACGCGGGTGCGGTCCACTTCAACTTGGTTCAAGCGCTCACGGGCGAGGTGTATCGCTTTGCGGAAGTCCTCGCCGTAGAGGTGATCTAGGACCTTGCCCAGCGTGTTGCCGATGTCTTTGAGCTTCTTGTTCTGGGCGAGACGGCGCGAAATCCATGCCGGCGCACTCTCGAGGATTTCGTAACGCTTTCGGTGCTCCAGGAAATCGCTGAGCCGATCCGCAACTTCCTGGATGGCTTGGTCGGTTGCGCCCGGAACCACCTCGTAGGGACGAATCTGGTAAGCCAGGTCGTTGATCACATCGCCCAAGTTCAGCGCGTTGAGTGCACCCATGCCCAGGTCTACGGAGAACTTCAGGCCGGGGTTCCCGGACAGGGCCTTCACGCCATGGTCCTGCTGGAAAAGCAGAACACGAAAGCCCCCAAAGCCCGCATTCTCGAGCGCCATGCGGTACTCGGACTCGTACGTGCCGAAGCGGCAAGGCCCGCAGGAGCCCGCAGTGAAAAAGACGTAATGGTCGAGGATTTCCTGGCGCGAGGAACCTCGCGCTTCCAGCGACTGCAGGAACTTGATGAGGTTGCCAACGGTAAAGTAAGTAGGATTGCACTGGCCGTTATTGCCATACTCCTTGCCCATCTGGACGGCGGCTACGTCGGGATTCGGCAACATCTGGCAGCGATAGCCGCAGCCGCGAAACACGGCTTCGATGAAGCGCTCGTGTTTCCAGGTAAAGCCTCCGAAAAGAATGGTCACCCGGTCGCGTTCTTCCGCGCCGAAGGGCCGCTCTACCGGCCGATGGAACTGCTCGATGGGTCTTTCGAGGAGCCCCGCGGCCTGCACCAGCCGCAACTTTTCTACGGCCACACGGCGAGCGATCTCTCCTTCAACTAGCGGAGGAAGCGCGGGGCTGGGGGAGTCCATGGCGGATCTCATATACGTTCAGAGTCTCTCTCTGGCCGGGTCTGCAGAGAGGTTTGCGGAGGGCTTGATGTAAGCGCGGCAACGCTTTCAGCTTACCGGCCGCGTGGATCGCTTTCTTCTGGCATTCAACCCGAACGACGCACTTTGCTCCGTGAGGCTCGTCACACACTAGTGTGATGCTTGCCGCTTTCTGGCGAGGGGAGGCCTTTGAGCCGATCGTCGACTGATTCTGATCGCAGAAATGGTATCCCACAGCTCACATCACCTGGTCTATGGATGGCGCGCACTAACCGTCAAACTGACTGCCCAGAGACGTCATTCGCGACACGCTGGTAGACAGGGGGTCATCGCGCCTTTCCTATCCTGTGCGATGATTCGCGTGGCGGCGATCCATCGCTATCCAGCCCGGACTGGCATCCGGGCTTTTCTATTCTAGGCAGCCTTAGCAGCCCTGACAAACGTTACGATTTCGTTTTCCAAGTCAACCTGTTCAACGTTGAACCCAGCTTGCAGCCAAGCGCGACACTGGATATGACTCGTCGTTGCTACTTGCTCATTCCCCCACCATTGTCTACGCTTCCTCGCTGTGCTGGGAAAATGCACTCCAAGGACTGCTTCCAGTTCGCGGAAGGTAGCGTTGACTCTCTGGTTAGGATTCCTGTTGAGCCATGTGTAAAGCGGTTCGTATTTCAGCATCAAGGCAATTATCTCACCACTCGTCAAGTCGGATCGCAGCAAATTCAGCCACTACCGGAAGTCGAGAGGGCCAATCTTTACGGGGCTTCCACGGGAGCAGTTCCGGTCAGGTTTTCTAACGCCGCTGCCGTAAAACGTGACGTGGTCCACAAACTGGGCTTCTGGGAAGTGACCGAAGACGTTCAGATGGGACAATTCACTCGGAATCTGGACCGGGGCCATTTTTTGGAGCACTCGTGCGCCGGAGGATCACAGTTTCCGATGCTGAAGCTCAATTTCCAGATAGCCCGTCATGCGTCCGCAATCGGCTGCCGTCAAATGGAAGAGCAACTTCCTCAAAGCCCGCCTTCCCCGTTTCCTTGCGGCGGCCCTAGTTGTTTCCGGATGGCCGACGATCCTGGAGTCAGGGCGGAAGCGCCTGACGGCCTGCAGCTTATGGGATCCCAGCCGCTTCGTAAAAGTACTCGACGAAAGATCGTACGGCGCCATCCATCCCCTGCACCTTTTCGTTCCTGGACTCGATCACATAGTATTCATCCGGGGCATGGGCTCCACTGCCATGACCGAGTCCGAAATGACCTGCCGCGAGGTGCAGTGGTTCGTCCGTAAAGACATATCCGGGCCAGGAACCGGCACTCCGCGGCAGCACAATGGGATCAATACCGCCGCGCTTGTACACAGCAACCTGTGAGCGAATGAGTGCCGCGTCGGCAGAAGTGCTATTCGGGTCGTATCCACCCGTCATGTTTACTTCAATATCGCCGAAGCCGCGTTCTGCAAGATGAGCTTTGAGTGCGGCCAAAGCTTCGGTGGCCTTCATATCGGGAACCAGGCGCATGTCGATCTTTGCAACCGCACGGTGGGGAAGAATGGTCTTCCCGCCCGGTCCGGTGTAGCCGCCCACCAGGCCCTCAATGTTCACCGTTGGGCGGGACATCAACAACTCGAGCGCTTGTTGCCAGCTGGCGTCATGCACCCAGTGCTCGACGCCCAGTTGCTTCTTTGCCACTCCTTCGTTCAGTCGCTGTGCTGCGGCGGCGATCATAGCCTTTTCAGCTGCGGAGATCGGGCGTGCCTTGTTGGCAAAGCCTTCGATGGCAGGTTCGTTGCCGTCCGCAGAGACGAGACTCGCCAAGGCTTCGACGAGATGCCACGCGGGACTATCGACGCGCGCCTTGTTGCTGGAATGAATGTCGTGGCGTGGCCCGCGGCCCCAGCGCTCTCCGCTCGACACCAGTTCAAGTTCCACCACGCCTTTTGCCCCAAGTGTCATCGTGACGGTGCCATCAAGATCCTGCTCGGCAGACGGCATGAAAATCCCGACACAGGGGCGGAGTGCAGCGATTACTTCCGGCCGGCGCACGATTTGCGGAAAATGCGGCGACCCAATCTCTTCTTCGCCTTCCGCCACCAATACCAGGTTCACGGGCGGCTTGCGACCGGCGGCACGAATGGCATGAAGCGCTGCAATGAAAGATGCCTCCGGGCCCTTCTGGTTCACGGCTCCTCGACCTACCAGCACAGTTCCCAGGCCAGGTCTTTCGACCAGCGCAGCCGCCCATGGAGGCGACGACCACTCCGCAGGATCGACTTGTTTCACGTCGTACATGAAATAAAGCCCGAGGGTTTTCGGAGCTCCCGCATCAAGCCTGGCAAAAATTCCGGGTTGCCCATCCGTCGGAATTTTCGTGACCTCGCCGAATCCGGCATCACGAAGGAAGCGCATGGTGAGATCGCAGCCCTCGGTCACTCCTTTGTTCTCGGCTGCGATCGAAGGTTGCCTGATCCATTCCTGCAAGCGCTGCACAGGTTCATCGTGATGCTTCTCGATTTGCGTGTAGATCGGACCAAGCTCGCTCTCATCCGCGAGCGCGCGATGCGAAATAGCCAAAGTCGCGGCGCCTGCTAAAGCGCCCTCAAGAAAGGTTCGTCGGTCCATGAGCGGAGAGGATAACGGCAAACCCGGGTCTACGTCCAGACATGTTTAACGCTGGACACCGACATGGAAAGGAATGACGCCGCGCGCGGAGTTCTTGTAAACCACGCCGCCCTTCATCACGAATACAACGCGGCGAACTGCAGTGATGTCTTTTAGCGGATCGCCATCGAGCGCAATGATGTCGGCTTGCAGGCCCGGAGCGATCGAGCCAATCTGATCGGCCATGCCGAGCGCTTCCGCTCCCAGCGAGTTGGCAGAGACCATCGCCGCCATCGGGTCCACACCGCAGTCATGGACACGATCGATAAACTCCTCGGCATTGCGGCCGTGCGCTCCCGCAACTGCGTCCGTGCCAAAAACCAGTTTCAGCCCCGGAGTCTTCGTCGCTCGCCGCACCAGATCGTGGTTCATGGGAAGAATCTTTTCCATCGCTGCGAATCCCTCGGCGGTGTAGCCGGTTGTGCCGAGATACCTATCTTTGTTCAGCAGGTAGTTCTCGATGACCAGCCCGGCTTGCGGATCCAGATACGTGCCATTCTCGGACATCAATTTCAGATCGTCATCTGTCGCCAGCGTACCGTGCTCGACTTCGGTGCATCCCGCCAGCGTCGCGGCACGTACCGCCTCTTTGTACGCGTGCACCAGCGTGCGCAATCCCTGCTTTTTCGCTTCATCACACGCCGCGTTCAATTGTTCCTGCGAAAGAGTCATCCCACCGCCTTTGCGGATGGACTCCGACGCGAAGATTTTGATCAGGTCCGCGCCTGCTGCCTTTTGCTTCCGCACAAATGCGCGAATTTCGTCCGGTGTTCCGGTCGCATCACCTCGCCCTTCGAGTGGCTCGACAGCAGTCAGGATGCGCGGGCCCGGCAGTATTCCATTTGCGATCGCATCACGCAGCGCGACAGGATATGGGAGCGCTACAGAGATGCGAACGGAATCGGCGCATCTGATATGACGGCCGGTTGCGGCGATCTGATTGCTGCCGATGGTGATGTTGTCGCTCGCATCTCTTACAATGGCCGGATTTGGGATGCTGGCGGAAAGCGTATTTACTAGATATGGGCAAATCATTTCACTCATCCCAATGACCCGTCGTCCAGAAATCGCGACCGGAATGATTTTGCGGTGATCGGGGTACGCCCGGCGGGCCATTTTCCGTCTTTGCCCGCAAGCTACTTGCCTGCGGCAAAAACACGCGAATGAAACGTCAACGTTTCGTCGAGGTGTGTCAGAAAATACGCAGCACCGTGGTTACCGGGATAGAGGTGAAATTCGTGTCGGATGCCTTCTGCCTGGAGTTGCCGGTCGAACTCTGCAGCTCCTTTATCGAATCCGAATTCATCCTCACGACCGCAGTTGAAATAGATGGACAATCCTGTACTGCGTATCAGTGCCCGGTTTTGCTTTGCGAGGACAAAAGGGCTGTTCTGATTCCAGTGACGGAGGTCAACGGGATTGCCGAACACGGCTGCAAGCGGCCCACTGAGCGGTGTCGCTATACGTTGAGGCGGTTCTGCAATGAGCGCAGCACTCTGCGCGCTGACCGACGCGAATAGCTCGGGATAGGCAAAAGCAAACCGAAGCGCACCGTATCCGCCCATTGAGACGCCGCTGAGGGCTCGTGCAGAGCGCTCCTGGCGAATCGAGTAATGGGACTCGATATAAGGGATGAACTCGCGAATGAAAAAAACACTGTAGCGGACGCGGTTGTCGGCGGAATTAATGTAGAAACTGCTCTTTCCTTCAGGCGCGACCACCAGAAAATCGGAGATCTTCTTTTGCTGGCGAAGATCTTCGATCAGGTCCCATCCACCACCTTTAAACAAACTTTGTTCATTGTCGCCGAGTCCATGCAGAAAATAAAGCACGGGATAACGCCGCGGAGAACGGCCGGCAGTCGCGGTATCGTAGTCGGCTGGCAGCATAACGCAGTAGGCGACCGTTTGACCGAGAATACGGCTTTGCAGCGCGTTGCAATCGATGCGGCCCTGGGCGTGGGCTTGGCAGAACAGGAGCGGAACGAGAAACAGCGTAGCGAATTGCAAACAACGGTGCATGTGACCACTTTACTCGTAGCGCAGTGCCTGCACGGGATCAAGACGCGCAGCTCGGGCTGCCGGGTAGAGCCCCGACAGCAGACTGACAATGATGGAAAAGGTGATCGCGCTAAGAACCAGCCACAGCGGCACTGACCAGATCTCTGCCTGAGGAAAATGCTGGCGCTCGAGATAAATGTTCGTTCCGAAATTGATAAGGCGTCCGATTGCCCAACCGAGTGTGACTCCGACTGCACCGCCGACGAGACCCATGGCGCCTGCTTCGGCGAAGAATAGGCCTCGCACGTCAGCATCACTAGCGCCGAGAGCCTTCATGATTCCGATTTCGCGACGGCGTTCGAGAATGGCCATCACCAGCGTATTCACGATGCCGATGGAAGCCACGGCCAGCGCCAGGCTTCCGAAAATCGCAAGGAACCCGTCGAGCACCGCAAAGAACTGGCGCATACTGCGGGTCGCATCGGCAAACGAAAAAGTGCTGAATCCCATTTTCTTGATGGCATCTTCAACTGCAGGCACCTGATTGGGGTTGCCTACCCGCACGCTGAGCGAGGTGTAGGTTAAAGCGCTGCTCGGCGAGGTATCTCGCAGCCCGGACTGCACGACGTGCAGGTCTTGCGCAAGCTTGAGCGGCAGGAAGACGCGTGCGCGGGCAGCGCCGCGCATGCTATCCGGATCGAGATCCGTCACTCCGACAATTTTCAGTGCTTGCTGGCGTGAAACGACCGAGTACGCCACACCATCACCAGGACCCATCGATGAGGGAGACTCGATGCGCTCCGCGTAGCGCATCGTCATCTTCTTCCCGACTAGAGGTTTGGCCAATTCGGCGATATTTGTGTCATCCGTACCCGGCTTGGGTTTTATGCCCAGCAGCTCCTCCGCAAACGACTTCTGCAAGATGACCTCCGGACTCGCCTCTGATGAGAAGAAACTGCCCTGCATTCCGTCGAAAGCATCGTTGTTGTTCTTGGCGGAGAACGGAACGCCAGCCACCATGGTTAAGTGGGGTTTGTCATCGAAGCGGAAGTCTGTAATGAACCGAATATCAGGATAGGCCTCAACAACGCCGGGGAATTGCTCGATCCCCCGTCGCGCCGGTTCATCCAGCACCGGACTGTCAGCCGGTAACTGGCCACCCTCTCGCTGTTCGCGGAAGTTGCGGAGGTCACGCCTGGAAGTGACGACGACAGTGTCAAATAGGCCAGACTTCTTCAGTCGTTGCGAAGCCAGTTGCTGCAGACCAATCCCGAGCGAGAGCATGGCGACCAGCGAGGCCACACCGACGGAAATACCGATCGTCGTCAGCGAATTGCGGAGGATGGACTCACGCAGATTTCGGATAGCAAGGTCTGTAACATCGTAAAACTTCACTGTGTATCTCTCCGCGGCGTGGCTGCTTGAACTGACGAGTTGTTCGGCACGTCATCGACCAACATTCCGTCCGCCAGATGCAACATCCGCCCGGCATACTTCTCAGCGAGGGTCTGCTCGTGCGTAACCATCAACACGGTCATCCCCAGCGAATGATTGAAGCTACGAATGAGCTCCATAATCTCTGTGCCGGTGCGGCTGTCCAGATTGCCTGTCGGTTCGTCCGCCAGAAGAAGCTTGGGCCGGTTGATGAGTGCACGCGCCAATGAAGCGCGCTGCTGTTCACCACCCGAGAGTTCCATCGGCCGATGCGAAAGCCGTCCACTCAAACCCACATGTTCCAGCGACTGACGCGCAAGAGTAGAACGCTCGCGGCGATCGACTTCCGCAAAGCGCATGGGGAGTTCTACATTTTCGAACAACGACATGCTGGGTATCAGATTAAAAGACTGGAAGACCATTCCGACGGTGTGAAGGCGGTACTTGGCCAGTTCCTCACGTGAGAGGGCGGCCAAGTTGTTTCCATGGACGATTACTGCACCAGAGGTAGGGCGGTCAAGTCCTGCAACAAGGTTAAGCAGCGACGACTTGCCGGATCCCGAAGCGCCCAGCAGGGCCACAAATTCCCCGGCACGAATGTCGATGGAAATCCCGTCCACCGCGCGTACCAGCTCCTCCCCCATCTGGTAATGACGGCAGACGTTCTCGGTGCGAATAGCCAAGGAGCGGGAACTTTCCATGCTAACGGATGTCTCCCCACACGAAGTACAGCACCTCGGGTAAGCCAAAGGCCCGGAAGGCCTCTGCCAGGCCATGGCCACTGCCGGATCCGCCGCCTGTGATAAGGATTCTGTTGCCGTCAGTTTTCATCGTGATCCTTCCCATACCCATTGTAGGATGCAATTGCTAGATCTGATCAGAAAGGCGGCAGATCCTAGTTGTTTCCATTCCGCAACACGCTTGATGATTGAATTCGCAGCTACGACAGACGGGTGGCGGGACGGCCTCCCTGATTTGGAACGGGAACAGAGCGCAGGAAGTTGGCGTTCAGTGGTTCAGTGAACGAAGGATGACCAACGAAACCCCTTGTAAGCTCCCGAGGAGTCGCGTTCGGGGGGGAAGTCGTGTCACCCGACTTCGAGCTTGAAACCCAACGATGCATATTGTTTCCACCTCGTTAATATTGCGCCATCCGAGATTGTCAACTCCCAGACAACTCCGATGTGTCTGGAAATGGATGGATTCCACAAAGAACATATGTGGGGCACACAAGACTTCTCGCAGCTAATAAGCACGGTCCTCTAAAGGGTGGAACAAAAGCACCTGGCTGGCATCGCCGTCAGCTTGAGGGAGGCACCTTCGTCGGGAAACTTGCCCAAAGGTCGCGGCTAATAGAGTGGGACGAGATGAACCAGGCCCCTAGAAAAAACGTCACCGCTTCGCTCTAAATTCGCCCGCGGTAAGCGAACTGAAGGCGAATAAACATGGCTCCCGACGCGCTCCCAATTGCCTGTCACCCATGGTCACATCCTGTGTGTTTTCATGAGCTTATGCCACCATCCGTGCCGTCGTAAGTAGCTGATTATACAGGCATAAGCTCACTCATAACCCAAAGGTCGGTGGTTCAAATCCACCCCCCGCAACCATCCGAACGTCCCCTGCCCATGCAGGGCTTCCGATCAAGTTCCATTGACCTTCGCAAAGGTAATGTCGGCCAGTCTCGGATTCTGCGGGAGTCATCGTGATGTGGGCGACGTGTCTCGAAAGCTCTGTCCGCGCACGCGGAACGTCCCCCGCGAGCAAGTCCGGTAGAGTGGAAAGTCGCTCGATCGCGAACTGATAAAGCTCTTCTCTGCTGTCAGCCGTGTTTGCTGGGTTCGGTGTAATAGTGGATTCCAGTTCGGCCAGTTCTTGCTCGCGTTCCGCGATGGCCCGCAGCAAGTAGGAAGAGTGACCGGTCTCGGCAACTGCGCTGGTTAGGCGACCCAGTTCTTCTTCGAGTCGGTGCTTTCGCTCTCCGGCCCGTTTCCGCTCTTGGGTCGTTTCTGACAAGGCGGTATGTAACTGCCGTTCAAACTCCCGCAAGGTGTAGTCGATCACACCGGGTTGCAACATCGCTTGCTGCAGGTCGCTGAGCAGCCGTGACTCCAACCAAGATTGGCGCACTCTCAGATCGTTTGAGCACGCTCCACGGTAGAAATGTTGAGGACAACCATACATGGCATGTCGGCGTCGGCGACCCGTCACTATAACCAGGTTGCCTCCACAAACACCGCACTTCAGAAAACCCGTCAACAGGTTGCCACTGGAAGCTGCACGATTGAGCAAACCTCTGCCGTGATCTCCATAGAGCCTTGCCAGCCCAGCTTGCCGGACCTGGACTCTGCTCCATAATTCCTCAGCGACAATGCGTAGTTCGGGACGCTCGATAGTGCGCCACTCACTCCTAGGACGGGGACGTGCCACTCGTTTATTGGTGCCTGGCACCTTAATGAAGCGAGTCCGGTTCCAGATCACCCGGCCCACATAGAGTTCGCGCCGGAGCATTTCCCGGATAGCCGTGGGGCACCAAGTCGCACGGGTTGAAATACGCCTCGGTCGGGGTGGAACCTCCCTCTGGGCATTTAATGCTTTGGCGATCGCCTTAAGGGACATCCCACTGGCCGACATTTCAAAAATACGACGGACCACCGCCGCTTCGGCCTCCTCCACCCGCAATTTCACACCCGCGCCTTCAACAGGGACACTGCGATAACCGTAGCAACGACCCCCGGCGTGAAGTCCACGCAGAAAAGCTCCTTCTAACCCACGATGGGTCTTCTTCGCCAGTTCTTTGACGTATAGGGAATCCACCAAGCCGTGCACCGTAACCAATACGTCGGCTTGTTCGCTGTGCGTGTCAATCCCCTGGGCCACCGCGATCACCCGCACACCTGCGAACTTCAACCGTTCAAACAGCTGCACAGCATCAGCTAGATTGCGGGAAATGCGACTCGTATCGTCAATCAAAATGACATCGAAAGGGCGGTTGGTAGAAAACGCGGCTGCAAGCATTCGCTGCAAACCTGGGCGGTCGGTGCTTGCCCCGGCGATGGCCTCGTCCGAAAAGACACAAGCATTGATCAGCACCCATCCCTGAGCTGTGCCAAACTCCCGGCATTTACGGATCTGGTCTTCAATAGAGGACGGACGCTGCAAATCCGAGGAATAGCGGGCATAGATTGCGTATTTCATGTTGGTGCCATTATCCATCGGTTTCCTCTTCGCGCAAGTCTTTTTCCCGCAGGAACCGGCTGACCAGGATCGGCACGATTACAAGGTCAATCCAGCGTCGCAGATCCTCGTGCAGGGCGGCCGTCGGCGTATTTCGTCGGAGCGGGAGTTTGTTCCGACTCGAACCATGAGAAGACTGGGTTCTGGCCGAAATCGAGCCCGCATTAATTGGTGAACCCATTCCTCGGATCACCCTGTCGGTGTTCGAGCCAGGCTCTACCGTTTCTTGCTGCCTCGACTCAGAGTCCCCGCGACTCATAGGGGCTTAGGCTGACTCCCGTCGTAGCCTTTTGCTAACGCGCGCCGCACCCGAGAAACAGGAACGTTCAGAGCTTTGGCGATTTTTCGGAGGGAGAGATTCTGAGTGCGCAGGCTGTGAACCTGTTCCGCATCGATCTCTGCAGGGGGGCGCCCGATGCGTTTGCCCATTGCCTTGGCGTGAGCAATGCCTGCCCGAACTCGTTCCGCGATCAGATCGCGCTCGAACTGCGCTACTGCTCCGACCATGTGGAACAGCAGTCGTCCACTGGGCGTGGTCGTATCTACGCCCTCGGTGTAACTGACGAAGTCGATGCCCAGAGCGCCAAAGTCCTCCAGGCTATCGATGAGATGTTTCAGCGAACGAGCGAATCGATCAAACTTCCAGACCAACACCACATCGAAACGCTTCTTGCCAGCGTCGGCCATCAGCCCATCCAAGCTGGGTCGATGGCGCTGAGCCCCGCTGATCCCGGTGTCGATGTATTCGCGAATCACGCCAAAGCGCTGCCCGGCAAAGCGGCGCAAATCCGCAAGCTGCACCTCGCAGCTTTGGTCCGTGGTGCTGACGCGGGCGTAGAGAGCCACGGTCTTTTGATTACCTGCGTTCATATCTCTCGCTCGCTGCAGCCTCTTTGTTGCGTCAACGATCTCCTGTTACCAGATAAAGCCAGAGCTTAGGTCCCGGCAAGCAAAGCCTTGTATATTAGGTGTCAGTGCATGGAGGCTCTCGATTCCGACCCACGCCCATGGAGAGCCGTCGTCAACTAATCCGCTTCTCACGGGTGAAGCGGTAACCGCATTTGTTTGCTTCGTTCTGTCGGACCAGGCGCAGCGACCATCGGTTCGGGGCCGCCGACAAAAGCTCCCGATGGTGGCGAGACAGGTCAGCTACCTCGTAAAGGTGCACTTGCGGCGCGGATCTGATCGGGCGGAACGTATATATGTCTCGGTTACAGCCCTGCAGGAAGGAGGTTTCACCAACTATGAGGCTTGTTGTGAGGTGGCAGCTCGATGGGAAACAAAACTAGGAACCTCTCGACGCGGTCGGCCAAGAACCAATCTCCGTTCCCAAGAATTTGCGGACAAGGTGGAAACCGCGCGCAGCCTCTATAACGGCTTCAAGCTGCGACATCCGTGGAAGGAAAACCTGCAGGAGCGGGATGCGGTCTACGGGGGATGGTGCTCGCGATTCCACATGTTTCAGCAATGGGTAGCGGACATAATCCTCTCGGGGATAGGACGAGGTTTGTCAGGGGAGAAGTTTGCCGAGGAACTGGCACTGCGACGCGGCCAGGGAGGTCGAATCAATTACCAGGACCTGGCCGGCTTAGGGAAGGAGGGCTTAGCAGCGTGTCTCAATTCTTGGCGGTCGCAGAGAACCGAGCCACCGTTTAGTGCAGCAGTCGGAATTATCACCTTCACAAAGCAGGACAGGGTGAGCGATGAAACGGCACCCTGAGCTTTTCTTAGTTGTTATCTACGTTGTTGTAGTCTGTGCATGG
>Ga0209517_10003090_pt1 | contig 22826 bp, 19 predicted proteins | sample PeaSoiMetSII2010_FD_187695 | JGI IMG/M metagenome (GOLD analysis project Ga0209517, IMG submission 187695) | Peat soil microbial communities from Weissenstadt, Germany - SII-2010 (SPAdes) (version 2) | ecosystem: Environmental > Terrestrial > Soil > Wetlands > Peat | place: Germany...
CGCTTCGTGAAGGGCGCGGGATTCCTGGTGCGCGGCCTGGCCCAGGTCTCGATGAATCTCACCGACTTCGAGCAAACACCGGTGCACCGCGTTTTCGAGCTGGTGAAGCGTGAGGCCGCGCGCTACGGCGTCATGCCGGTGTCGAGCGAGATCGTGGGGCTGATTCCCAAGAAAGCTCTGGAGCAAGCCGCCGAGTGGTTCCTGCAGGTCGAGAATTTCGATTCGTCGCTCATTCTGGAAAACCGGCTCGCCGCGGTCATGAGCGGCAAGATGGCCGTCGGCGGCCTGCGCGCCGGAATCGAGCCCTTCGTCGAGCAATTGGCCGCTCCTACCGCTACTCCCGGAGGCGGCAGCGCATCTGCAGCCGCAGCCGCCATGGCGGCGGGCCTGGCTGGGATGGTCGCCTCCATGTCGCGCGGCAAGAAGGCCTACGCGCGATACGAATCGCAACTCAGCGCCGCCATCGCGCGCCTGGGTCCGCTGCGCGAAGACCTAAAAGCCGCGGTGGACGCCGACGCCGAGTCCTACAACTCCGTGATGAAGGCCTACCAGCAGGCCAAGGCCACTGCGGATGAATCGTCCGCCGAAGCCCTGATCGAAGCCGCTCTGAAGGAGGCGACCTCCGTTCCCCTGCGCGTTGCCGAAAAAGCGCACGAGATTGCGCAGATTGCGCAATCGCTGGCTCCCATCACCAATCCCAACATGAAATCCGACTTGACGACCGCGCTGGCTCTGGCTCAAGCCGCTATTTCCGGGGCGCTGGCCAATGTGGAGATCAATCTGGACTCCTTGAAAGATCGAGCCTTTGCGGCCAGTGTGCGGCAGAGGACCGCAGTCCTGTCGTGAAGTCAGCCGCATCCAGTTGCTGTCGCCGACCGGGACGATGATTAAACCTTATGATGAAGAGGATCAGGATGGGACGAAGTGAACGCCCCCGGACTCCGACCCGTCAATGGGGCACGTACTTTTGTGCCGCCTCACTGGACTGCAAGTAAAATAGAATAAAGCGATCTATCAACGACAGGGCATGATCGTGCATCCAAGTAAAGGTGTGCTCAAAGTTATGAATCCCGAGGCGTTATGAGACTCATTAAGATTTGCCTGGCTTCCGTACTGCTGGTCAGCATGGCCTATGCCATGCCGCTCAACTCGTCTGCCCGCTCCTGCGTGCCCGCCGATCTGCTGCAGTTGATCTCGGTGGACTATCGTTCACTCAAAGACTCGCCCACGGCGATGGCCCTGAAGCAGCAATTGATGCCCGATAACATCAAGCAGTTCGAGGCCGCTCTTAAGGGCATCGGCCTCGATCCCGACAAAGACATTGACACACTGACATTTTTCTCGTTTCGCAGCGGGAAGCAGGGAGTGAAGACGGCGGGCGTAGCCGCTGGTCCTTTTAACATGAAAGCCGTGCTCAAGAAGATGAAGCTGCAGAAGTTCACGCCGAAAAAGTTCGGGTTGTCGGATGTTTATCCCATGGACGGCGGCTTCGTCATGACCTTCCTCGATGACAGCACGTTGCTGTTTGCCGACTCGACGGCCCTGCACGCCGCGCTGGATACGCGTGACGGGAAGATCCTGAGTCTCGACACCAACGGCAATATGGCCGACATGATGAGCAGCGTTGACTCCGAGCCGGTGTGGAGCATCCTCGACCAGCAGGGCACGCAGAATATGATGCGCGCCGCCCTGGGCGACGCCTCCAAGATCGCCGACTACGAGACGCTGAAGCAACGCCTGCAGGGCTCGCGCTACACGATGAATTTCAACAGCGGAGTGAACTTCGACCTGACCGTCATCACTTCCGACTCGGTGACCGCGGCCACCCTGTCGTCTCTGGTCAAGGCCGGCATTCTCTACAAGAAGATGAATGCCACGCCGGCCGAGAAAGTTGCGGTGGACAATACCACGGTCGATTCCGACAGTTCCAACTTGCAGTTGCGCTTTAAGGCCAGCGATCAGCAGTTTCAGTCGCTGATGCACTCCGACCTGTTCGCGGCGGTCTCACACTAAAGACGGTTCAGCGTCGAATCCAGGCACCGGGCCTCCCGGTGCCTTTTTCATTTCCGAACACGCTTCATAGAACATCGATAATCACTACGCGATGTCGTCTGCTGGCTCGGGGGGCTTGTTGTGAAACCGTGCTATTTCGGTCTTCGCGCAGCCCGCTTCTGCCGGACCCAGCCTTCCTTCACGACTTGCCGCGCCCGGCCAATGGCCAGTGAGTCCGCGGGAACATCATCCGTGATGCACGACGCCGCTCCCACGTAGGCGCCCTTGCCCACGCGCACGGGCGCCACCAGCGTGCTGTCGCTGCCGATGAAGGCGCCGTCGTCGATCACAGTTTTGTGCTTGTGGAAGCCGTCGTAGTTGCAGGTGATCGTGCCCGCGCCGATGTTCACGCCAGCGCCGATCTCCGCATCGCCCAGGTAGGTCAAGTGGTTCGCCTTCGATCCCTTGCCCAGCTTGATCTTCTTGGTCTCGACGAAATTGCCCACGTGCGCGCCTTCACCGATCTCACTCCCGGGACGCAGATGCGAGTACGGGCCAACGATCGCGCCCGCGCTGATCCGTGCTCCCTCCATCACGCATCCCGGACGGATAACCACTCCATCGCCGATTTCGGAATCGTGAATCACGCAGTAAGAACGAATGCGGCAGGCCGTGCCAATTCGCGTCTTCCCCAGCAGCTGCACATAGGGTTCGATTACCGAGTCCGGAGCAATTTCTACGTCGGCGTCAATCACGCACGTTGCCGGATAAAAGATGGTCACGCCGTCCGCCATCAATTGCCGGCACTTCGACATCCGCAGATAGTGGTCAATGTCAGCTAACTCGGCGCGCGTGTTTCCCCCCAGCACTTCCCGGGCATTCTCCGTCTTCCATGCCACCACGCGTTGCCGCGCCTTGCGCAGCACCTCGGCCATGTCGGTCAGGTAATACTCGCCGTGCGCGTTCTCGGTGGAGAGCTTCTCGATGTTGGCGTAGAGTTCTTTCACGGCAAAAACGTAGAAGCCGGAATTAATCTCGCGAATCTTCTGCTGCGCCGGCGTCGCCGCTTTTTCTTCGACAATCGCCTCCACTTCGGCGCTGCGAGGACTTTTTCGCAGCACGCGGCCATATCCTGTCGGATCGTCCAGGTCGGCGGTAAGCAGCGTCATCACCGCCTCCTCTTCCAGGTGGAAATTGCGCAGGCGCCCAATCGTCTCTGGAGTAATCATCGGAGCGTCGCCCGAGAGCACGATCACGTGGTCATAGCCCGCTAGCGCATCGCGCGCCACCATGAGAGCGTGTCCGGTACCTTTCTGCTCGGCCTGGAGCACGAAGTTGACGCCGGTGTGCTGCATCATTGCCCGGACGCGGTCGGCCTCATGGCCGATGATCGCGTAAACGTCCTTGGCGGGAACCGTGCGCACTGCTGCCCGGATCACGTGCTCGAGCAGCGGCTTGCCGCCGGCCTCATGCAACACTTTAGGAAGTTGCGACTTGAGCCGGGTTCCTTTGCCCGCCGCCATAATGGCCACGGCAACACGAGGACTGGGGGGAACCGGCCAGGAAGAGACGCGTTCCTCGGAAGAAGACGGACGAGAAGGACTGCCTTTCGATTTCTTCATTCGCCCCAATATACCGCGCCCCGGAAGGGATGGCTATTTCCAGATTCGTAGCCTACAATCGTGGCCCGGCAGTGAGCCACGGAGGCGGGACATTTGTTTCCAGTCGTTTCCAGTCAAGGAGAGGAGAACATGCCAAAATACGTGATTGAGCGCGACATTCCCAACGTCGGCAGTGTGACCCCGGACCAGGTGATTGCCATCTCACAGAAATCCTGCAGCGTGCTGAACAACTTGGGACCAAAGATCCAGTGGCTGCACAGCTACGTAACGCAGGACAAGATTTACTGCGTTTACATTGCGCCCAACGAGGAAATGGTGCGGGAGCATGCGCGGCAAGGCGGCTTTCCGGCAAACCGCATCTCCGAGGTCAAGCTGGTGATTGATCCGACGTCAGCCGAGGGGTAAGAGCTGCTGAGAGGCTTGCTTTTGTGCTTGATTTTGGGTGGCGCAGCGCTTCAGCGCTGCGATAGGTCTCTATTCTCAGTAGCGGCTTCAGCCGCTGAGGTACCTCTGGGGCTAAAGCCCGTTCCATCTACCAGCTTGGTCGCAGGCCTAGAAGGCCTGCGCCACCCAAATCAGGTGCGAAGTTGAGTTTTTCAGCAGCCTGTGAGGTCGCCCCGTCCCCAGACCAGTCCATTGGGCCGGTTCCATCCCGCGCTACAGCCCCAGCCCGCCATCCACGGCTAAAATCTGCCCGGTAATAAACTGCGGCGCGGTGGCGAAGAACAGCACCGCTTCGGCGATCTCCTCCGCGCGTCCATTACGCCGCATCGGTGTTTGCCGCGCCATCCGCCGCAAGAAAGCCGCCCCTGACTTCTCCTTCAGGTCGATCATCCCGGGAGCAACCGCGTTGACCGCGATCTCCGGCGCCAGCGCCTTGGCCATGACTTTCGTGAGCATGTGCAAGGCCGCTTTCGACGAGCAATAATGCGCATTCGCCGCCCAGGGCCGGAGCCCGCCCAGTGACCCCATGTTGATGATCTTGCCTTCCACAGGACCCTGGCCCCTGCCGCGCTTCCGCCGCATCCACTTCAGGGCCTCGCGCGACACCAGAAACGGCCCGCGTGTGTTGGACGCGAAAATCGCATCCCACTGCCGCAACGTCAGCTTTTCGAATTCGGCCGTCTCGTAGTTGGCGGCGTTGTTCACTAGAATGTCGATCCGGCCCAATTCGCGCCCGGCTTCCTTCATCATGGCGCGAACACTTGCCTCGTCGGTCACGTCGCAGCGCAGGGCGAACGCGCGCACGCCCAGGCCTGACAGATCCACGACTGTCTCTCTCGCCTCGCGCGCCGAATCCCTGAAGGTGATGGCCACATCAGCCCCGGCTCCGGCCAGTGCCAGCGCCGAGGCTCGTCCCAGGCGGCGCGCCGCCCCGGTGACCAGTGCGGTCCTGCCGCGAAGAGGTTTTGCCTGAAGGTCCTGCATGCAGGGATTCTACCGCCTCCTGGTGCTCATAAACCCGATTTCGGGCAGGGTACGGCTTCAGCCGTGCCGAAACGGAGCCAAGAAAAATATGGACTTTAGGCCCTGGGGTGAAGTTCAAAGGCGCTGGCGAGGGCTGAAACGCATTTGTGAAACACGCGAACACGCTCTGGTAACGCCCTAATCCCCCGCGATAGAATCGTCTCGCATGCCAGTGCCGCGCAGTGTCGTGGTCTATTCCCGCCGAGGTTGCCATCTCTGCGAAGTTGTGAAGGAGAGCCTCGCCAGGCTCTCCCACCGCGGCGGCTTCACCTGGCACGAGGTTGATGTTGATGCCGACGCCGAACTCCGCCGCCAGTTCAACGACGAAGTCCCCGTCGTCTTTATTGACGGCCACAAGGCCTTCAAATACCACATGGACGAGCAGGAGTTCCTCCGCCGGCTCGACAGCTAGCCCGTTCTAACCTGCCGCCGCTTTTGTTCTGTCATCCAGCGTTTTTCCGCTACAATCTCTCCCTGCATGTTGCGCACTCAACTCTACGCGGACCCTCACAATCTCTTCGTTCACGATCTTGTGCTCGACTCCTGCCGCCGCTATGCGCAGAAGATCGCGCTGGTTGATGTCTCTTCTGGCCGCCGTCTGACCTATGCCGAATATGGAGACACGGTCGAAGCGCTGGCCCGCGGCTTCATCGCTTCCGGGGTCCGGCCCGGAGACGTCGTCGCGATTTTTCTCGCCAACTCCTGGGAATTTTGCGCGGCCTACCATGCCGCTACTCTTGCTGGCGCCATTCCCACCCTGCTGAATCCGACCTACCGTGAGCGCGAAGTCCGCTATCAACTGGAAAACTCCGAAGCGGTCATTTTGATCAGCGATGGTGTCAACCTGGAAGGCATCAACCTCGCCGGGCTGCCCAATCTTCGCCGCGTGTACGCCACGCGCACGCCCGCGCCGGGCTCTGAGCCGTTCGCCAGCCTGCTTACTCCGGCGACCGCCGCGTATCCCAAACCTGTTCAATCCTCCGAGGAGACCATCGCCGCGCTTCCCTATTCCAGCGGCACGACCGGACTGCCCAAGGGAGTCATGCTCTCGCACTTCAATCTCGTGGCCAACGTCTACCAACTTCTCGGCCCGCATGCGACCACGCTCACCTCTGCCGACAACATTCTCTGCTGCCTGCCGCTCTATCACATCTACGGCTTGAACGTGATTCTCAACCCCGCGCTGCTTCTCGGCGCTACGCTGGTTCTGATGCCGCGCTTCCAAGCGCAGCCATTCCTCCGGTTGTTGAGCGACGAGGGCATCACCATGATGCCGCTGGTGCCGCCCGCGATTAACGCGCTCTGCCAGGCGGCCGAAGCGGGCGAGTTTCCTCGCGACCACAAGGTCCGCTGGGTCAAGTCCGGCGCAGCACCGCTCGCACCTGAACTGGCCCGCCGCTTCACAGCTCTGACGAACATCCTCGTCTGCCAGGGATACGGCATGACCGAGGCCTCGCCCGTGACCCATCTCGGCTTTCTCGAGCCGGCACTGTATCACCCCGACTCCATCGGCTATCCCCTAGCGCAAACTGACTGCCGCGTCCTCTCCTCGTCCGACATCGATCCCGCCCAAACGGCGGAAGACATGACCGAGGTCCCCTCCGGCCAGCCCGGCGAACTGGTCATGCGCGGACCTCAGATCATGCTCGGGTACTGGAACGAACCGCAGGCTACTGCCTCTGTTTTGCGTGACGGATGGTACTGGTCCGGCGACATCGTCACCCGCGATCACGAGGGTTTCTACCGCGTCGTGGACCGCCGCAAGGAGATGATCAAATACAAGGGTTTTGCCGTCGCTCCGGCGGAAGTCGAGGCCGTCTTGCTGGAGCATCCTGCCGTGAAGGAGTGCGGCGTGGTCGGCCGTCCCAACCCTGACGCCGGAGAGATTCCAATCGCCTTTGTCGCCTTGCGTGATGGATTTGTGGATGGCAAGAAGCTGGAAGACGAGCTTTGCGCCTTCGTCGCTGACCGTCTCACCCATTACAAACAGCCGCGCGAAGTGCACTTCGTCAGCGCCGTTCCCAAGACCGCCTCGGGAAAGATCCTGCGCCGCGAGTTGAGGAAGGCCATCGGCTGACTGGAGCCTTTAGTCTCTCTATGGAGGAAATGTCATGGCTGTAGTCAAAGATGTGACACTGTTTTGACAACATCCTGACAATCCTCGACATCATTACCTCCACACTGACCTGAGTATGCCCGACGGCGCGTTTGCCGTCAGCCGCGGGTATCCGGGAACCGCCCTGTCCGCGCGCCATTTGCCTGGATCCGGGTCCCCGCAACCCACTTCAACGCAATTGCTTTCACCGACAGGAGGATTGTCATGAATTTGTTTCAGCTTAGAACCTGGGCCTGCGCCGCCTTGCTTGTCACTGCTGGCGCATTTTCCGCCCAGGCCCAGGAAAGCCACTTCAATGCGCACGACAACACTCTGATTGCCGACCAGTTCAACAATCGTGTGATTGAGGTCGACCGTCACGGCAACATCGTCTGGCAGTTTGGCTTGGGTCCCGCCGACTTCTCTCCGGCGTCTATCATCGGCGTCAATGACGCGCAGCGCGTCGGTGAATTCACGCTGATGGCTGGTACCGGAACTCCGGGCGGTCAGCCCGAGGCGCCCAACTGCACCAATCCCGCCGGCTGCCCCGACAACCGCGTGCTATTGGTGGACCGACAGGGGAACATCGTTTGGCAGTATGGGCAGTTTGGCGTCACGGGCAGCGGCCCCAATGAGCTCAACGCTCCGGTGCAAAACACTTGGCTTCCCAACTTCCACGTTCTGATCACCGATCAGGCAAACGAGCGAATCATCGAGGTCGATCTGAACAAGAACATCGTCTGGCAATATGGCACGACAGGCGTTGCCGGCAACGGTCCCAACCAGCTCAGCAATCCGAACTGCGCGGAGCTTTTGGAGAACGGTCACATTCTTATTTGCGACCAAAACAATAACCGCGCGATCGAGGTCACGCGAGCCGGCAAGATCGTTTGGCAATACGGCAGCGGCGACCCGAATGTCAACGACCCGGTCAGCGTCGTTGCATTCGCCAGCCGGCTGGAGAACGGCCACACGCTTATCACGGATTCCAATCACTCCCGAATCGTCGAGATTGATCGGCACAAGAACGTTGTGTGGCAGTATTTCACCTGTAAAGGCGCAGGCTGCAACCTGTCGAGAGGCACCGGTCCGCTGCCCACGCGCGCTGTGCGTCTGCGGAACGGTCACATCCTGATCAGCGATCAATACAACCACCGCGTCATCGAGGTGAACGAAGACAAGCACATCGTGCGCACCTTCGGCGAACTTGGCACCATCGGTTATAACCCCAACAGCGTCGCCGACGGAGGACTCAACTCCCCCTACGATGCCAAAAAAATCGGTGACTATACCGGCCTCACGCCGCCCTTCGGCGATGACGACCACCACCACGACGCACACTAGAACCGTGCCTAAGCTTTGGTAACGACGGCCCTCCGCGCCTTGCGGAGGGCTTTTCTTGTTTGCATTGCCATTGCGGGCAGAAGCGTCCGGTTACGAAATCCGAACACAAGTCAGGGGATGCACTTGTGTGCACTTGACCCTTTTCGGCGGCAGCGCTAGATTCCCTTCCACTGTTGTCCCATTCTCTCCTCATCCGAGGACAGAAGTTCCATTGGGGCTCTCGTCACACCCATAGCGCTGTTCCGTTCACCGTGAGGCACGGGACCGGCTTCGGCTGGCCCGCAGCCTGAACCGAACAGCACGAATCCAAGCTCGCGCCCGCCGTCGCTAGACGATCCACAAATTTGAAACCAGAAGTGTGTCTATCCCTGCACGGAGGTGCAACAATGAAGTGTCGGAAGCTCTCCCCCTTGTTTCTTTGCCTTGCGCTGATTTCTCTCGCAAGTCTGCAACTTCAAGCGCAAAATGACCCAGGTCCGCGTCCCGGTCCCGCCGCAGCGGGCAGTTTCTTTTCTACCTTGAGCGCCACTGAGCAAGCTTTCTTCAACCAGGCGCAACTACGTTTCCAGGAGATTGACTCCGTCTCCGGAGGCATCGCAGGCGAAGCTGGGGTTGGCCTGGGGCCAACCTTCAACGGCAACAGTTGCGCCCAATGCCATGCGCAGCCCGCAGTCGGCGGCAGCAGCCCCGGCCTCACCAGCCCACAAAATCCCGTCCAAAACCCGCAGGTTGGCCTTGCCACGCTCGATGGCGCGACCAACACGGTTCCTGCCTTCATCACCGCGAACGGCCCGGTGCGTGAAGCTCGCTTCATCAAGAATCCGAACGGTACCCTCGACGGCGGAGTGCACGACTTGTACACCATCGCTGGCCGTTCCGACGCAATCGGCTGTACTCTCGCACAGCCTGACTTTCCCACAGCTCTTTCCACCAACAACGTGATTTTTCGCATCCCGACGCCGCTGTTTGGCCTCGGCTTGGTTGAAGCCACGCCCGACTCCGTCCTCCAAGCCAATCTCGCCGCAACGCAATCCGCGAGAGCCGCCCTCAAGATTGGAGGCACGTTCAACACCAGCGGAAACGACGGCACGATCACGCGTTTCGGCTGGAAGGCACAGAACAAGTCGCTGCTGATCTTCTCGGGAGAGGCCTACAACGTGGAAATGGGAGTATCCAACGAGAACTTCCCCAACGAACGCAGCGCAGTCGCGGGCTGCGTGTTTAACAATTCTCCCGAGGACGCAACCAATCTCCTCAACGGCAACTCCAGTAGTTCCAACTTCGGCACCACCATCGGGACAGCCTCCGAGATGTCCTCCGACGTGGTGAACTTCGCCGCGTTTATTCGCCTGTCGGCGCCGGCCACACCCGCTCCGTCCAATGCATCCGTCCAGAATGGAGCCGCGCTGTTCAACTCCATCGGCTGCGCGCTCTGTCACTCACCCCAGCTCACGACCGGACCGTCCATCTTCACCGGCATGTCCAACGTGACCTACAACCCTTATTCCGACTTTGCCCTGCATCACATGGGCACGCTGCTGGCCGACGGCGTCCATCAGGGCACTGCCGGTCCCGATCAATTCCGCACCGCTCCCCTGTGGGGTTTGGGCCAGCGCTTGTTCTTCATGCATGATGGACGGACCAGCGATCTGATCGAGGCGATTCACTCCCACAGCAGCACCGGCTCGGAGGCCAACCTCGTGGTTCACAAATTCAGCACTCTGAATGCATCCCAGGTACAGGATCTCCTGAATTTCCTGCGGTCATTGTGAGAGTGCCTTCGTAGGACGAGTTGCGCTTGACTGAATCGCGGAGCGCCGTATCAGGCGCTCTGCGGTTCAACTCAACCCCGTGACCATTCTCTGAGGAGCGGCATCGGAACGCAACGCGAACTACGGCGTAGCCGCGCTCTTCTCCGGGAGTTTCCGGCTGACGAAGAAACTCCACATGATCTCGTTGGCGTTGAGGTCCTCGCTCGTCTTCCCGACCACATTCTCGACCTGGTACTGTTCCCCTCCCGGCCAGGTGTTTCCCGCGCCCTTCACGCTGTAGAGCACGACCTGCGCATTCTGCTGACAGCCGGTGTAGGTATCGACTTTGGTCTCCATGCCGCCCTTCACTTGCGCCGCTAATCTGCTGCGCTCCGGCTTCTCCGCGCAGCGATCAATTTTCGCCCACGCCTTGGCGCTGTCTTCCACCGAGAGCGTGGCCAAGCTCAGGTTGTGCTCAGTCCCGCCGCCGTACGGAACCACCGGATCCGACGTGCCATTGATCATCACCAGCGGCACCGGACGCGAAGGCACGCAAATCATCGTTTTCGGCATGGCCGCACCCACCGCAGCGATCGCCGCAATTCGGTCGCCTAGAGCGCACCCCAGGCGCAGACTCATGAAGCCGCCCTCAGACAAGCCCGCCGCATAGATGCGCGAAGTGTCCATCGAAAACTTCGCCCCAAGCTGGTCCAGCATCTGGTTTAGGAAAGCGACGTCATCTACCGAAGCCGGCCTTTTTTCCTCGCTCGGCTCACGACTTGGGCTCTGCTGTCCCCCTCCGCCGCCCGGATATCCTCCACCGCCTCCCGGATAGCCTCCACCGCCGGGATAGCCGCCTCCGCCATGATGCCCATGTCTGCCGGGGCCCATGCCCATCGGGCTGCGCTCCTGCGGGTGCACCCCTACATTCCACCTCCCGTGCAGGGCAAAGGGATAGACCGCAATCACGCCATTCTTATCCGCCAATTGGTCGAACTGCGTGAGCCGCTCTATATCGTCGGCGTCCTGGTTCATTCCATGTAGCAGGATCATCACCGGATAGTGCTGCTGCGGGTCGTAGCCTTTCGGCAACCGAACCATGAACGTGCGGTCCACGTCGTCGACGGTAACCTTTTCCCTGGTTTCTTGCGCCCAGAGCGCCTGAGCGGCAAATAGCACCACAACGCAGCCAGCCCCGACCGATACAAGACGCGTTCCGTGCGGCTTTCCAGATTTCATTGTTCTCTCCAGAAGGATGCCCCGGAAGAACCCAAGACTCCCTCTGCTTGGAAGCATCTGCTCCTGCCGGAGTTGGCCGTAAGGGAACTTTCCTGCCGCTCTGTTCGTACTCTTCTTTGACAGCGAATTCAGCTCCGGCGCGCCCCCTGCGCTCCGGAAAGGAGAACCACGATGGACGGCCTCACAGGTCTGGCAGCAGTGATCATGATTTTTGGCATGCCCACGGCAGTGTTGGGGATGTACACCTATTATCGGGTGCGCAAGCTGCGCACCGAAGAGCGCTTGGCCGCAATCCAGCGAGGCGTTAACGTTCCCATAGAGCCCGATCTTCCCGAGGCAGCACATTCCCGCCGGTACGGCATTCTCTTCGTCGCCGGGGCCGTCGGCTACATGCTGGCTTTCACGATCATCGCCCGGATCGAACCCGATGCGCTGATCGCTGCGGCGTTCGGCGCGATTCCCTTCACCCTGGGGTTGGGCTTCCTGCTCGATTCGGTTCTGATCCGCCGCGACGCGAGGGCCGCGTAGGAAGCTTTGTCAGACGAGAAAGGTTCAGCGCTGGGGCAACTTCTCCCGCAACAGCGCCACTAACTGATCCCCGCGCCCTGCGGGGATCGCCCGTTTCGGCAGAGTCCAAAATGAAGGGCCTGTCGTCTGCAATAGAAAGATCGTGGGACTTTCCTGGTAAAAGGAAAAATCTTCCCAGCTTTTCTGCTGGCGCAAGCTGCCATGCGTGATATCCACGCCTTGTGGACTCACGCAAATGCGCCGCTCCACGTCGAGGCGGTTCATCAGCCGACTCAGTTTCATCATGCCGGGCTGTCCCAAGGCAACATAAATATCGAGAATCAAGAGTCCGCCCCAAAAAATGGCTGCTTCCGGGCGATGCTGCCACCACATAGACCAGGTTGCTCCCTTTATGTACGGCATGAGGCCGATATAAACCGCTCCCAATCCGCATATGACCCGCATCAGAGTTTTTTTCGACTTCTGGTTACTGGTTACTTTGCGGATCGCCGAGGCTTCGTCAAGTTCTTCGGGTTTCAGGAAGAAGCGTACGTCCACGACCTCTTTTGGATCCAACCCGTTCAAGTCGTTCGCGCTCGGTACGGTCGCAACCGGCCCCATACCTGACTCATTTGCCAATTGCTGCGCCAGACGGTCCACTTTGCCCTCCAAGAAATCCCTTGGAAGAACATTGTCTGAAGCGTCGTAGAGCCTCGCAAGTGACTTGTGTAACAAGAAATGCGGGATAAGCGGGAGATTGGCGGAGGTTTTGCAGCCTGTTTACTCTCTCGTCAAGAACCTAAACTGCGCCTCGTTGAGAGGCACCACACTGAGCCTTCCCTGCCGCACCAGCGGCGACTCCGAAAACAACGGGCTGGCCTTCGCCTCAGCCAAAGTGACCGGCTTAGGAATCGGCTTGCCCACTTTGATCCTCACTTGCGGATTCCTCGCGTCCGACGCATCCACCGACACGACCGTCGCCGTCCCGACGGCGCTCTTCTCGTCTCCGGTGTGGTAAATCACCAGCCGCTCGCCCGGTGTCATCCCGCGCAGATTCTTCAAGGCCACGGGATTCGACACTCCGTCCCAGATCGTCGTCTTCTCCTGCTGCAGGTCGGCAAAAGAATAGGTCGAGGGTTCAGTTTTCAGCAGATAGTCCATGATCTCCCCAGTTGAATGACGAAACTTGTCTCACGAAATTTTGGCGGCTCTAGTTCGGCTTCTTGTTCTGATCCGCGGGCGGCGCGTCCTGCTTGGGCGGAGGGTTCGAGTCCTTGGGATGCTCTTCGTACACCGAATACTGCCCCTGCGGCCGCTTCAGCTTGATCGTGATGTCCACTTTGTGCTGGTTGACGTCGAAATCTTCGCCGTAGGTCTGATATCCGGGCGCCAGTACCTGCACCCGCAGTTTGCCGTAAGGAATGCCGTCGAAGCTTGCCCGCCCTTGCGGATCGGTCTTCAACTCCAAGTCGCCTCTCTCTTGCTTTCCTTTGGTGTTCACTGCGTGCATGATCACCGCGGCGTTGCGCACCGGCTTACCGTTGTCGTCTTTGAGTACAAGAAAGCCCAGCACTGCAGTCGGCTCGTCGTCAGCATCTCTTTGTGTCTTGGCAATGTCCGCCATGGCCAGCACGGCTAACACTACCCCGGCAATTACTATCCTCTGCTTCATGCGCACTATTTTATGCCCAAACGGTGGCACGCGTCAGCCGAACAGCTGAGCTTCCCACCGTTCGCCTGGCGACTTCTCTTTAGAGAGTTCTCCAGGACGCCAGAACAACGCTGTTACACTCAGCACATGCAGGAGAAGAGGTTTTCAGCCGCCGTCCTCTTCGCAAGGGTAACGGTGTTGTTAGCGATCAGCGTCTCCTGGTGTTTTGCCGGACATTCTCTACACCCGGCCAGCCTCCAGAAGCAGGAAACGCCACCCTCAACTCCCGCTGCCGATACAACCTCTGCTGCGAAAGGTGAGGGATGCAAGCTGCATCCGTATACGGGAAGCACGCCACTTGGCGACGCGCAGAATTATGTCCCCGGCGAGGAAGACTTCCGGGGCGGAATGACGTGCACATTCAGCATCAACTCCAACCTCCCGCTTTTTACGTTTCATTTTGCCGGCCGGGAGGACAACACGCTTGGCGACATCGAGATCATCGAAGGAACCAGCAGCGAAGTCATCCAAACCATCGAGAACACAACTGATGCGGGCATGATCGCACCGGCACGTGCGAAGGACGTGCTGACTGTGGTCGACGCCAATTTTGACGGCTATAAGGACTTGCAGTTATTGAGCGATTGCGGTGCGACGGGAAACTGTTCCTACGATTTCTATCTCTACGATCCGAAAACGGACCGATTCGTTCATAACGTTTTTTTGACTAGTCTCACGACCCCATCCTTTGATCCGGCGAAGAAACAGGTCACCGCTCACTCGAACGGCAGTGTTGCCGATTGGCACACCGAAACCTACCAATACCGGGACGGTCAATACACGCTGGTCTCTCGGCGGGAATCAATCTGGGATCGGGCTCGTCATGTCGTAACGGTGAACACCTATGAACTCAGGAACGGCAAGATGGAAGTAACCGAATCCGAAACAAACCCGGAATAGCCGGCTGGTCTCGGCATTAGTTGTCGTCTTCGCGCTATACTGATTCGTTTCCGCGGCACTCTTGACCGCTATCTTGCGTTGTCCGCCGAGATCCAGATTTTTCGATCTAAGAAAGGATCTACCATGGCCTCTCCCGCAGTTGATTTTGCTCGCAGTAATCAGCAGCGTTTCCTGAACGAACTCAAAGATCTTCTCCGCATCCCCAGCGTCAGCACGCTCGACGAGCACAAGCCCGACATCCAGAAGGCCGCCAATTTCGTCGCCAACGAGCTGCGCCGCATCGGCATGGAGAATGTCGAGATCATCCCCACCAAGGGACATCCGCTCATTTACGCCGACTGGCTGCACGCGGCGGGTAAGCCGACAGTCCTCTGCTACGCGCACTACGACGTCCAGCCCGCCGAGCCGCTCGACGAGTGGCACACTCCGCCATTCGAGCCGACCGAGCGCAACAACAACATCTACGCCCGCGGCGCTGTGGACGACAAAGGCCAGCTCTGGATGGAAGTCAAAGCCCTCGAGTCCCTCATGCAGGCCGGCGGCGGCAAGCTGCCGATCAATGTGAAAGTCATCTTCGAAGGCGAAGAAGAAGTCGGCGGCGAATCCATCGACGAATACATCGTCAAGCAGAAAGCCAAGCTGAAAGCTGACTTCGCGCTGGTCTGCGACACCGAACTTTTCGCTCCCGATCTCCCCACGCTCTGCGTCGGCCTGCGCGGGCTGGTCTACACCGAAATCGAAGCCAAGGGCCCCAAGACTGACTTGCACTCCGGCGTGTATGGAGGCGCCGCGCCCAATCCATTCTTCGCCCTGATCGAAATCATCAGTAAGATGAAAGACTCCAAAGGCAAAGTCCTGATCCCCGGCTTCTACAAAGACGTGAAAGCCCCGACCAAGGATGAACTCAAAGCCTGGAAGCGTCTGCCCTTTAATGAAGAGAAATACCGTAAGACTGAAGTGGGCTCCAAGGCCCTCACCGGAGAGCCCGGCTACTCGGTCCTCTACCGTACCTGGGCACGCCCCACGCTCGAAGTTCACGGCATGCCCGGAGGCTTCATCGCCGCCGGCGCCAAGACCGTAATCCCGGCGAAAGCGCAGGCCAAAGTTTCCATGCGCCTCGTTCCCAGTCAGGACGCCGACGACATCCTGAAGAAATACACCGCGTTCGTAAAGAAGCTCACGCCCAAAGGAATCGAGACGAAAATTAAAGTGTGGAGCAAGGGCCCGGCCGCCGTCGTCGGCACCGACAACCCTTACATCAAAGCTGCGACCGAGTCGCTGCACGACGTGTTCAAGAAAGACACGGTCTTCATTCGCAGCGGTGGTTCGATTCCCATCGTCACCGGCTTCCAGGACGTGCTGAAGATCCCCAGCGTGATGATGGGCTTCGGCCTGCCTGACGACAACCTCCACGCCCCCAACGAGAAGTTCCACATCCCGAACTTCTACCGCGGGATCGAAACGATTTGTCTGTTCTTCGAGAAGCTGGGAGGGTAGTTAAGAATCAGCTCTGCTTGTGTGGGGCCGGGTCTCTGACCCGGCCAAGCCGAGCGCAAGCTTGGCAGCGTCGCGACGGCGCAAGAGAAGCATCACGCCGCCACAGTAATTGTCCCAGAATTGGGCGCGATTCCTGATCGTGCTAAAATCGCCCTGTGAAATCTCCACGAAAATTCACAGTCCTCATCGAGCGGGATGAGGACGGCTATTACGTCGCTAGCGTCCCTGCTCTCAAGGGCTGCCACACCCAAGCTAAGAATCTGGACACACTGATGAAACGCGTTCGAGAAGTGGTCGAGCTTTGCTTGGAAGAAAACCATGGCACTCCCGACCTTGAACTGGTCGGCATTCAGCAGATCTCGGTATGACTCGCCTTCCGCGCCTGAAAGGCAAGGAACTGATTCGAATCCTGGAGAAGCTTGGCTTTGAAGTTGTGCGCAGTCGTGGGAGCCACTTCCTACTTCGCCATGCGGACGGCAGGACGACCACCGTTCCTGTGCATTCCGGCGAAGTCCTTGGCCCTGGCCTTTTACGGTCGATCCTGCGCGACGTTGAACTGAAAGTGGACGACCTGCTTGGCCTACTATAGACCACGTTTTCCGTTGCTTCGCCGCCACCCAATGCGCTAGCCTTATCTTGCTCTCGCGGTTCTCCCACCTCGTCTTTCCTCCGTACAGAAACTGGCCCTCTGCTGCAATGTCTGTGCAACCCAACGCGGTCCCCCGTAAGGCCACACCATATATAGTGTTATATTGCTTGACCCCGGCCCGTTTTCGCCGTTACAGTAGCTTCAATCTGTGTCCGCCCTGTCCAGCCAGGGGTGAGAAACGGGAGGGTCGAGGTTTGCGCAGGCGTTGGGCAGGAGGAGGAATCTACCTGGTAAACAGATTCGCGCCGACATGCTTTGGTGGCTGCAGAGGAAAGAAAACACGATTCGCAAAGAAAGTGAAGCGTAGGTATCCGGCCACTGATCACTGATCACTGGCCACTGGTTTGAAGGAGTCCAAGTTGCTCAAACTGAAGAAGCTTCAGATTCTGGGGTTCAAGTCGTTCTGTGACCGCACCGAACTCAAGTTCCACGGGGACGGCATCGCGGCCATTATCGGCCCCAACGGCTGCGGCAAGTCCAATATCGCCGATGCCATTTCCTGGGTGCTGGGCGAGCAGTCGGCCAAGACCTTGCGCGGCTCGCGCATGGAAGACGTCATCTTCGCCGGCACGCACGACCGCAAGCCCACGGGCATGGCTGAAGTTTCGCTTACGCTGATCGACCCAGAAGCTTACAACGGCGCCGATGCCGCCGCGCCCACGGAAATCGAAATTCAAGATGACATGCCCGACTCGGCTGAAGGTCACCTCACCGACGACTGGGACGAAGCCGCCATCCGCGCCCGCGCCGCCCAGGACACAGCGAGCGCGATCGAAGACGCCCAGCCCGGCAGGATGGAAGAAGTAGAAGTTCCCCGCTGGAAGATCAACACCATCGCTGTTGCCTTCCCTGACGACGAGCCGATTTTCGCTTTGCCAGTCCACAACGTGATCGCACCCGCGATCGCTGCATCGGCCGGAACCGCAGCCCCGCACGTCGTGCTCAAAATTCGCCGCCGCAAGTTCAACCAGCAACAGTTCCATCGCGGAGAAATTGTCGTCACCCGCCGTCTGTTCCGCTCCGGCGACAGTGAATATCTGCTCAACGGCAAGCTCTGCCGCCTGCGCGACATTCAGGAACTATTCATGGGTACCGGCCTCGGCCCCGAGTCCTACGCGCTCATCGAGCAGGGACGCATTGGCCAGATTCTGAGCAGCCGCCCCACGGACCGCCGGGCCATTCTTGAGGAAGCCGCCGGCATCACCAAGTTCAAGACCAAGAAGCGCCTCGCCGAAGCGCGCCTGGAAGACGCCAAGCTGAACCTGGCGCGGGTCAACGATATTTTCGACGAAGTCACCCGCCAGATGAATTCGCTCAAGCGCCAGGCCTCCAAGGCCGAGCGCTACGCCCGCCTGCGCGAGGAAATGCGCGCCAAGCTGCGCATGGTTCTGGCCAGCAAGTTCGCGGCCGTCGAACAGGAGAGTACTCAACTCGACTCCCAGCTCAACGCGCTCGCTGAGGAAATGCAGCACCGCACCGCGGAGGTGCAACAACTCGAATCCGAGCACGCCGAGCGCACGCAGCGGGGCTACGCCATCGAAACCGAGTTGCGCGAGAATCGCGACCGCATCGGCCAGATCGTCCTCGAAATCGACCGCGCCCACGCCCGGCGCCGCCACAACGAAGAACGTTGCGCCGAGCTGCTGGTGCGATCGGCCTCGGCGGAAGCCGAGTTAGCCCAGGCCCGCCATCGTCTCACGGGGCTCGAAGCCGAGCGCGATTCGAACCGCCAGATCCTCGAATCTGCTGCTGCCGACCTCGCCGCCGCCCAGAGCGATCTTGCCCTTTGCCAGCAGGAAACCGCCGCTGCGGCTGCGAATCTGGCCGAGATCGAACGCCAGCAGGAAGAGTCGCGGGTCGCCATCTTCGACACGGTCTCTTCCGCGTCCCGCCTGCGCAACCAGCTCGCCCAAGCCGAAGAACGCCTAGCTGGCGCCGATCGCGACGCCCGCCGTCTCCAAGCCGAGATCACCAACGCCAGCGTCCAGGTGGAAGCTTTCGGCGGCCAGCGCGGCCAGCTCGCTCTCGAATTTGAAACCGTCAGCCAGCGCGTGAACGGCATCACGGAAGAAATCAGTCAGCTTCGCCGCCTGATCGAATCGAAGAAGCTGGAGGAAACCAGGGCCAAGACCAATCTCGACGTCCTCCGTGCCGAATATGCCACGGCGCTCGGCAAGAAGGGCTCGCTCGAAGCGGTCATCGCCGAGCATGGATACTCGACCGAGTCCGTCCGCCGGCTCTTCCAATCCGGCGTGATGCAGGGAATCAGCGCGCCCGTGGGCGTACTCGCCGACTTCCTCGAAGTCGAACCGCGGTTCGAGCGCGTCGTGGAAGATTTCCTGCGCGACGAGCTGAACTATGTCGTGGTCAAATCCTGGGATGCCGCCGACGAAGGCTTGCGCATGCTGCGCACCGACGTTGACGGCCGCGCCACTTTCCTGGTTCATCCTGAGGATGCGCAGGCCAAGTTTTCCTTTGTCCTGGATGAGGCTGCGCACTGCGCGCCGCCCGCGGCCCAGATCGTTCCGCTCAAACACACCATCCGTGTACTCAACGGCTTCGGCAAGTCGCTCGAAGTGATTCTCCCCAAGCTGCGCGATGGCTACATCGTGCCCGAATCCGGCGTGGCCCGCGGCCTGGCCCTGGAAAATCCCGACGCCTTTTTCCTCTCCCAATCCGGCGAGTGTTTCCACAACGTCACCGTCACGGGAGGCAAGCAGCGCGCCGAAGGCCCGCTTTCCATGAAGCGCGAGCTGCGCGAAGTGCTCCGCCTGCTCGAAGACGTGGAGCGCGCTCTGCGCGACGAAGAAATGCGCGTGCTCACCCTGGGCCGCGAGATCAGGGACCTCGCTTCCCTGCTCGACCGCCTGGACAATGAAAAGCGTGAAGCTGAACACCAGGCCATGACCTCCGGCCACATGCTGCAGCAGCTCGATGCCGAGATGACGCGCGTTGGCGAGCGCCTCAGTCTCTCTCAGCTTGAACTGCGCCGCCTGGCCGCAGATCGAGCCGAACAGGAAGCGGTCGTCGTTGCGCGCCAATCTGAAATTACGGCGCTGGAGGACGAACGCATCCAGTTGGAACAGCAGATCGCCGCTGCCCAGGAATCGCTCACAGCGCTCCGCCAGCTTCGCGAACAAGCTGCTCAGACGACTTCGCAGCATGCCGCCCGCGTCGCCACTCTCGAAGAGCGTCACCGCTCGGCCGCCGCTGTTCTGGAGCGCATCGAATCTCTTTTCGCTGAGATGGACGAGCGCGTCTACGCACTGGCATCGCAGATCGACGCTGCCGCCGCCGAAAAAATACAGCGTGAGGCGGAGAACCTGCAACTCGCGCAGCAAGCCGCTGATCTCGACGCCGAGCGCAACGCCGCCCAGGCCCGCGAAGGCCTGCTGCAATTCGAGACCGAACAACTCCGCGCCCGCCTCACCGAAATTGACGAGCTTCTGCGCGGCAGCCGTCTGCTTCTCGATCAGGCTCGCGACCGCCGTGGCGAACTCTCGGCCGCGACCGCCAAGCTGCAATCCGACGCGCAGTACATGTCCGAAACCTGCCTGAACGAGCTCGGCATCGAGCGTGCCGCGCTGCTGGCCGATACCACGCTGGCCACCGTCACCGGCGAGCAGCTAGCCGCCGAAGACCAGCTCTACCGCGACATGCGCGCCAAGCTCGAGGCCATGGGCCCGGTCAATATGATGGCACTCGAAGAATACAAAGAAACCGTCGAGCGCCACACGTTCCTCGACACCCAGCGCAAAGACTTGATCTCCTCGATCGAAAACACCACGGCTACGATTCGCGAGATCGATCAGATTTCACGGCAGAAATTCGAGGAAGCCTTCACCAAGATCAACGAGAACTTCCAGGCGACGTTCAAGAAACTGTTCGGCGGCGGCCACGCCTTTATGAAACTGACTGACGAAGAAAACAGCGCCGAGAGCGGCATTGACGTCGTGGCCTCGCCTCCGGGCAAGCGCCTGCAAAATGTTCTGCTGCTCTCCGGCGGCGAAAAAGCGCTGACCGCGCTGGCGCTGCTGGTCGGCATCTTCCAGTACACGCCCAGCCCGTTCTGCATTCTCGACGAGGTAGACGCGCCGCTCGACGAAGCCAACATCGGCCGCTTCACCGAACTGGTCCGGGAAATGAGCGTGCAGACACAGTTCGTGCTCATCACCCACAGCAAGAAAACGATGGGCATCGCGCCCGTGCTGTACGGCGTGACCATGCAGGAGCCCGGTGTCTCCAAGCTCGTCTCGGTGCGCTTCGGAGCCCAGTAGGCGGAACGGAGGGCGTTTCACGACCCGATTTGGTCCTAGTCCGGCTTTGAGACTCTCGGGACTGGAGCAGTTAGGCTAAGCCTTTTACCAATCGAGGTTCCATGCAACAATCAGTATTCGAGCACAAACATGGCCACTTCTGCGCAGAAGTTTCGAAGCAAAACTGTCCCGGGCATATCGAGGTTGACTTCGGGAAAGCTTATCCCCTTCGGCTGGTACGGCGGGAAATTCTCGCATTTAGGTTGGCTGCTCCCGTTGCTGCCCAAGTGTCACCACTACTGTGAGCCCTTCGCTGGATCAGGAGTAATTCTACTGAACAGGAACCCCTCCCCTGTCGAGACCTATAACGATCTTGATGGCGAGGTCTGCAATTTTTTTGGAGTCCTTCGAGATCACAAGGAGGAGCTGGTCGAAAAGATCGGTCTCACGCCTTTTTCACGCGAAGAATTTGCGCTAGCATGCAAGCTCGACCCTTCGGGATCACCCGTTGAGCGCGCACGACGGTTCTATATCCGGGCGCGACAAGTGAGGACTGGCCTGGCGCAGACCGCTTCCGTGGGACGGTGGGCTAACTGCAAGAACACCAGCCGAAGCGGGATGAGCGGAGTCATTAGCCGGTGGCTTGGCGCAATTGACGCACTTCCTCAAATAGCCGAGCGCCTCTTGCGCGTGCAGATTGAGAACCGGCCAGCTGCTGATGTCATTAGGCTATATGATTCAACGGAAACTCTTTTCTATTGTGACCCCCCCCTACATCCACACGACCAGGGGGGATTCTAAGGCTTACTCGAACGAGATGACTGACGAAGAGCACGCCAGCCTTGCGGAACTGCTGAACAGCGTCAAAGCAAAAGTCGCCCTTAGTAACTATGACTGCCCGCTAATGGACAAGCTCTACCCGAAGAAAAAATGGTTCAAGCTGGTTGGTATCCTAAAGACAATTCATTCAACCAAAGGCAAACGCAGTGAGGTACTCTGGACGAACTACGACCCGCACGAACAGACGCGGCCCATGAAACTACTTTTTTAGTAGCCCGTTCCACAGCGTTGAGGCTTCTTCGGCAGCTCCGAACTCGCGCATGCCTTGTAGGATTTCCACAACAATAGGCCCCAATCGCTTGCGTCGATGCGGTCCCATGACCTTCAACAGTATGGGGAATTCGTGCTGCGCCTCGACTAGTGACACGTCCCCGACCTCTGCTGCCTGCGCAATTCGGTTCCGGATCGCATTCTCCTGGGTTCCCTGGAAGCCAGCCGCAACAACGAAGATGTATTCAGCCCCACCTGTGTTCTTTCGTAGGCCATGCTCAACATCGTCAAGATTAATAGGCCGATGTTTGCACTCGCTGGCGGAAACGAGCGCGCCGTCTACGAATACCTCGACGTCACCTATGGTTCCCGAATATTCATCGGATTGGTTCGGATTGTACGCCCTGACCTCTGCATCTTCGTCCGTTAGGTGTATGATCGCGGCCCAGATAGCGACCAATCCGGCTCCGCCGCTAGCCTTCTGCAAGAACTCATGGATGAATCTCACACTCACGGCGAGGTCGTCTTCGCCAGCTACCGGAGTAACCCTTGTGGCGTCTGCACGCGACTTTCCCAGCCGCAGAATGTGTACGAGTGCTGCGTAAACCTCGTCTTCTGGGGCAAGTCTCACTAGCTCCAGAGCATCGTGCAGTACCGTGGCCATCGCCCTGTTGCGCAGTTGGGGATTGGCCTTGTCGTGCTCTGGGTGTCGAAGAGGCTTGCTCACGAATGGCTCATTTGAGAGG
>Ga0209517_10003091_pt1 | contig 22823 bp, 21 predicted proteins | sample PeaSoiMetSII2010_FD_187695 | JGI IMG/M metagenome (GOLD analysis project Ga0209517, IMG submission 187695) | Peat soil microbial communities from Weissenstadt, Germany - SII-2010 (SPAdes) (version 2) | ecosystem: Environmental > Terrestrial > Soil > Wetlands > Peat | place: Germany...
AGGCGGGGCATTCGGATCGGTTCGGCCGACGTCCATGATTGTTACGTCGAGAGTTCCGCCTCCTAGATCGAAGACCATGCTCTTCAGTTCTTTATCCGAGCGGTCCAGACCGTAAGCCAGCGAGGCTGCAGTCGGCTCATTGATTATGCGGACGACCTCGAGGCCTGCGATTGCGCCCGCATCCTTTGTAGCTTGGCGTTGGTTATCGTTGAAATATGCAGGTACGGTGATTACAGCCTTCTCCACTTTGTCTCCAAGGAAGGCTTCGGCATCTCGTTTGATCTTCTGAAGGATGAACGCGGAGATTTGTTGTGGAGTATATTCTTTGCCATAGATGCTTACCTTATAGTCGGTGCCCATTTTCCGTTTAATCGCAATGACGGTCCCATCTGGGTTTGAGACGGCTTGTCGTCTCGCCGGTTCGCCGACTAGCAATTGTCCGTCTTTGGTGAAAGCGACATAGGATGGAAACGCTTTGCCGCCTACTGACGTCCCTTCTGCACTCGGGATGATAGTTGGCCGGCCGCCTATTACTGCAGCTGCGGCAGAGTTACTAGTTCCAAGGTCGATCCCTATGATTTTTGGCAAGGACGTCAACACACCTCAATATAGATTACAGACTGCAGTTTGGGAGGGTGCGCTCAAAAACATTATGGGCATATCCTACTCGGTTTCGCTCTTCTGCGCAGTCTTTGGACGGCTGACGACCACCAAGCTTGGTCGAATGACCGTATCGTTCAATGTATACCCTGTCCTGAGCTCCTCAATCACGGTGTTTTCAGGGATCTCATCTGTTTCTATATAATTCACCGCTTCATGCCTCGCTGGATCGAAGGGGCTTCCCGTCGACGGGATTTCCCGCAGTCCTTCACCACGTAATATATCGGTTAATTGTTTTTGGAGCATTTTCAATCCGACGGCTATCTCTTCTGGTGGGAGAGGATTGTTTGTGTGAGCGATCTTTCCAGCCTGTTGCAGGGCATCAATTATCGGTAAGAGCTTTTGTAGAAGATTTTCTGAGGCCTGTTTCGTTATAGTATCGACCTGGCGCTTTGTGATCTTCTGAAGGTTATCCATGTCGGCTTGAAGATGGCGTAGCTTGTCCAGGTACTCCTCAGCCTTTTTTTCGCTCTCCTGCTTAGCCTTGCTGAGTTCGTCTAATTGTAATTTGACTTGATCGAAGAAATCAAGTGGTTTCGACTTAGCTCGACCGCTCATCGTCTACGGCTCCGGATATCGGAATGCGGAAAAACCCGATTTAAGCATAATTCTCTGCACGCTTGCTCATTTCGCGATGCTCATATCCTTCTTCTTCAATGATGATTGGTTTCCGAACAGATGAAGTTGGCGGAGTTATTGAGCGAAAACAAAGCAGAGAATCCTTCGGGATCGAAGAGACTACGTCGGGTCCTAGTCGACAAGACTTTAGCGATTCACCCGCCATTCCACGTTCCTCAACCCGCCTTCGGCGCCTTAACGAGCATCACGCCATACGATGAGGATGAAGCATTTCATCATCCAGTCACGCTCAATCCTGAAATCGCAAAGGCGACTTACCTCAAGGCTGGGCTTCGCCTACAGTATTCCCCAGAAGCGCTCAAAATCATCCGCGACCATCGTAGTGTGACATTCGAATACGACACGACGGGATACGTTTGGGTAAAGTCATCACAAGACGATACGCTAAGAGCGATGGTTGACCAGAGAAGCTACAAGACATTCCTAACCTGGAGCGCCTACTATGATGCCTATCGGCTAAGACAAGCAGGTTCTGTCCGAGCAGCTAAGGAGGCCTTCGAAGATCAAGGCATCCGCGTAACGTTGAAGAACTTTCCCAGCACATCAACCAAAGTTAACCACATTAAACCTCCATCCGGTTTCAACGTCGAATTGTATCCATTCCAAAAACGAGCAGTTCAGTTTGTCTTGAAGAATGAGGGAAGAGCGTGCATCTTCGACGAAATGGGTCTCGGGAAGACCGTTAGCGCAACGGCAGCTCTCATAGAGCTCGTAAGACGCAAGAAAGCTGCTAGAGCCATCGTGGTAGCGCCTAACGCGGTTTTGGAGCAATGGCGCGACGAAATGATACAGAAGTTCAAACTACAACCCACCCTTGTCACGTCAAAGAAACAGTGGAATGAACGCAATGAATTGTACAATGAACCACTGATCATCACGAATTATGAATTGCTCCGAACAGACATCGAGTCAATTTTGAAAAGCGGATTTGACACGGTGATTCTCGATGAAGTCACACGTGTCAAGAATTGGGATACACAGACAAGTGAAGCAGTCAAGAAACTCTTTGTTAAGAACGTGATTGCGCTAACCGGAACTCCTTTGGAAAACCACATCGGGGAACTATACAACGTCGTGAATTTGGTTAAGCCGGGATTTTTCGGGCGCTACAACGAGGACTTTTTGGCACGTTACACGGTGAAAGACCAGCAGGGCTGGCAAAGCGCTCGTCCTACGGTAAACCCTGCCACAGTTCACGAACTGAGAAAAAGGCTGAAACAGATTTCTATTCGACGAACAAAAAATCAAGTATTCAAGCAACTCCCAACGCTTACTACTCAATACATTTACACGGAACCTGCACGTAACCAGAAAATGATCTACGACATCCTCCAGGAGAGCCTAGGAGAAACCATTCTCGAAGAAGAAGCATTTAGCTCAGAACAAATTGAAGGCCCCAACCCGTTCACGGGTAATCGTCTCAGACTATACACACTTCTCAGAGAAGCATGTGCTGATATCAGCATGATCGCAGGCTATCTCCGCCGCAAACAACGAGAGAACACAAACGATTCCATTCATCTGCAAGAAACTCAGGTCTTCAGAAAACTAGTTCAGATCCTACCTCATCTTGAAAATGAAAACGCCAAGCTAACCGAATTGAAGGAACTGGCGAAAGATCTGATAGAGCAAGGGCATAAAATTGTAATATTCTCTCAATTCGTTCCTGTCGTTAATTTGATACAAGAAGAACTCTCCAACGACGGAATACCAACACTGATCTACACCGGCCAACTCTCGCACGACGAACGATCCTCAAACCTCAAGAACTTCATCGATCAAGAAAATTTCAGAGCTCTAGTGAGCACAGACGCAGGTCAATTTGGACTCAACCTTCAGGTCGCAGATGTGGTAATCAACTACGACCTACCATGGAACCCAGCGCGGCTCCAACAACGGATCGCGCGGCTCCATCGGATCGGTCAAGCAAACAAGGTTCTAGCAGTAAACTTCGTTGTGAAAGGCACCATCGAAGAACACGTACGAGATATTCTGGAGAGGAAAAAGAAAACGTTCAAAGACATAACGGTCAGCGAAATTTCGCCGGGCGAACAATTCACGCTTGAGGAGCTTCGCGAGCTCTTCGGATTGGACATGAAAGGATTGGCTAAGAAAATTCATGATCGATACGGACTTCGAGTTGAATCATCAGCAAAGGAATTGAAGAGAGAAGCCACATAGTAGAGAGAACTTTCACTCACCTCTCTTACGTAAATTTCCGAATACGACTATTCTGCTAGGAGATGTGACAATCATCTGCGAAGCATGCAGCCCTCCACGCATACCGCATTACGAAGGACGAACACTAATCCTAGAACGAGCCAAATGCAACTGCATTTGCCCGAATACAGTGTTCGAATCGAAAGGCCCCAGATGCCCGCGATGCAGTCATTTGGTGAAGATTGAACTTACGGATAATTGGGAAGACCCTGAACTGTGGATTAACCCTCGAACAAGAAGCACAGTCAAGCTTGACGAAATTACCCCACCAACTTGAACGATAACCAACAGCGAATAACTGATCTCGCATTGAACGATTTGCTTACGAAACACCATCAAGGAAGTTTTTCAGAACACTTACGAACCTTTCTCTTTCTTCCCAGAAGGCCAGGTGAGAGCTTTTCGGAAATATTACGAGTTTCGAACCCTTGATGTGTCGATGAATGTCCTTAGCTACCTTCGGTGACACTTCATCGTACTTTCCACATGTCACTAATGTTGGAATCTTTATCAAATGTAGCTGGTTGGTTACGTTCCAGTATCTAATATTGCCAATGATCGTAAATTCGTTCGGGCCGTTCATGGTCTCGTAAACAGGTTTGCTAAGATGTTCAACGGAATATTTCAGTTCCTCAGGCCATTCCGCTAATCTACACACGTGTTTCCTGTAAAATATTTCAACGCATTTCAGATATTCGGGGTTGTCATATTCTCCAGCTCGTTCATACTTTTCCATCGTTCGGTACACGTTTGAGGGCAGCGCTTTTTTCATTCGCTGCATCTCTTCGAAAGTCATTAGTACGTTATGTAATGCTCCGACCGTAGTGAGGCTCTTCAAGTTTTTCTGATACTTCAGCGCGTAGGCGAGCGCAAGCTGTCCGCCACAGCTTGATCCGAGAAGATTCACCCGGCCGAGCTTCAAGATTCGCCTCAACTCCTCCAACTCCTCTACGTATCGTTCCATTACGAACAGGCTCTTATCGGCTGGAAGCTGTGATCTTCCGCAACCCAACTGATCATAGAAAACGACGCTGTATCCGTACTGCGCAAGATCTGCAATTGGTAGGAGATAATCATGTGTCATTCCCGGCCCTCCATGCAAACAGAGAACCGTTCCCTTCACCGCGTCGCCGAAGATCTTGTAAAAAATCTTGTAGCCTAAAGCATCAACGAAATCTTCCAATGTTCGTCATGAGAGGATTCTTCGTTCGAGCTTAACAGATTTTTCCCAAAACAAACTTCGAGCCTGATGTATTCCGCGCAATTAATTTGGTGGGCCCGGAGGGATTCGAATCGCTAGCGGTGCTAGTTATGGATCTAAGAATTCGATTTACCTCTAGTATTGATTAGCTTCGTAGGCGTATTGTTATCTAACAATGGGTCTGTGAAGGTCGCGAACGCTGTGAAATCGGCTCTATTATGTCCTTTTTTGTCCACTTTTCGGAGGATCTAGAGGATGCCAAAGAGGTCGGGATGCGACAGGCTCAGCAGAATTCAACGCCGTGAGCGGGTTTGGCAACTTATGTTCCAAGGCTTCACCGCCCTTCAGATCAGTACAAGCCTTCACTTCTCCTACAAAACGATCCTGCGTGATATAGGGCATCTGAAGGATCAGAAGACCGAGGAGTCTCTGAAACGTAACGACAGCGTATTTCAGGAGGCGGTGGATCGCAAGCGTTGGGAGTACAGCGAAACCGTCCGTCTCTTCCTAATGGAGCCATACCAGTTCCCGGTTAAGTATCAGGAGGTCGAAACGATTGGCGGGAAACAGGTCGTCGTCAATAAGATTAAGTTCGTTGAGGAAAACGTTCGTTTACCGAAACTTCACTGTATTGGTATGCTTCGGCAGATAAGTAACGACATCGATAAGCTATGCGGGTTATTGTCGCCGGAATTCGCGGAACGGTTTATGGCGATGCAGGTGGATCCCGGTAAGGGCGTCATCTACGAACGACCATGGTTATCAGAAATACAGCCGACGACAGACCAAGATAATTCCAAGGCCCATGTAGCTGAATCGGCCGTCCCCGAACGACGTATACTCAACATGGCGTACCAACCAACTTAGTGAATTAAGTCTCGGCGGTAACTTCGTGGAATTTCATGGAAGCAAGGGTGCCTCAGAAAAACATCGATTGGGAGATCAGAAATACCGTAATGCAAGAGGAGTGTCTTCGTAGACATGGTAATAGAACCGCGACATGCACAGGGTACGCGTTTTGCAACTACAATTCTCACCGCACTCGCGGTCGTGGGCTAGTGCCTTTGGGTGACAGATGCTCTTGGTCATTTCGCATTTAGATACCTAACAGAACCCGCACATATTGTATTAGCTGAGTGACATAAGGTGCCAAGTCAGCACAAAGAGAGACCGGCGCAGAGAGCGAACTAATGAGCTCCTTTGCCCTGCTAAGCGTAATGTTACCTTTCGAAGCCCCCTCACTTAGTTCAGAAGCATCGCGGACTGCTTTCGCTTTGGTCTCCGTATCTAGTTCTGAACATCGCTCCAGCTGCTGATTGAATGAGTTTCTTATCTCGCTGATATTTGTCTGCCCAATCGGGCCGTAATTGCCTACGTTTAGGTTTGTAATGCTGCCTTCCACGTTTAGATTTATGATTACTGGGCTGCCCACCGGAAAGTTTTGAACTGCTTCTAGGACTTTGGCTGACACTTGACTTGATACCATCGTTGCGAATTTCGCGACCTCGGGTGACTTTTTGGGGTCAAGAATTGATTGCCCTGTTGGGGACCTCGATACTTCGGCTTTAAGCTGGTCAGTGATAACAAAGCTATCCCTGATTTCGACAAATATATGGCGATGACCGCAGGAGAAACGACGAATAGTTTGACCGTCAGTCTTCTCGGTAAAGACTAGTACGCCTTTCCCACAGCTCGGGCAGATCGCATTCTCGGTCAGCTATATCTCTCCTTTTTAGGAGTGGTTTGTTGTAATTTCAATAGTAACATATCATCTTAAGACTTTGCAACCGCGGTTTTCGTTCGTGGTCTCCTCAAGGCACGATAACTTCTATCTTTCCAAACTTGCCAGACTGTAGTGAGATACGGCCGTTGTATTCTGTAGTATATCCGTTGATTATTCGAATTCGGTCGCCAACCTTTACTCTGTCCGTTTCTGCTTCCCACAGAGTTAGGTTACATTTTCTACCCTCGGCTTCGAGTGTTGCATGAGCGAACCTCGTGGGCGGGCCATTTTTCCGTCGACGAATCTGTACTTGTTCCATTGCCGCAACTTTTCCTACAACGGTGAGGTTACGCATACCGTCTTTCAACTCCTGAAATTCAGTTGGTTTGAGCACGTTTTCGGCAGGGAACCCTACGTCAATTAGTAATCTTCGGGCAGTATTTTCGCCTACAAACCGCATCATGGACTCTGAGGAGACGTTTTGAGAGAGGATATTCAGGCTTCCGTACCAAGTAACTGCCGTATCGATTACGCTGAGTTTCTCATGCGTCTTCGGATTCAGTTCTACTCTTGCTCCTAAACTCTTCAAGATTCGGATTCCCTCCGCCGCGGTTTGTTCCATCTTCTCTTGTGCTTCAGGAGGTTTCGTGAGAATTCTAACAGTCACTCCCTTTTCTACGGCTTCTCTAAGCGTGTCCTCCAATATCTTGACTCTGCGTCCAGTTACGAATGCCGACACGATAACGATGTCTTTTCTAGCTTCTCTAAGATCAGATTCGAAGGCTGAATAGAAGTCTTCAGCCCTGTAGGTCGCTATGACTCCGGCGTTTTCGTACTTAATGTCGGTATCCTCTGATGGATATCTTAGGAATTGTTCTCCGGCAAGTTGGATTCCATCACGTTCGCAGTCGATTAGGATCTTGAGAAGCATCTCGTCCTTACCTAATCCCATTCCAAGGTAGTCTATATTTGCGATAAGAATCAGTTTATCCTCTGCTCGAGAGATGGCGACGTTTAGCAGCTTTTCACTTTGCTTCTCGGTATCACGGTTAGTGCTGATTAATCGGCTTGGGTCGAACGGTTTACTGTCAGAAATGTCGAAAATTACCACTTGTTTTTCTCGGCCTTGAAATCGGTGAACTGTCGCAACCTCGACGTTCTTTTTGATGTTCTCATCCTCGACTCTTGCTGCGATAATTCTTGCTTGGGCACGGTATGGCGTGATTATTCCGATTTTTGTGAAGCCGCTTTGAATAGCGTCTTTGGCCATTAGAATCGCAAGTTCTGCGTGAATCAGGTTTATGCGTGAGCCGGATTCTTCGCGTGCCATGCACCATGGGTTGAGATTTGTTGTATCAATGACGATTAGCGAGTATCCTGCTCCCGGAGGTTTGTCTACGTTGGATCCTCGTTTCACGCTGGGATGATCTGTTAGAAGTCCGTCGTAGATGTGTGTGCTTACTATCTTGGATATATCGGGGTTCATTCGGTACTGGATTCTGAGCATCTCATGACTTTTTGTGCTTGCGCCTTTACCGACTATTCCGGCCAGATCAAAGATGTTACGGCGTAACCAAAGTTTAGTGTGTTCCGTATCGGCTTGAACGATTGCGGGTATTTGCTTGAAGTCCCCTACCACCAATACCTGTTCGTTAGCAATGCCCGCAGCGAAGTAGAGCATCGGTAGCGTGGCCATGCTCGCTTCGTCGACAACAATCAAATCGAATTTGCGTTGGAATATTTCAGCTCTAAGCCAAGCCTTTGCTAAGGTAGTACCAATAATTCGCGCTTTTGCGATGATCTCTTTTTCGAAATTGTCTCGTCCGTTCTTCAGTTCGCTTATTTTATGGGTAATCTCGGTTGACATTTTCGTTGCAGCATCGAATGACCCGATACAGACCTCTTTGTTTCCTAATACTGCAAGTTTGTGTTTGATCGTTTGCATCTCACTCGATATTTGACTGCAGTTGTCCTCTAGGGTTCTTACTGTGTCTTGCAGCGGTACATTCATCGAGGTTAAGCTATTTTGAAGCGCAGTCAGTTTAAGCGTGATTTCCTCAACTTTAACTCCTTTAATGAGACGAGAGAACTTTGACATCTCGCTTGCTTGTTGTTGCTTGATCTGAAGTTGCTCTATTTCCCGATTAATCCTGTCAAGCTTTGTTTTAGCTTCAGTAAATTCACTCGTGCTCTTTCGTTCCAGTCGAGTTAATCGATCAAGTTCACGCTCAAGTTCACTGATGCGTTTGACCATTTCACGTAGCGGGCCGATGTTTATCTGGAGTTTCGTGTTTTTCTCTTCTAGAGCTTTCATCTCCGCGTCGATTTTCTCAAGTTTCTCTCTTGAGATGTATTCTGGCAGTACGCTGTCTGGGACGTAGGCTTGAGGAATACCTACCCTCAGGATATCCCCATTCTTGTATCCGACTGTCAGTCGAATTGTCTCTTCTGCTTTCGCTATGGCGTTGTCTACCGCAACATTGGTATTCGATGCTATGAGAACCGTTTTCTTGTTTTGGAATGCATGTGAGATAATCGAGGAAATAGTGGTGGTCTTTCCTGTTCCCGGCGGTCCCCAGATGAAGAATATGTCGCTTCCTGCAGATTTCTCCACTGCGGCCTTTTGAAATTTGTTCAGTTTACTGCTTACAGTGACAGATGATGATCCTAGTTTTGGTTCTTCTTCGGAAAATAGTTTTCTCGCTAGAGTTAAACTGAAGTTCGTGGGAGGCGAGGAGATTCGATTACGTAATTTTTCCAGTATGAAAATTGGGTCGGCGAACATTTTTGCCTTCGGAATGTTGTCAGGTAATGATCGGCTCGTTGCTAACGTGATTTCTTGTCCGACTATTGATACTATCTCTGCTTCTATTCGTTCCTTCGATTCACCGATTTGCAAAAGAACTGGAACATCTGTTTCGATTCTGTCTCCATCGTAGTCGAATCGGTAAATTGTTCTTTCTGAAAACTTTCCAATTTTCTCGCCGTTCCGTATGAGGTATGTACGAGTACCTCCTTCCTTTTTGATGAAATCGATTTCATCATTTAACGCATGCACAAGGTTGTCTTTCAGCTCGATCTTCGAGGTTTGCGAAGATTGAGTCTTGTCAATGGTTTCAGTTTCCGCCCCATATTGAGTGATTGAGGCGCTGACTGAGGCGCCACATTTCGGACAAAGACGGAGTGGACGATTGGGCAGAACAAAAACAACAAACCCGCATTTGTTACATTTCCATGATTCATGAGAACTAGATCCCCAAAGCTTACTCTTTGAATCGGTGGAATTCGGTTGCTTACCTCCTTCTTGTGCTCTGCATTTTGGACAGAAGTATTCGGAAGCTGAAGTGTCATATGACATAGCAAAGTGATGTACTGGACAAATTCTGGCTCTGTGTGTCATTCCTATTTAGTACCTCGAAAGGCTCTGTCGAATTCTGATAAAATTGAAAGAGCATCTTTGTCGGCTGTGCGAAGCGTAATCTCTGTCATTTCGGGATTAGGTAGGTCTTTTGCTTTAATTGGAAAGGGCTTTGACGGAAGTTTGAACTGAGCCATGTGGACTTTGATGGTCGGCCTCTTGAAGGCATAGGCGTAGAGGTGAGCCTGTCGTATTGCGTCCTCCTCTGCTGTCTCTATGGCTTTACCGATTCGTGATGAAGCTCTAAATTTGTATACATAATCATCTGCAACACCGTCAGGTACGCATCCGATAACGTACTGCTTCCAATGGAGCCAGATGCGAGTTGTTGGTAATTTTTCTCCATAAAGTAAGAGCGCTGCCTTACCAAATTCAAGATAGTTTGTGATAGTTGTGTCATCGATCAGCTCTCTTTGATAGAGACGCTTGGTAGTGGTCGGGTTCTCTTGATCCCAACGAACGTCAAGGATCATTCGTCTCGCTTCCAGTCCACGTTCGTCGCCATTAGCTTGGGTCGTGAGAAATTCTTGGATTTCCTTAGCGTCAATTCTTAATCGCTTATCGGCCTCGGAGAGCGTGAGTTCTCCTCCAAAACGTTTTGAGTCCGCTTGGTAATCGATTTCGCTTTGCGTTCTAGAATCTCGGGCTCTAATTACATCACGTCTGGCAATTGTAGACGCTGCCAAGAATACAGTGTCAGTAGACATCGCTCCAGTATTCACTTTGCTTCTGGAATGGTGATCCATAAATGGAGTCGCTCCTGTCCGTACCACAGCATCATCCTCCCACTTGTACCAGAAATTCTGCGGCGGATAAAACATCAGCCGATCTTTGCAACAAAGCCATCTTTGACCCTGATATTTCGCATCGAATATCATGGGTTGACTGCATGTCTTGCAAAGTGGAGTATTCCAATCGGACGCTGTCTTCTCGGTAGATCCAGAGGAAACGGCTCGATTTTTTCCGTTTGTAAGTGCGGGGGTCGAGGACGTTTTTACTTCAACTCTCACGTCATTCGGAACTAGTTTCTTCGGAGCCTCTTTCGTTCGCTTAGTTGTTGCTAATTTTCGTTGAATGATAGGAACCCAAACAATGATGGCGATTGGAAAGAATAATAGAACCATGCTGCCCAGAAGAAATTCTGGTGTGCTCACACCTAGGCTCATATATAGTGGTCCATTCGTATTTGTAGAAACTTCCTGTAACGCTAGTGTAGAAGTTTCAAGGACACTGTATCCGCTAGAAGTTTCTACATTGGTGTTGTAGGTTGTTGACCCTACAAGAACGCAATTCTGACCGGAATAATATGCTGAAGCGCAGTAGTAGTCTGCCCATGACTCAGCATCAAATCCAAATTGATCCGACGTGCACACCGTTTGGGTCGATTCCATCGTTAGGCAAGCCACCTCAACTGAATTTGTCTGCAACTGATAGGTCTGAATATGGCCATAACTCACTGAATATGACGTGTACGTGACCGGGATAGTTTGAGTAGCGAACGGGAAAGACAGGCTGATTAACGCTGCTGCTGCGACAAGGATCAAAGTGGCGATGAGAGTCTTTGACTTCAAGTCAACTAGATCCGTATTTTAACCGAGACCGAATATTGAGAACCAATAGACAACGAACTGGAACCAAGTTAACTTACCTACTGCACTTTGGCTCCGGAGTTTTTTCACGGTGATTAAATATCTAGCCACACTATAAGGTTCGCAGTTTCTATGAAGTTATCGCCTGAAGAACAGAGCGAGTATGTTCGTTTTCTCGATGGGCAAGCCCGATTTTTCAACGGGCAAGTTACTGCGCATGCCGGTTATTTTCTTACGACAATACTGGGGTCATTGGCAGTGTTCAATGTTGGTAATGCATGGCTCGTAGGTATTGTCAGTACCGTCAATATTGCCTACTTCTCAACTCTAGTCAGCGTCATATTCTTCGGCGTTCTGGTTTCGATCTTTCTTCTAGGCAGTTTTCCGTTCTCTCCGAAGTATTTCTACGCAAGATTACAATACTATACCGCTTTGTCAGAGATTGTCTGGAATCATATGCCGTACTCTTCACAACACGGTAAAGATGAGTTATTTGACGTATTGATGAATCGGGCGCTAGGTCCCTTAGGTGATGATGGAAGCAGATTGGGCGTTCGAAGCGCGGTTATGGAGTTTTTCGAAGCGCGTCTGTACATATCCTGTAAGAACACCGGGTCGAAACCCTACGAGCTCTCAGAACATGAGCAGACGCTATTCAGGCTTACGGAGTATTTTAGCCAATTCGGAGCGTTGGACTCGTATACGAAAAGGAGAGCACTTCTTTGGGACCGGACAGCTCTGCTTCTCTTGGCATACAAGGACACAATAATGACAGATTTAAAATCAAGTGAACGACGTAGAAAGGAAATTCTGCAGCTATTGCAGCCTTTTGTCTGATATGGGCTTCACACATGAAATCACTTTGAGGAGTTTGTTGTTCGAAACTCTAGAAAATGTTTGGCGAGTCCTTCAGGAGTTGAGCCCGTACGCACTTCCAGTATCCCTCCTTCGCGTAGGTATCGGAAAGCTATGGGCAAAATAACTTCCGTTCGCTCTTTCCATCTGGATTTTCCCGGAAAGCTGATGGTCGAATCAAGTCCTTTATGGCCATGTCGTTTAACGACTCGTTTAGGAATCACGCGTCTGATGCGTTGCGCGTCATTTCGATCCAAGAGGTGGCTTTTTACTAGGAGAGGAATCAGATCATCTGAAGAGTACTCAGAGTCTGCTTCTTCTCGGTAAGCCAGCCGAAGGAGAATAGTGCCAACAAGGCGTTTCCCAATTTTGTAAACTTCCGGCAGATTAGTTTGCTTCAGGAGTTCCTTACCTTTGTAGTCCATTCGAAACGATAAGTCGAATCCTAAGATGTTTTCAATGGTTAAGGGAGGTGGCGTTTCCTTCGTCAATTTCACTCCATAGCGTCCATGCCATCCGAGAAGGTAAGTTAGTCGCTCCCAGATATGCATCCAAAGGAACGGCTCGACTAAATGCTTGGTCTGTTTGAGAAATTCTCCTTTAAGTCTCTTGGATCCAACTCCGTCGTGCTTCCGGAGGTGATTTTCAGCCCAATCAAAAAGAGGAGATAGTTCTTCGCTTCCATACATGCTGACATCGACGGACGCGGGTAAGGGCAACTCGAAGTGAGAGACTTGAGCTTGAAGGGTCCAAAGTTCTGTTGGTGCAGTAAGTTCGTTCAATGAGTTGAGAAGCGCATTGTAATATTTTCGCTGACTCTGTATGCGAATATTGTTTTCAATTCGCTCAAGTTCGTTCCTTCCTTGTGCGGTTAATTGATATTTCCTATCGACGCGTTCAACTTCTTTCTCCTTTAGACCATTTGTTCTGTACTCGTTGAAAGTGAATCGATTAACCCCTGATTTAGCAAGCCACGCGTCGAAGCGTAGCGGATCTGAACTCAGTGCACGATATAGCTTGACTTTGAGATCGTCGTCAAATTTCTTCCGTGTCCTGCCCAAGATCATCAAGTAAGCAAAGTAAGCATTTGCTTACTAATCAAGTTTGACAATGTTACTTATGATCAATATGAGAAAACAAATACTCACGATCAGTGTAGATCAAACCATCTTAGAACTTTTGGACGCCGAACGCGGCCTGATAAAAAGATCAACATGGATCAATGAGGCACTCAAAAAACTTCTGACGTCGGCGATTACACCGCCGAGAATAAACGATGTGAAGTCGCCATTAGTCGTAGAATCCCAGCACGTCTCTCGCAACGTAACCAGACTAAAGTGACGGCGGTCAGGTAGTCAAGTTGAACGAAAATACCGATCACGTAGCTGGAGCGGTCTTCTCGAACAAACGAGTTTTTCAACTTGAATACGTGCCAGACCGAATCATTCACCGAGATGTACAGATTTCCAAGATTCGGGGCATCCTAGCTGATCTCGATAGAAGCGTTCGGCCAAGGAACATGCTTTGTGTCGGTGATTTCGGGACTGGAAAGACCGCCGTAGTCCGCTCGATCTGTCGAAACTTACAAGGCGTGTCTGTCAGTTACGTAAATTGTAACGAACAAAATACGACGAACAAGGTAATCAGAAACGTTCTCAGAGACCTTAAGGCAACGGTCAAGCTGCTGGGCCTTCCAAGCGACTACTACCTGCAATGCTTCAAGGAATCTGTGGCCGATGTCTCAAGTTTGATTCTTATCTTGGACGAAGCCGATAAGCTGATTGAACGGAAAGGCTCCAATTATGAAGAACTATTCTACACCTTAGGTCGCTCCGTAACAAACGTGGTCGTTATACTCCTTACGAACCGATTCAGCCTAGAAGCTACACTTCTCTCGAACCTTGACTCTAGAGTCAGAGACACATTTCGCCTCGAAAGAGTCGAGTTCGGGGACTATGACGCCTTGGATTTAATCAACATCCTAACTGACCGTTGTCAAGTCGGACTCAACGATAAGGCATACGACGCCGGAATTATTGCTAGCATTGCGAGGATTACTTTCAAGCGAGGAATGCGAGCCCGCGGACTCATAGATTTAGCTAGAAAAGCAGGCGAAATCGCCGAATCCCACGGACATGTGACAATCACCCAAGAAGATGTTCGAACAGCTGAGAAGTTGTCTGAGGATTCCGAGATGGAGACAATTCGCACTTTAACGCCTCCACTTCGTGCCATCTTGGGTTACGTCTTCGTCCACTCACCGACAACGAACGTCGCATACAACTGGTTCCGAAGCTACGCATCAGAACGCGGTTTAGGACAATCACTTGTAACATTTCACGGATACGTAAAGGAGCTGGACGGAATGGGCTTGTTAAGAAAAGACAAGTACGGTCGTGGAAGAGGTAGAGGTGTCGAGATGCACCTAGTCATTCCTCAGGAACTTAGGAACGCCGTAGAAAAGAGCCTAACCGTGGACAAGAACAACTCCTACTTCGCTGAAACCACCACACCCACCCCATCCTCGAATATGTAAATGAAGTCATTAGAAGCAGAGAATGAGTTTGTAGATAATGAATGGGTCTCCACATTATACGACTTCTGTTACATCTTCGGATACGGGGTGTGAGTCTCTACCTCTACTTGTTGGTTGTCTAGTCTGCGTACGCTACTCCGACCATGTCCTTTTTCGCGATACGGATCCGACAGCGGTTCGATTCTTCGTCCGTGAATGTGTAGGCTGGCTTGACTACGCTGATTCCGAATGTATACGGGTGGTTTGGGAACGATTTGCGATGCCCGATCCTCCGAACGAGTCGAAGCCTCGAGCCACTGGTCTATTGATCTTGAACAAGGCTATTTTGGAGTTCAGGAAAATTGCGTGACGTTTCCTACGCCTTTCGGACGACGAGTTTTCCGTCATCTTCCGCGAAAATTAGCAGATCTCCGATTTCCAATTTGAATTTTTTCCGTACGTCTACGGGGATGGTAACTTGGGCTTTAGTCGAGATCTTCGCCGTTCCCAATACATGCTCCTTCATTGGCGTAACCCTACTCGTAGGGAGTGTAGGTGTAGGGTTAGGTTTATATTCGCTATGCCTTACTTTCCCTACTTGTAGGGTCACGGTTGGGTATCCACCATTAGCCGAGGCATGAAATTGGCTGCTCAACTGGTTCTGAAACCTAAACCGCTAAAGATCGACGACCTACCCTTCATAGGCAACTTAGGCCACGTAGATGACGGTAGAGTCTTCATTGAGCGAAGCCCTAAGGGCTACAAGCTGAAGACACGCACCGATTTCCCTCTAGCGAACCTACTGAATGTAGGACAACAAGGTCTAGCTGAGTTCATAGTAACCTCTCTTACATCACAACGACCGCTGTTAATCCCATTCGTTCTTGAAAACTCAAGTATGATCGAACTGGCGAAGTACTTTCTCCGAGCCCGAACCGGAAGCCTACTAGGTTTCTATGCCTACACAAATACCATCAGCATATACAGCCGCCAACTGAACTCGCCCCCTGACCAGATAATCGCAGACATCAAAGGCAAGCCGAAGGATGGACAGGCCGTTCAAATCGAAGACCATCAAGAGTTCCTTGAGAATTACCTAGCGCAGTTACAGGATCACGGGCGGTCATCAGGACGGGTTTACTGCTTTGCCAAGCATGTTCGGACATTTTATCGAGTAAACGGCATCGATCTCCATGTTCGCTATCTTCCACGTGCAAGAGTTACGAACAAAGATCGCGCCCCGCAGCCAGAGGAATTACAGCGCATCTTGGACATGGGAGACCTGCGTGAACGAGTCATCGTCTCACTGCTGGCGCTTGGAGGCTTGAGAGAAGGTACGCTGGTGCGGCTGAAGTATCGTCACGTCAAAGAGGACTTGGAACGAGACGTAGTCCCTATCCATCTGCACATTGAATCCGACATCACCAAGGGCAAGTATCACGACTACGACACCTTTCTAGGCGCCGAAGCAGCGGAAAACCTGAAACTGTACATCGAAAAGCGAACACGCGGATCACCAGACGGCAAGATACCGCCGGAGGAGATCAACGATAATTCTCCACTGATACGCGGCACGCAACCCAACCCGAAACCGATAGGCGAGAAACAGATCTACAAGCTAGTTCACGGCCTCTTCCACAAAGCCGGCCTCCTAAAAAGAAACGAGAACGGCGGATACGACTTACACGTTCACTCGATCCGCAAATACTTCAAGACTCAAATGATGGCGTTGGGCGTTCCATCAGACTACGTCGAATACATGATGGGCCACACCGTAAGCGTCTACCACGACGTACAATCAAAAGGAATCGAATTCCTACGCAACACCTACGCAAGCGCCGCACTCTCCATTAAACCACGAACCCGCAACACAAAGATCGAGATGCTCAAAGAAGTAACTCGCGCCCTAGGACTGGAACCGGAGAAGATACTCGTGAAACAGGCCTTAGCCGAACCACACCGATCCTATGTTAGTAGTGAGGAGCAGGAGAACGAAGAGATCCGACTACTAGGCCAAGCACTGCGAACCAGTCTCAAGAATGAGTTAACCAGCAGCAAGGACACAGCGTGATAGCTTAGGAAGATCGCGGTCAGTTTATTCCTCTTTCAAAGTACTCCGAATGAATCCTCAAGATTGGATACATTGGTGGAATTTCTCTTCGCGAAGGCATAATCAACACCTATTCGAGATAATGACGCCACGTCTCCGCTTTTTCCGTGAAGATCAACGTAACCTTTAGAACTGAGATTTTTCAGTACTCGCGAAAATTTTTTCTTCACATGATAAGTGCTGGCAATATCGGTCCATTTTATCGCAGACGCGATCTTGTGAACGTTCTTATAATTCATACGGTGAAAACCCCTATCGTACATCCGAAGTATGACTTCCTCTTCGTAAGTCTCTAACATGCACGACGATGCCGCAAAGATGTGCCAGTTATGCGCATAATAATGTTTGGTACAATTATACCTGACGCGCTTATATACTGCGTCGGTCGTTTTTCATTAATGAGATGAAGCGATGAAGACAAGACGCGTTAGCCTTTCGGAGGCCACTAAAGCTGTCCTTCAACATGTCTCCAAAGAACCCTCAACGATTGAGGAGCTTGCTTCGTCTTTACAGATCAATCGAAGAACGGTTACTAAAGTTCTTAGTTTGATTGAATACGTACAGAGGTTTGAGGAAAAAGCGGCGCTCGAAGTAGTTGATGTGAATTCTAGGAAGCGATTAGTTAAGCGAGTACCACGAGAGCAGAATTTTTCCTCGTTGCCGGTCTCTATCCAGAAGTCTCTGATTCAGTTGGCGTTCCCACACCCATCAAAGGATGAGGAGATCCTGTCTCGCCTATATTTGGCAAGAGCCTTCAACCAAGAAACGGCGGTCTCCCTGCAGCCTGATAGATTCTTGAGGAAATTGACTAGGCAAGGTCAAGTGGCAAACGCGCGGTACCGAAGGTTCTACCTCTCAGAAGAAGGGAAAGTCGTGGCTGAGGGCGCCTTAAGATTATTCCCGGAATTGCTCAGTAGCCCATCAGAACCCGGAGAAGAGTTTACTTCGGGAACATTTCGTAGACTCCAAAACACTTCGAATTTATCTAAATTCCAGATCTCAGTTCAGACACTCGTACCCGAAAGAATGATTTCCAAAGCGCCTCTATCCCTTTCGATCAAAGCATGTGAGCACCTCGGTCAGGTTGGAATTCCTGCCACATCGAGAAGGTGAGATAAAATGTCCAACATCGAACCGCTTGGCAAAGAGGAGGATAGCCTCAAAAGCCAGCTAAGAGACTTATCGGCTTCGCTCATTAACAAATCAAAGCGTGAAGCAATTCTTCGAATTCTTGAAACAAACTCAAGGCTAGATCGATCAGAGCTCATGGCGAAGACGGGTGCATTGCAAGCAGACCTTGCCCGTTACATGAGTGCTGAGGCCGCGCTACTACTTCTAAGTACGATCCTGCATCGAGAACCAGAGGGACTTGACATACTTCTGAAAGAGGTTAGTCCATCGGCACGGAAAATCATTATCGAATTAAACGCTCTTTACAGACCGTTTTTCGAAGGAATTTTCGGATATCCAAATGATTGGTATCGCGCGACTTTTGCTGCAAGGTATGATTTCAGCCTGAACATTCCGTTCCTATACCTCAGTCTGATCAAAAAATCTGGAGAGGTAATTTCGTTGGAGTCGTCATTTGATGACATGATCCTTTTGGTCAACTACTTGTTGGGGCAAGTGGAAATTGCTAAACCTAGGCTGACTAAATTGGGCGTCGACTTTTCAAAGAGCGAACGATTGAAAGAGATGAAAAGGCATGCAGATTCGTTGATGTCAGCGACGAAGTAGTATCAGCAAGAATACTTTGAACTATTGGACGCCCGGTATACGGGCTGCGAAATTAGTCAAAACGCTAGAATGAGATTGCGACCTAAATGATTGACGTTATGAGCTTTCTACTTGAAATAATCGCTGTCGGCATAGGCGTTTTTGGAGGATTCATAGCGAACATCTTTCTCCAAAAATGGTTGGAGAGGAGACAGAGCATTCGTGTGCTGAAGCTACTAAGGAAGGAACTGGAGCTTAACCTCGATATAATTCGTACGATCATTAGAAGTAACGTAAAGGCATGGAAGGTTCCTTATGCCCCTCTTGAACTTGGTATTTGGAAAGCCATATCCAACAAAATAGATCTTATCACGAACGACGTAACCTTAGATGCCATTGCAAAAGTCTACTATCAATTCGATACATTGGAGAAAACTCTCGAAAGTTTTGCGGATGACGCAGCCGCATATGATCCGCAAGCCGCTGATAAGACGAAGAAAGAAATCGCAAAAAGAGTGATCTCCCACAGGGATGCTATTCTAGACCATCTCCGTGAGCCTAAAGACGCGAAAGACAAGACAGTCATTTTCTTCATAACGACGGCAATCTCGGAAGTCGAAAAAGAGATTACTCGACTGGATTGCTAGACTGAATTTGATGGCATCAGGAGGGAGCGGGAATCAAAATCCGGAAAGGGCAAAGATTCGCATACGTCCTTTCACATGAAGTCTTTGTGGCTGTTCCTTTTGACGCTAATGAAACAGTATTCTGGCCACCGGACTTTACGCCTGACACCCTAATCGTTCCGGCTAGTTGCTCTAAATGCGGATTTGTAAACCTAATCGAGGGCGACCCGCAAGAAACACAAAGCGTTCCTCGTGATATGGGGAGTGACGTCTACTACTCGACAGAGTGTTCGGCTGATTGCGGAAACTGCGGTAATTCCCTAAGCATCGAAGCTGAATTGTCCGTCTATGCGAATGGCTGCCTGTTTTACGATAAGAGAGAGGACGAATGCAAACTCACAGCAGTATTTGGTCTCGAGAAGATCATTGGCGATCTTTGTAATGCAAGGGCGATAGATGAAGAAGAGGACATCGAAACGTGGGCGGAAGATCCCGCAGGATGTGCCGTATTTGTCGAAGGCCCCGACGACAAGGCCATAATTCAAGAGTTCCTAGCGCGATTGGAGGATGACGACCCATCTGGTATTGAGACCCACATTTTCGAGGGACTTGCAGGCGGGGGAAGGGATCGTGCGGTCGCTTCGGCCAAATATGTTTCAAACATTTCTACTCAACTTAGACGAAGGATCCCATATGTCACTGTTCTAGACGGGGACTCTTATGATTGGGCACAGAAGCAAAAAGACTTGGATTTGGATGCGCTTTTCCTATTGTCGAAAAAAGAGATCGAATCCTATCTTCTTGATTCGGCGGCGATTGCTAGTGTCTGCAAGGTTAGAGTAGACCAAGTAGCACACTTTCTGCAATCCATGAGTGGTTCCGGTAAGGAGCAACTTGAGCGAGTTCTAAGGAAATTTAAGGTGCGCCCGAGAACGGAGGTAAAGCAGCTAGTAGCTCGACATCTAGCCACGGTCCCAGACGATTTCATTAAGATGCGAAATAAGATTCGGCAGCGTGCGATGTCATCGTAAGACAGATCGGGTAAATTTCCTGAACCCAAATCAGTAATCGCTAGCCCAAATTGATAATTTCTAGCGAAACTCATTCGAGTCTAAGAAAATCAATGAGTCAGTGGTTCAAAATTCTTACTTAATTCTATGTCTACGTCTTCTGCGAATAATTCCAAGAACGCCTGCCTATATTCTACTTTGTAAAGCAAATCATAAACCGCTGAAGGACTGTATCTGGAATCGTCTGAGCAACAATTGTCATTCGCAGCACCATTGAAATCGGCAATGATCTTGTGTCTGATCGTAACTACCATCGCTATACTACTCTTCCCACCAACTGCAGCTCAATATGTGAACGAATTAACGCGAGACGATTTGCTTGCTGCATATGACGTGAATCCACTGATACAATCAGACTACACTGGGAGTGGGGTGACCGTTGCAATAGTCAACACAGGCATAGACAGCATGTTCAATTCAGATCTGAAGATGTTCGATGCCCAAAACGGACTCCGTGACCCAAACGTGACGATCGTCAAATTATCTGTGTCAGGAACTAATGTGGAGACAGGCCCCAGCGAAACCACCGCTGATGCAGAACTTGTTCACTCAATGGCTCCTGACGCGAAAATTCTGCTCGTACTTGTCGGAAACCAGACCGTAGATAACGGATTCACTTACATAATTGAACACAATGCAGCCGACATAGCCACCACGAGCGTCTTCCAGCCATACTGGAATCCTAGCTCGGCGTTGAATTACGTTCAATTTTACAACAATGAATATGCGAAGTCGGTGCGCGAAAACATTACCCTCATTACAATTTCAATGGACTGGGGGTCGAACAATACAGTACCATTTCCCCGATGCCCTGCCACTCCGTTTTGCACTAATCAGACGGATTTTTGGACAAACCATCTGCCACACTCATACTTGAGCCCAATTTACAGTCAATACGTTACAGTAGTCGGCGGAACCGAACTGAAATTACAAGCGGGAATGGAGACTGGATGGAATCGGAGCGGGGGAGGACCGAGTAACGCGTTCACTCAACCAAATTGGCAGAAGGGTACAGGCGTCCCAGCAAATCAGCACCGGGACATTCCAGACATCGCGTTCGATGCGTCATGCGCCACACGTTACGTGATTGTATGGAATGGGTCTCAGTATACGTTCTGTGGAACAAGTGCTGCCGCACCTATATTCGCTGGAATAATTGCGGACATAGCACAAGCAGCTGGAAAGAGATTGGGGTTTCTAAACCCGACCCTCTATTCTCTTGCCGCATCCGACCCAACAGTGTTTCACGACATCACATCAGGGTGCAGTGTCAATAAACCGAACGCCTCTGAATCGATCATAACAACTGGATACTGTGCCCATACGGGTTGGGATTTCGTCACGGGATGGGGGAGTATTGACGCCCTAAGGCTTGCGATACATCTAGCCCCGTTGGCGCAATTCACTACGACCTCCACCACTATCACACCTTCGCTCTCAATTCTGGGAAAAGCAACACCCCTGATCTTAGGAACGATTCTCATTCTTCTGGCCATTATAGCGGCGCGGATAGTAATTCGAAGAAGGAGCTACCGGAGAAGACCGCGTCGAACAAAGCGAAAGTCAGTAACCCGTTTCTTGAACCCAGAAATGTAATCTCTAGGGTGGTGGGCCCGGAGGGATTCGAACCCTCGACCAGCAGGTCTCTTAGTTGGACTTATGAGCTTCGACTTCCGTGTCTGTCGCTCTAGCCTAGCTGAGCTTCCCGGAATCGTAATCTGATCCTTACGGGCCCGGGCCCGAGCTCTATGCGTTCTAACTGGTTGGATATGTCTTTCGCTACCACGCTTGTTGGGGACCAATTTTGTCGAATTCTGCTATTTCAGAGAATTCTTGCGAAGATTTTTATTTTGGATACGTGAGTTGGCTCGCAAAGGGATAGTCACTTGAGGGATAGTTTTATCGCCTGAACTGGCGGTTGCTTCGTTTTCTAAGCATTTCCCGCAGTCTGTTGAAATTTACGACACAACTCTGCGTGATGGGAATCAATCCGTAGGCGTCAATTTTACGTCATCTCAAAAGTTGAGAGTGACGGAAGCACTCATAGGCTGGGGAGTAGACTACGTTGAAGGGGGCTGGCCTAACGAAACGAATCCGATCGATGTGGATTTCTTCAGGATAGCAAAATCGTTAGGGCAGGAGTCACATAGACGAGTGACCGCTTTCGGAATGACCAGAAGGCCTGGTGTCGAACCGAGTCATGATCAGAACTTGGCTCAACTATTGAGAGCGGAAACAGAAACGGTCACCATTTTTGGCAAATCATGGCCGCTGCAAGTTGAGAAGGTTCTGAAGACGACGCTTGAGGAGAACCGTAAAATGATTTCAGAATCCGTCGAGTTCTTGAAATCTCGTGATCGTCGGGTGATCTATGATGCCGAACACTTCTTTGATGGTTACGCGGCTGACCCTGTTTACGCACTGTCCACATTAAGAACGGCCGAAGAGGCCGGCAGTCAGATGCTGGTTCTCTGCGATACT
>Ga0209517_10003092_pt1 | contig 22820 bp, 16 predicted proteins | sample PeaSoiMetSII2010_FD_187695 | JGI IMG/M metagenome (GOLD analysis project Ga0209517, IMG submission 187695) | Peat soil microbial communities from Weissenstadt, Germany - SII-2010 (SPAdes) (version 2) | ecosystem: Environmental > Terrestrial > Soil > Wetlands > Peat | place: Germany...
GTCCAATGATGCGCGCCGATCGCTGACAACCTTCTTAAGCGTCGGTTGATACCCGATACGCAAACCGTCAGATCCGACCTTACGAATATAATATGCCTTCGATTCAAGAGCGTGTGCGGCCGTATCGATCGATGTCGTGTCAATATCAGGCTCACCCAGGGCAAAGCGAAGTTCCGGCAGATGTGCAACCTTGTCCACTTGGCCGCCTGACGACTCAAACAGGATAGCCGTTGCTACTCTGCGGTGAATATCCCGGAGAGGTCCTTTAGTATCCGCATCCATGGCACGCGCATGCGCATGCTGTCCACAGATATCAGTATCGATGGCAGGCACTAACCTCGATTCTCCAAGTTGGCCAAGAACGATGCTGCGAAATTCCGACACATCAAGCGGCGCAGAGCCCAAGGTGATAAGCGGTTCTGTTCTGGCTTTTTGAAAGCCATCCTTCTGCGCCCAAGCTACCCATTGGGCTAGCATGGCAAGGGTGCCACGCGTCTGTTGGTACTGAGTTACGGTCTGCCACTTACGCTGAAACACCGACAAGGTTGCGGGATGGAACGGATAGCAATCCTCAAAGCGTTTTTGAAGGGATTCACGCGCTTTTGACTCACTTGCAGCGGTATCGACCGCAGTCCATTCCAGCGGTAGTTGTGCGCGTCGTTCAAAACACCAGTCAGCGTATGTTTTGGCTACGTTTTTCCGTATGCGCTCATTACCGAGGTTCTCAAAAAGGCGTCGCCGGATGACCTCCGATATCTCCGCCTCGTCCAGTACTATGAGATCTTTTGCTACACGACGCACGACTTTGGTTATCTTTTCCTGCCACACTAAATCCTGTGCCGTCATCTCAACCTGGCTGCGGGGAAGACTGATAACAGCCGCGCTGCTGTGCGCGCCGGTCATGGCAACGGTAAGGTTCTGAATGAACGCATGAAACGATTCAGCCATGTTCTTATGTCGGTTCATGAAATTAAGAACTTCGTCAAACAGGACCAGGACAGAACCGCCGGCAGCTTCAAATACCTTGCCGAGCACTTCTGTTCCGGGTGGTGAGGTTTTGGCAGCAGGGCCAAGAGCGGCAACGCCTCTATCGCCAGCAAGCTGACGGGCAAGATCAATCCAAGGCGTCTCGTGACCTTCTTTTGGATCCCAGGCATTCCCTACAAATACTGCGACCTTTGCTTTCGGTACCGAAGGCAGACCGGCTTGTTTGAGAAGTTCAGGAACACCGATAAATTTATCAGCTTTTGCACCACTGTTAACCAGGTGATAGAGCGTCGTCAAAGTATGCGTCTTGCCGCCGCCGAATTGGGTAATGAGCGTAAGCACCGGAGCTGTATTCGTGGTCTCCCCAGCCAAGCGGCGCAGAACCATGCCCGTATGCTCAGTAAGCGCACGTGAAAAAAATGTTCGGCTGAAGAACTTATCAGGATCACGGTAATCTTCCGGCGCAGTCTTTGCCACAACTTGCTCAAGGGCAATGGCAAACTCGTCGGGATTGAATGACCTGCCCTCGCGCACCTCTTTTCGCGGCGTTACTACCTTATACCATGGTTCCATCGGCTACTCCTCTTTACTGATTTTTGATCCATATATTTTATAATGGTCACGCCCTTCAATTTTTGAGGCAATGAATTTAGACCTAAAAATAAGCGTGCCAGAATAGTTCGATGATTCCCATCGTTGACATAGTAGTAATCATTCAATTTATAGAAACTCATGTGATGTTTTGTCTTTGCATTTAGATAGTATCCCGGATTCGCATGTAATTCCTTTAATCGTTCCCAACCCCTATGCAGATGACCCTGCAATCCTGTGCGCTCCGCTTCTTGATAATCTTGTTCGCTGTAACCCCGATAATCTCTCGGTAAAAGATCGACCCAACTATAGCCGGCGTAATCAACGTGTGCTGTCCCGATTACTTTTGTAAGGTCCACTGATCCGCGATCGATTCTTTGCGACTCATAGTTTAGGTACTTTAACTCGTCAAACAATAGAAGTTTTTCATGAGCAAAACCGGGCACCCCTTTCTCCAATAGCATTTTATGAATATCAGGGTCGTGCATGATCCTACCTCGGCACAGCCAAAAGCATCGCGTCCAGCAATCTCTTCTCTTCGCTCTCACGAGGATATAAAGCAGAAAGAGCATTAGCCAGGCGTAGGAAATCCTGGCCGCGCTCCTGTTCTGCTTTCAGCAACGCCCGGAGAGCGTTAGACTGTCCACCAGCCTGAAGCAGCATTGCCGCATGAACCCGATCCAACGTCGTGGCATCAATCTTACGCGCCTCAGCGGCATCTTCGGGAATCTCAATCTTCGTTTTTTTCTTTCCACTCAACTTTGATTGCTCATCCGCAGATGGCAATTCAGCATGAGCAAAAAGAGTCATCTGCAACGACTCCGCCCGTTTGTATTTCATTTGCTCGGCAACAGCCTGCACACCTTCTTCGCCGAAAAGCTGTTTTGCTCGCTCGTGCACAGGCAAGAGCCGAACAACCCCTTTCGATGTCTCGATAATCCTGCCTTCCCATTTTTCCAAGTGGATTCCGAGAGGCTGGGCAAAACGCCGTGCTACATCGTAAATCAGGTTATAACCGCTTTTTTTCCCCTTTACTTCGCTTTCATCCTCGTCCTCGTCGGCGCGTTCCTCGTCAGGCTGACCCTCATATGATTCATCAATATTGGTACTCTGAAGCGTCCAGAGAAATAGCGCTGTCAGCCGCGCATCCTCTTCCAATGCTCCAGCCATACCATTTCGCGCCTTCGCCTCGGCTGTCCCGAGCACATGCTCCAACGCCGTCCGCCCGACAACTTCCCACACCTTCGCAAGATATTCCGCAAGTGGAACTTCTTTTCCTTCCGCAGTCTCCACACGAGAATACCGGCTAAATATTTCTAGTGCCGGGCCTATGCAGGCAAAAACAAGATCAGCTCCACGCACATGCTCTGCCTGGAGACGCTCTATCCAGTCACCTACCCGCTTCGGCAGCTCGCGAAGCACTTCACCCCAATCACCAACCTGCTCATTAATGCGAGGACGACAGATAAGGTGGATACTTGCATCCAGCGACGCAGTGTCTCTTGCATTTAGTCGCGTAGCAAGTTCTGTTGAAATAGGCCACGACGCAGTCACCGCCCAACCGGCCTGTATGATGCCTGATAGCAGAGATTCCCATCCCTCTGTAGTTTTATGGGCAAATACGATGCAGCCAATACCATGATCGGCAAGAATTCGACGGCCTTCCGCTGATGCCGCTTTTATTCCTTCCTCAAAATACTTAGCATCTTTTTTCGAAGTACTTAACCGATGAGGACGATCTACAACACATTCTGCTTCTTTAGGAGTTAGTTCCGTAGAAAAAGCTGGCAGTAACGGACTATTTGATAACATTCTTTTTAACCAGACATAGAAACAGTCGGATAGATGCGCATACGGAATTGAGTCATAATATGGTGGATCTGTAAACCATATATCACAAGAAGCGTCAGGCAGCGGATGTTTACACGCATCTGCGGATATTACCTGAGCAGGTTGTAATGATAGTCTTGAAAGATCTTCTGCAAATTGCGCAAACGCGTCAATCCACCCTTTAAATATACTCGATGCCTGGACACCTGGTACGGCTTCCGCGAAATCCCAAACCATGCCGATTGCGTGACGTCCAAACATATCGATTAGTGTTTCTCCAGTGGGCTTCCAACGACAATGTGCACTCATAAGCATTATCATTCGGTCAACTGCAAGAGCCAACATAGCGGCAGTAGCTTTATCGTTACTTTTTCTGACAAGACCTGCGTATGTAGACAATGAACGTTTTTGTCTTGATGTAAAGATATCTCCCCAAGTTGTTGCTCCGTAGATTGGGACTGATATTCGCCTAATCTCATTTAGGGAGATAATTTCATCGGGAACTATCGATAAGTACTGATCGCCTTTTTGCTCCTCACGAGATAATCTATCAAGGCTTTTTTTCGCTTTCCATACAGGTTCGTAGTCCTTATCTGTAGGCAAACGGTAATGACGGCCTGGCTCATTCTCTTTCAGAATGACAACAGCAAGTATACGTGCTCCTCCGATACGGTTGCCTTGCTTATCAAAGCTTACATCCGCACCTCCACGCACTGTAGTAAGCTGTACTCTGACGCGGTCAGGAGAAAGAACCGCTCCGCAACAAAGACAGGTCGCCTTTGCCTGTGTAATCGTTGAAGTTGGAACATCTTTGTCTTTCCGTGGTTCAAATATATGAAAATCAACACGGGGCAACTTCCCCTTTTGCCTTACAATTTCGTATTTCAGCGCACTTCTTCGATTTATTTTCTTGGATAACCAAAAAGACCGAATAAGCGGAATTTCTGCTCCGCAATTTGGAGATTCACAATTCACAGTGCGCGCCCATAAATAAACAATAGGGCGTGAGCCGTCTGTATCTATAGGATAATATTCCTCAAGCTCTTTTTCAGCAGCTTTTTGTATTTCCTCTCCCGCATTGCGTAGTTCCTCGGCCAATTTTTGACCATGTCGTGGAATATCTTCCAACAACACCTTTTGCACCAGGCCAGCAACAGGATTAAGGTCACTAGCAAAGGCATCGCAACCCAATCGGAGTGCTTCCAAAGGAATTGAACCACCGCCTGTAAAAGGATCCACAACTAGTGGTTTTTCTTCTGGATGAGCTGCTTTGATCAGACCACGACCAATCTCAAGGTATTTTCTGTCCGCAGCAGCGTCCCAGTTTGCGAAGTCTCCAATAAATTTGAGAAGAGCTTTTTGCAGCGTTTTGTCTGATGTGGAAGAATCACGCCTCAACAGCTTAAGCGACTCTTTCTTAAATTCATCAGGGCAATATGGATCGCAGGGGTCAGGTAACAATAATCCCAGTAAAATAGCGCGGCAAGCAGCCAGCGGCCGACGCGCCCACCAGAGATGAAGCGTAGTCGGGTGTCCCTGTCGGACGTATTTCTCCCGCGCCGAGTGCTTGCTCACCACAGCAATCGGGAAGTCCACTTCCGCGAGACGTTTACATTCTTTGGGGATCATTATTTTGACACCTTCTTCTTGGCTACTCTGTGCTCAGCAATCGCTTTCCGCTTAAAGGCTGGCTGCGGCGGCCCCAGCAAGCTGAGAACCGGATCATCGTTAATCCTTTTTGCGCTTCCCAAGACCAGAATAATACAATTTTTTTTACTTCTCGTGACTGCATTATACAGCCACCGTCTTTGCTGCTCCGCACTTGGTGGAAGACGATAGGGCCACAAAATGAATACGTTGTCAAATTCTCGGTTCTTTGCACCGTGAACTGTCGTAACCGTTCTCTGCGGAGAAGACGCGCAATATGCGCGGCGATCATGAATTGTCTTGTCTATTTCTTTTATTACAAGATTCTGAGGAATGCGATCAAGACCTCTAAGTTTTGAATTACGTTTAGCTCGACTAACGGCATACTCTGCGAGCGGATCTATCCCCGCTATTGGGATACACCATTCACCATCCGATTTGCTGGACTCCTCAGTCAATCCAAGTAAAGTAAAAATAGTTTTTCGCTCTTCCTCCGAAGAAGATTCTTGCCGCCATGAGATAGGAGAAAAATTCCTTTTAGATAGTTGCTGAGAACATGAGTCGAGCACTTTCTGCAAAAACGGATCATGGCTTGGGCAGATCAAGGCGCAAGTCCCAGTCCACCTTGTCGATGTACTGCAGCAAACCAAATTTTCGACAATCTTCCATGCTGCAGGGCCGTGACTAGGACAGTAAATAACTGGTATCGTCGGGCTTATAGAGCGAACATTATCACGCAGACAACGTGCCGCTTCTAAGATTGCGACAGAGGATGTTCGATGAAAATCCTTTAGCTCTTCAATCACAGCGTTACCTGTGGTCTGCAGTTCGTTCACCCAATGAACGGCAGGGCAACCCGTGACTGCGGAATCAAGTAATTGGAAGTCATCTGCTGCAAGCAACAATGTAGAACATCTTGATAATGCAACCACAAACTCAAGTAATGATCCATGGCAATCCTGGAATTCATCAACGAGAATTAGCGGATAGCTTTCACCGATAATGCTGCCTACCGTACGACTTTGAAGTAGCCGTCCGGATTCAATCCGTACTCTGTCAAATCCCACATCAACTCCAAACAGTGTGCTACTAAAATCATCAGCGCCAGAGGTAGCCATTAACGGTTTTTGATGCCCGATGGTCATACGCCAACGATTAAGAACTGTCAAGGCAAAACTATCTATGGTCGTTACAGTGCGTGGAATGTTCGGACAAGTTTCATTTAAGTTCAGCTCTAATCTGCGCCTTGCGCCATGCATACGAGTAATTGCGAGCATCTTCTGGTGCTCTGACGTGATAAGCTTCGGTCCGAATTCGTTGGCCTTGTTCAAAAGCCATGTCGTCTTACCCGTTCCGGCTTGACCTGTCACAAGAGTCACATGGCCCATACCTAAACCCTCTGAATATGGGTAGCCGTAAATATGCTTACCCCATTCGATTTCGTTTCAACTTTCCATTTAGGATTTTCTTGAGGCTTTCCACATGCGATAGCTGTAAGGTCATTAATAAATTCACACGCTCTCTGATTACAACCTGAAATGTTGACACACTCCCAAACCAGATTCTCACGAAGCTCACGATTCTTCTTATTTGTGCTATTGACAAGCTCATCCTGTAAGTTTTTTAAGGTGCGCTTCGTAGGATCAGGCAGTAGTAATTTAAGGGTATCTCCCGGATCAGCCAAAGCAGGTTCTAAAATCCATGCAGAAAGACACTCAATTGCTGCATTTTTTCCAAGACTAACAATCCTACGGGGCAGCGACGCAGCGGAAGCAAGCTGATTTAAATAGTCATTGCCAGCGCTATCGCCATCAAGCATCGGGACAGCATCTGGTCGAAATTTACCTATCTCTTGAAATGTTTCTACGATGGCTCCATCTGATGTTGGAACTACAGTTATTGGCTTGAGGCTGAACTTTTCTGCTTCATCAGGTGAAGATTGAGCAAGGCGCTGCCATAAATGGAGCCATTCGTAGTCACTTTGTCCTTCAGGTACAAGTATCACTCCACCCATCAACGCTTCATATAGGGCATCACGATGCACAAGATACAGCTTTCTAACGCTATTGGATGTGATATTTTTTATGGGCTCAGTCCGAAGTCGCGTGGCAACTAGCTCACCATTGTTATTATGAACAAAAATAACTTCATTGGGTTGATAGTCAGCAGCCACTTTTGGAGATTGTGTAGTTACAATGGATTGTGTACTTTTGGCGCGTATTCGATGTACAAGGCGTTGATGTAGCGATGGGTGCAAATGAAGTTCTGGCTCTTCTGCAATAAGAACGAAGTTTTGGCCTTTTTTAATTCTCTGTTCAGCGAAAGCAAGAAGCAAGAGAAATGCCTGCAAGGAAATCATGCCAGCACCACTCCGAGCAACAGGCACGAGAAAAGAACCATCCTTTGAGACGTGTGCTATTAGGCTTTGTAAAACTGACATGGTATCCAAAGAAGTCGGCCTGTAAACCAGTTTACTCTTATCATCCATTAACAGAAAGGAATGAAGCTCCTTTGATGCTGCTTCAAGAATTTCAGAGAGCGGAGCTGACTCCTCAATTTTGGTCACATCTGAACGAAGTTGGTTTTTTAATTGATCTATTGCTTTTCCGGGCAGTGCTTCGTATTCACGTATGACCTTCAAAAACGTAGACGAACCAAAGGACAACAGTTTGTCCCATTCTCTATTGCTGGACAATAGAAAAACTCCTACTTCTCGAAGTGTACGAGTAGGTACGGGCTTAAATCCGTCAGCAAATGGATCACTTTCGCCGTAATAGAAATACCTTATAGTTTCAAACTCGCATGTGTCATCATCATAGCGGCCTGCCAGGGCAACTTGGGCAGCCAGTCGTGTTCCTTGAGGTGGATCGGCTTCAAATGAGATTTTTGAATTTTCCTCATGCCACCAAATAGGATGAGCCGCATTTTCACCGATAAACCAGCTTGGGAACTTCGTCGGGTCGTTCTCATTACCATCGGCAAAGTCGGTAATTGTCGCAATAATGAAAAACCTGGAATCGGGCTTAGGCGAACCACCATAAAAATCCCAATCGGATACAGGACGCACCATGCGCTCACGGCTGAAAAGTAATGCAAGAGCCTCTGCGATAGTCGATTTCCCAGCATTGTTAGCACCTAATAGTACTGCGTGCTTTGGCAATATTATTTTCCCGCTCTTTATACCCCGGAAATTTCGCAATTCTATTTGACTAATGCGCATATTCTCTCTTCAAGTTCTGATTTATGATAGCTATTGCCAAATGTTACTTTAATTTAATAGACTTTACAGATGCTCTCAGCATCATTAACCATTTATTGTCAGCGCCTTTAGGAATAATGTTGTCCTGCACACAATCTTTATTTTCAAAGAATAGAACGCAAGACCCGCCGTTTTTCTTTTTTGCACTCGGATATATGATTCCTTTGATAGTATCTCTTCCTTCATCTCGGATAATGTGCCGGAAATACTCTGTCACAACCTGCGTCGGCACATATTCGATATGTTCTCTGCCATCTTTCTTGATCGGTTTTGAAAAATCTTTCAGAAATGACCTCAAGAAAATAAGCGGCTCCCTATAATGACGTTTTTCTTCATCAAACAAACTCGGGAAAGCCGGAAGCCGGGTCAAGTCTAAAACTTTGAATGCCTGTCTTGTTATAAACGTAGCTACTGTCGCAATCTTGCCCGATTTACTTTTTTTGTCGTAGGTCTCAGAGATGGCTGTTTGTTCATCAAGTGAGCCATAAAACATCGGGATTCCCGCAGGGCTCATTCTGTTTGAGTAAATGGCCTTTTCTTTGGGTGGAGGTCCAAGTTGTTTAACGCTTGCCGGTATTTTCTTTTGGCCAATGCGAGCGCGCACAAACGCAGTATTTATGGATATTGTCTGTATAAGTGAAAGATCTTTTACAATTTCACCAAGCTTGTTCAGTATCTCATGAGGCTGGTGTCTTTCGAGAACATCTCTTTCTCCATACGCCCAAGCTCTCGTTCTGTAAAAAACAAACCGAACATGATGTTTAATTTGATCAGCAAACCGAGACCAATTAAGAAGTAATTCTTCTCCTGGTTCAGGACCATAAGGATCTTTTCTACACCATTGAGGATACTCTCTATTGAGAGATTGGAAAATATCATTGAGCAAGTCGGTATTCTCGACTTCTAATTCTAAGTGGTCCTCAAATATCAGATCATATGTATCGAGTACTGTCGCACCTACCCAACCGCCTTCAGCCGAGCACCATCCAACACAGTTACCAGGTTCGTCCCATTCGTACTGAATCCCTTCGATGATAAATTCAACGACATCTTCTAAGGACGCTGCTATATCGTCAGATTGCGATGCATTCCCGCAATAATCGCAATCTTTTTCACTCAAATTGCCGTTTATGAAATCCTTAATAGCATAGTCACCAATGCAATCAGGACAAACGTTCATCACAATCCCCTGTATTTATACCCACGATAATTGCATCTAAACTTCTGAGTGAGCAAGAGGCGATCATTTATTTATACGGCGGAGAATCTTCATTTACCTGCATCGGCTTCGTCATGGCATTCACTTCCAGCCAATAATGCTGAACCTTCTTTACCTCATGCCACGGGAATCTTGCAGGGTCTTTGATCGGCTCCTGAAGCTGAGGCTCCTTGTGACAATCGGTCACAACGTAGAGCCAGAAACAATCTCTACGATCTTCAGCCACTCTTCGCTCATTCGGCGTAAGCAGAATATTTCCTGTTTCAGCTCCAATACCTTTAACTTCAATAAGGCGAAGCTCCCCGGAATTGATATCAAGACTGGTGATGTCATAGCCCAAGTTTTTCTCATGCACATCGAACACCTGACGACCCTGATTCTCTTCGTGCTCTATTGCCACGCGCATGGCAGTCGCCTCTACTTCCGCGTCAGGCCGCAAGCGTCGGACTTCTGGCTTTGCTCCCTCGGGATGAGGCATGATGAGAACACTGGCTATTCGCGTGACAGCCTGGAGGCTTAGAGCCCGCTGGCGTTCCAATTCATATCGACGGCGCTCTCTGCGCTGAAGTAATTCATGGTGTCTTGACTCTGCCTGAGCCAGCAATCCTTTGGCTCCTTCATCTCCCCGCACAGCAGCTTCGGCAAAGCGTCCGATGAGTTCATCTGCTTTGTGGATTAATTCCGTCAGGGATATTTCCACATGATGCGATATCCGTTCAACTTCTGCTTGCCGTTCCTTCCCTACCTCATCCATGAATGGTCGAAGGGCATGTTCATGCAGCCATGAATGGGGTTCCGGAAGTGTGGCCACAGACGGAATCGGGTTTGGCGGGGATGTTGGTTGCAGGTTACCCAAAACACCGGGATCGTACAGTTTGGGCTCTTCCCCATCATTGAGCTGAACGGCGAATAACCGTTCATGGATCACCTGGCCCAAACCGTCCACTACTCGCGCCCGGTAAAAATCCAACCGTGCCGGGGAATCCTGACTCAGGGAATAAAAACAAGCACCCTGGTTGAAGACACCCTGAGCAGCGTTTAAAGCATGGCGGCGTAGTGCCTCAAATAACGGATGGCCTGGAGTCACCCACTCAAGACTATTTTCCTCTGCCGTCTTCCGGTCAGTCGAAAAACGAGGATACCTGTTTGCCAAAGAAGCAAGCTTCCAGTCCGGCTCCATCTCATAACGACGGAGCGCTGAAGGCGTTGCTGCAGGTTCAAAGGTATGAGGAAGGCTAGGCACAGGTTTAAGATTGAACGGTACCTGGATTGAGGCATCTTTCATGAAGCGTGCAATTGACTCAGGTACGACCCTGCGTTCCTGGGCAAGTGCCCTGCGTTCTACCAGCATATTGAGATTCAATTTCTTGGAAGCGAGACCTTCCAGCGCATTTTGGCATATGGCGCGGAACTTCTCCTCCTTCACATCTTTAAGAAGCCGGTCTTCCAGGTCTTCCTCACCGAGTTCTCCAGAATAGAACGCTCTGAGTACCCTCTCAACGTGAGCGGATGGCAGTATTTCGCCGATAACATTAAATACTGCATCGTCATCAAGAGCATCTCGAATTTCCTGGAGCTTCTCATGGAGCTTCTGGAGCACCCGTCCTTCGATGGTGTTGGCAGCCACAAAGTTGAAGATTAGGCAATCTTTCTTCTGACCATAGCGATGGATACGACCCATCCGCTGCTCAAGCCGATTGGGGTTCCAGGGAATATCATAATTGAATAGCATATAGCAGCAGTGAAGGTTAATACCTTCACCAGCCGCCTCGGTAGCCACCAGAATCTGGGTTTCCCCTGCCCAGAACTGTCCCTCAGCATGGAGACGGGAACCCGCTTCATTCCGACTGCCGGGCTTCATCCCGCCATGAATAAATCCAACAGCGAAGCCCCAGCTCTTGAGACGCTCAACCAGATATTGGAGCGTATCCTTAAATTCAGTAAACAAGAGCAGCCGTTTATCCGGGTGGTCGAAGAATCCTTCTTTTTGGAGAAGCTCCTTGAGCTTAGACAGCTTTGCCTCGGCTCCCGAATCTTCTACAGCCTTTGCCTGTTTTGCCAAGACAGCCAGCTGCTCCACCTCATCCTTAATTTCGTTGGCATTGCGCGAGATGGAGATGGCCTCAATGATGGACTCTATCTTCTCGCGCTCCGCGTCCTCCATCTCTTCAATTTCCTCTTCGGTTGGAAGATCAATCGGAGCGTTCTTGGCCGTTTCCTGGGCATACTGTAGTCCATCCTGAAGCCTCTTTATGCGGTTTTGAAGCGAGTGGCGCATGGCATAGGTGCTTGAAGCCAGACGCCTTTGATAAAGAGACATCAGGAAGCCGACGGCGCGGGATCGTGGATCTTCGCCCTGAGCCGCAGCCCTGGCGCTCTGCTGTTTAACGTACCGAGTCACATCCCGGTAAAGTTGGTCCTCAGGACCGTCGATGTTGAACTGAACGGTATGGGGAATCCGTTTTGTAAATATTTTCCGCGCTACCCATGTGCCATCTTCTTGGCGCTCCGGGAAGTAGACCATGGCCTCTTTGGTTCTGCGAAGGTAAAAAGGAGCACGTCGGTTGTCCATAGCTTCGCGTATTGACCGGACATCCGCAAATGCATCTTCATCCAGGAGTTGGAGGAAGAAGCTGAAATTAGCAGGATCGCCTCTGTGAGGCGTTGCGGTAAGAAGCAATATGTGAGATGATGAATCACGGATAAGCTCGCCAAGGCGATAGCGTTGCGTTTTATGCTCAGGATCGGAAGCAGACATCCTGTGGGCCTCGTCAATGATAACGAGGTCCCATTCAGCCTGACGAAGGCCTGGAAGGACCTGCTCGCGCTTTGCCAAATCAAGAGATGTGATGATCTGCTTGTTCTCAATCCACTGGTTCATGCTGTATGAATTAAGATCAGCTCCGATGATTCTCTTGAACCGTTCCTCAAACTTGTCCTTCAGTTCCCGTTCCCACTGGAAGGTCAGGTTGGACGGACATATGATGAGAATCCGCTCAGCCAGACCCCGCAATTTCAGTTCACGAATAAGGAGTCCGGCCATGATGGTCTTACCTGCCCCAGCGTCATCAGCAAGAAGAAACCTCACTCTGGCAAGTTTCAGGAGGTAGTCATAGACCGCTTCGAGCTGGTGAGGAAGAGGGTCAACACGGGAAATAGAAAGACCGAAATAGGGATCAAACTCGTAGGCGATTCCGAGAAAGTACGCCTGGAGCCCAAGACGAAGCAGATTGCCATCACCATCATACTTCGGCATTGCATCGAGAATAGTGAGGCCTGATAGCTCCTTCTTTGTAAGTGTGACACGGCGAAATTGGTGCGTCCGCTCGCCAACCAGCCCCAAGACCCAGGCCTCACCGCCTTGCTCCTTAACAGTCTCTACCCTCATGGGCTCGTTGAAAAGTGGGCCGATGACGAGTTGACCTTCTTGTATGGGTATCTGCTCAGCCATATGGTCTTTTACTTCCTTCTGGTCAATGTCTTATAATTGAGTTTCATTCTTCAAATCCGCTTCAATCTGACCTACCCGTCTAATATGTTTGAGCACTTTTACAACCTCATATCGCTCATTGATAAAAATACCGGTGTCGTCATTTTTCCGCTGGTAGATCCTTAGTTTGACACTCATCTGATCACCGGGCGCTATTGTAATACGATGCGCAAAGAAATCATCGTAAAACTTATCGTCTGAAACAGGTGCAGATATTTTGATACCGCGCCAAACAAATTCCCAGCGTCGCTTACTACGATCTAATATTGCCCTCGATATCTGGACCTCAGTTACCTCCTCGATCTCTCGTACACCTTCCTCAGACTCAACACGACGGCTGATTAATGCAAATCGATCTCGCGGTATCTCAATAGGTGGCTTCTCATCAGACATCGTCCGGGCAATACCAATACTGCTTATTTCTTTGTCTCTTTCTACTGCATCAAACATCTGGCCCATGCTATTTTTGAATTTCTCAGACTTCTCAACTTGTTTGACTGCATCATGTACTTCACGTGGAATGATGACTTTATGGTTACCTTGCTCAACAACCACTTGTTTTTCTCCAACGTTTACTTGAATTTTAATGTCTGGCGCTAGTGTTATCTGATACACATAGGAAGCAACAACCCCGAGCACGATAGCTCTCAAATCTGCTCCACTAAAAAGATTCTGAAGTCCTTTATATACGGCTTTAATTCTTGCTCTAAAACTACCGGGGCCTATAGCATCTACGAGAACTTCAACTTCATAACCAGGGTTGATTATGATATTGGCTTCTTTTACGGCATCCGCAAGGGAAACCAGTGTTGATGCGAGTGTATAAGCATTGATCGTCTGTCGTTGGGTACCGAAATGGATTACGAATTCTTGTTCGAATTCTCGGATATCGACAGTCTCCAAATGTGGCCCCCTTTATTGTTCTGAGTTATTACCCAAAGCAACCAGCTAAGCAGTTTTTTTATAACGAAGAATACTTCTTCGCCAATCCTTTCGCTTTCTCCACCGGATACTTAGCGGCATTGTGCATGATCTTGCTTTCTACTTCCTTCAGAAGATCGATCTTATATTCCTCGCTGAGATAAGTGAGGAAAATAAAGATATCGGCCAGTTCTTCTTTTACGTTCTTGAGTTCTTCTGCGGTGAGATTGCGGGACTGCTCGGTTGTCTTCCAGAGGAAGTTTTCAAGCAGCTCCCCCGCTTCAATGGAGAGGGCTTCGGCGAGGTTCTTGGGATCGTGGAATTGCGCCCAGTCACGCTCGTTCCGGAATGAGATGATCTTTTTCTGGATGGAGTCTAAATCAGCCATGCCCCTCCGACTGCGGCGAATCTCTCAAATATTTCAAAACATTACTACAACTGGCCGTAAAAGTCCAGAAAAGAGATGATTGCCTCAGATACGGTACACTCGACTATATGAGGTTAAAACTCCGGCGTGGTAAAGGGGATGGTCATGGCCGCATGATATTGATTGATTTTGCAGGGGAGTTCAAATAGACTTAGAACGCAATCAAGAGAGGTTCGTGAGCAACAATCATGCCGTCACATTCCGTCAGACAAACTCTACGTGCAGTTGCTTTTCAAATACCCTGGCAACCTTTTCAAGCGTCTTTATCGTTGGATTGCACTTTGTCGGATTTTCAAGCCGTTGATAAGCCTGATAGGAAATTCCGAGTTTTTTTGCAGCTTCCGTTTGATTCAGCTTCTTTTCGTTCCTGATCCTTCTGAGCATGATCGGCGTCGCTACCTCCGGCTCAGGTTCGATAAAGTAAATATCCCCCCCCTTTGGCTTCATCGCCTTGGGAATAACATATCCCCTCTCAAAGATCGACGCCAAATAGCCGGAGAGGGCCTCCTTGGCATTTTTCAATGCATCATCCAAAGTAGCCCCTTCGGTAAGACAACCCTCCAAGTTGGGAAACTCAACCAGATAGCTTTTATCCTCTTTGCTATAGCTTATTTTCGCGGGATACAGTATTTTCATTTTTTCAATCCTCCGGTCTTCATAAGCTTTGTCAGAAGACCCTTCCCTAAATCTTTATTACCATGAACAGGAACGGATAGCGTTTTGCTTTCCTTTACCATGATATGATGGCTGCCGCTTATCCTATCCAATTTCCAGCCATTTCCTTCCAAGAGCCTCAAAAGTTCCTTCCCGGTCATCGCAGCTCCTTCGTGATTTACTTATACAACATATAAGTTGCAAAGTCAAGTCGAAGATTTCTCCGGTCCGGGTACGTGCTCGTGGTCCCCGCCGTACTGGTTAAGCTGTTTCAAAAGGTCAAGTCGCTTGAACTCCAGGTGTAGGTTGCCGTTCCTGTACCACTTGCACCGGAAATAGTCCGTCTCGGTCTCCGTTTTATGCTGACGCATGGCCTGATTCATGGTTGTAACGAGATCGTCCGGGTATTTCGGTGCAGCCTTGCCGTCAAGACGGTGAAACACGTTGTCGAGAGCGCGAAGATTCTGGTCTTTGTAGTGGTTCGTGCCGTAGGTGCTGACGCAGCAGGTGATGATGACCTTGGGGCCGATCATAAACTGCTTGTTCGTCTTGTGCTTGTTCCACCGGCCGGGCCGGAGAAAGTTGAATACTTCCTTGACCGCGTCCTGAAACAGCGTGTCCACGTTCTGGTAGAACTGTTGAAAGGTGCCGAGCACGTTCTCGTGTGTGATCTCGGGAAGTTTGTTGTCCTTGATCTGGCTCTGGAGATGGTTCCGGGCGCTGTCCGACATGATGGACCACACTTGCATCTGGTCAAGGAGATATCTCCAGGCATTCCGGCGCACGAGGTCCGCGCACTCCTTGGCCGTATCCCGTAGATGAGAATCTGAAATCCGTTCAGGAAAGATTTCGTCGCGGTATTCCCCGAAAAGGCCGGTCAACCGCTCCTTGGCGGCAACAAGCAGGTCGAATGCCTGTCTGATCTCCTCCTGCGCCTTTTCGTAGTTCTCCACAATAGCTGATAGCTTCTGGTGCTCCATAAGTTCGGTCGTCATTTTGTCACCCTCCGTCATTTAAACTGAGTGACCCTCCCTCCGGGGGGCCTTCAAAAGCAGACAGGCCCCCCGAGGGAGGAACGACCATTCCGCGATAATACACACAGGCTTTTGCGAGCCGTTAAGAATCATCAGGCATTCAGGCATGACAGAGCGAAGCGATGGCGTGACGGATGCGAGGATTCAGGCCGCAAAAGTTATCGCGGGCCTTTACGTAGTGTCTCTTAAGGGAGTCCGGAGAGGGCGGACGGGATCGCGGCGATGTCTCCTGAACGCAGTGAGGGAGTCTTCGGCGCGATCGGGTGGGCGGGAGATTGAGCGAGGGCATGGGACGGACCCAACCTGCAGGGCCAATGACCGAGCGGACAAACGGCTTGGTGCCGGCGCGAAGCAGAGGCACGAAGCCGATCCTGAGATGGTTTAGACTCCCCTCTTCTTCGGGGAGAGGCCGACGGGAAGGAGAGGGGTCAGGGGGTGAGAAAGGGGCGGGGGAGGATGTGGCGAACAAATAAAAAATAAGGCAGGAACAAGTGAAGTACAATAGTTATCAAATAGTCGTCAATTAGCGCAATTCTCCAGGGAAGTCGCCTTCCCTCTCTCGCTCTTCGTATTTTAGAGTTCCAGCAGGTCACATGAGTTCCAAAATATGCACTTACCGTTTCTTGACATAAGTTAGCTAATTTCGCTTGACTATGCCCTTTAACTGAATGCCCCTCTGAAGTTCTATTAATCCTAAATCTTTTCGGCTTTATCTTCCGCGCAAATATCCGCAGGCAGGGTTTCCCCCAACAATGCCAAAATAGCATCATAGTCTTTTTTTATATCTGGATGCATCGGTAGATTTAGCCAGCGCATTAATTGACAGAGTAATACTTCTAAGGCATCTCCCGATATAGCATATTTTCTCATCTGAAGGACCGCCGGATCTCGTGAGACTATCACTTGAATTCTATCAAGTCTAATCACTCCTTCCTTAATTGGGATAGATTTATCATTAGACGGAGGCACGTAAAAATACTGCGGATACATTAAAACCTTAATACGGCATATCATTTTAGAAGGAAAGCCAGTTCCAGCACCATCAACCTGAGCAGAAAACAATGGGAGTGCAATAAATGTATCTGGTTGTTGTAGATGCTTCTTCCCCATGCTGGGAAGCATCTTCGCTACTGCGGCTGATATATATGTATCGGGACGAATAATAATGGCTGGACGTCGTTTGCTTCTAACTGCCAGCAATTCTTCTCCAGATTTAATATTGAGATTCTTAATAGGCAGCGTATCCTTTGGCCCGTAATCAGTTTCTTTGAGGTTACGAATATTAAAATCAGCCTCGGAATGATCCCTCTTATCGTGCCTATGAGCCTCGATTACTTGCGGAATCGTATCGGGGAATATTCCTGGGATTGAACAAATTTGGCCTTGTGCGGGGGGATTACTATTTTCTTCTTCTGTAAGTTTTCTGTAGAAAGGTTGGATAATTTGGCTAAGGCCCATGCAGTCTCGCTTTTAACCTTTTATTTAATCAAAGAAAAGCAGTTTCCCCGTTATTTTTGGAGCTTCACACTCATCATTAAGCGTTTCAACAAATTTATAATAACTTTCATCATAAACGGGTTGAGGCCCCGCATAGGGGTCAGCACTAGTTTTTGTTCGAGTTTGGCGTAATTTATTCAGAATCTCCTGAGCCTTTCTTACCTTTTTTGCTGAAAGCTTATTCATCACAACGGGGTTATCAGGCTGGATTTTTTTTGCGACAGAAAAATCTAGCAGGGCTCTTTCTTTCGCATGTTGCATTGGCAGAGTTTCAAAGTAAATGTAATTCATAAGATCGCGGATATCTTCAAATCTAGCAATATCGCTGGACAATGATAACCACGCGTGCGCCGGGATATCTAACTTGGGCTCACTCTCATCTGCCGAGGAATACCACTTATACTCTTCCCCTTGCTCATATTGACTTTCGTAATTTTTAGCGTTGATAACGCCATGATTCAAGGCTTCCCCAATCGCTTTAAAGCTTTCAGTGCAATAAGGGCCAAAATGGTAAAAAAACCACGGGAAACCTGTGATCGTCTTTCCGCCCGTCTCTTCAGCATTATATAAATCAGCGAGATACAGATACTTCACAAGAGAAAGAGTCGTTAAGCCGCCTCGTGTTTGTGTTGCATGCCAAACAATAAATCGAATTAGATCAAATATAGACGTGTTCATTCTCTCAAACTCCTGAACTAATTATACACCTGAAAGCTCAGGAGTTACAATATCCGACTTTGTGTTTGCCACTGTCAATTTGCCTATCGAGTAATTTTAACATTCAACATTTGGTGCGTTCAAAACCAATATTATCTAAGCGACCGCTTCTTGATAATGAAAACGCTTTACGAAGTGTTTTATTTTGGCCGTGTAATTTTGTAGAAACTTTCTTTTATAAATGAGTACATAGGATGGGTGATGTACAGGCAAATAATAAATTCCATCAATAAAAAAAGGCTTATAATTAAACTCGTCATCCAGTTCAAAATCCTTTATTCCCTTTGATTTCAAAATAAAAGATGCAACTTGTCTCCCTAACAATAATATTATTTTTGGAGACATATAATTTATTTCCTTTGTCAAATGTTTAAAGCACTTCTCCATTTCTTCGATTGATGGGTACCTTATCTTTGCATCCTTTAAAGGAAGACATTTAACAATATTTGTTCTGTAAAATGATATGTCACTTAGCAGGGCCTCGATGTTATCAACTAACTTGCCGGTTCTTGTATTTGCAGATAACGGCACATCCTTTGAGACATCCGCTTTTACAGCAGATAAGCCGATCCAAAAAACATCAGCTTTTCTTTTGAATTGTATTAAAGGTGGCTGATTGCGACACAGATCGCACGTTCTACATTTTTTAATTGATCTAAATAGGGCCATTTAAAGCATTCATCCTTCTAATAGTAAATATTAATAAGCGGGGCAATCATTTCGAAACGAATCGTGCAGGAGTGGCTCTAACGGAAGGGCCACTATTAGAAACTTGAGGTTCTGGTAAACACAGATTGGTAGTTAGGTAAATATATTTGTATAACAATTCTTCGCTTGCATTCGCAAAATTACCACTGTAAAAATTGAACTGCATGCGTCCGATCAATCCGGTCAGCATAGAATTGGGCTCGATGTCTTTAAGTGGGAGATGATTTTGCTTATTCTGTTGATTAATAATTTCGGAATATATTTCCGTACCATGATAAGGTCGAAATTGAAACACGCTTGGTCGGAATTCTCTATTATATTTCATTGAAAGATCTTTTAAGTAACACGCCAATTGATATGTCATCCTAAAATCATCTTCTGTCTCCCCTGGAAACCCAAATATGAAGTAACCCTTTACGTTAATCCCTGCTCGAAATATATTCTCAATGGTTTTCTTTATCAAAGAGATATTATCTACCTTGTGTATTTTTTTCAATATATGCGGTGACCCAGACTCCAAGCCGATAAATAGCTCTTCGCACCCGCTATCATTCAACTTCTCCATAACATCAATCTCTACATTCTTGAAGGTCGCTACATGAGCCATTGACCGCCACGAGACGGGTAATTTTTTAAATATTTGGATTGCTTTGTGCAAGGCATTACTATTTCTTAAAAAAAGATCATCGAGAACTCGTATTGATTCTAATGCAGGATAAATGGAAAGAATATGATGTAATTCATCGACAATACTGGTCGCCGTTTTTTCCCTTATTGGAAAGTCGTGATTTAACGATCTCGCTGCAGAACAAAAAGAACAATTATTACTGCAACCTCGGCTTGTAATGATGTATGCTTCTGTAAATCCCAAATGGTGCTTTCGCGGTTCGTTCTCAAAGAAACTCCTATCCAAAGCAATATTAGAAATATCATTTGGAAAATAACAGGAGCTATTATCAACTTTATAAACTCGCCTGCCCGGTGATTTCTTTTCTAAGATAGGTTTCTCTTTTACTCTATTAGCAATTAAATCAGCGATAATTAACTCACCGTCGCCTAAAACCACATCTATATAATTTTGTGTTTCCCAATCACAAATAGATTGGAAAAGAGCGCGAGTTGACAAACCACCAATAATGAAGCGAACTTTGATCTCTACGGATTCTACTAAGCACTTTACCAAGCTGTAATTTGTTGAAAAGACATTTAAGCAAACAGCGTCTGGCTTTTTAGCAGTTATTATACTAACCAATTCTTTGATAGAAATATTTTGTGCAACGGCATCAATTAATTCAACCGGAATAGACTTCTCTTTTAAAGCGGTTGCGAGATAGCCAAGGCCAATTGGTGGTAATGAGTCTTCGCTATATTCGTCGTTCCTTAACTTGAACAGGGGCGTGTTAATTATGAGAGTTGTAGGCATAGTCTTAGCGATCAAATTCAGAGTAGACTTTTTTCCATTCTAAATGATCATTTGCGAGGCTCACATCGGAATTCTTCCAGAGCAAATTCCATAATCTGATATAGAGATGACAGTCCGAATTGTTGATATCGGTTTCAACAGTTCTATATTCACTCCCTTTATCAGGGATATGGATTTTTTCATATATTAATACTTTATCTATGTCTGGATGAACTTTTTTTATTCTGCCCCTTATATTAAAATCTGTAGCTATCTGGTTGTAATGCTTAAACGTAACAGTGTTATTAAAATCTAATAAAATTTTCCCATATCTCGCCTTCGTCGTTAAACCTTCGGGTTTTTCACATAATATTTCTATTTGGTCAAACTTCATGCTCTTTAATTGTAAGTATTGACCGTTTGAGTCCATTTCAGTTGGCGTATTCCCTAGGAAATTCAAATCTCCTGCAAATAATTTCAAAACGTTCTTTTTCGCATCTTCTGTAAACTTGATCACTTTTGGATTCAGTTGGGCGGTTGTGTATGACATTCTTGAATTGAAAAGAACCCACGTGGAGCCTATGCAAACCAAACTGACGAAAAGAGTGATTAGATGTTCAATTTTAAAGTCGCGGTCTATAAACATGTATATTACTGTTACTAAGGCTACAGCGATACTCAAACCATAAAACGCAATGGCCCATCGTTTACTTAATCTGCCTGTTCCTATAAGGATATTCCCAAGCAAACCAAAGAATGTTCCAATCTGAAGCATCACAAGATTGAAGAGCATTTCCTTTGTAGACATCTAATCCCTCCTGCTTTTCGGCTTCAAGATTACTATAGATTGCTTGATTTCGCAAACTAATTCGGCGTATACTCTGATGCTAAAACTTACTGGCAAACGAACAGTTAGAATGAACCACTTATCGAACCGTTATGGGTCTTCAACTCGCTCATGTGCTAGATTGTTTCGAATCCCGTTGTTAAAGACAAAATAGAACGTCCTGCTTTGAAGATTTCCGGCTCTCGGTACCCACCGAACGGCTTCGATAAGAACGTCTATTACGCTCTCAGGAATTTGCTGGTCCGTGAAATCCCGCACACTACGCCTTTTTTTAATAATGTCGAGAATGTTCACTGACCCCCTTTCCCGTTTCAGATCCTCTCAGCTTCCGGAATTATCTTTGGTAAACGACTATAGCATAAAGCAAGGACTTCATAAAGGACTTTTCAATTGTTGAAATCTTCCTCTATCTCCATCGACCTGCCGGCATCATCGTCGCCTCCCCCCTTTTCTTCGATCTCTTCCCGCCCTTTCTTCTCCTGAGGGGCATTCGTTTCAACAGCCGCACTCGCTATCACCGCAAGCTGCATTTGATCGGCAACAATGTTTTCAAGCAGAAGGTCTTCGCGCACGACAAAGGGTTCTTGGATTTCAGGATAACGCTTGTAATCAAAACGTATTTTCGTGATTGAATAATTAGCGATTTTGAGATATGCCTCCAGGTCCAGGAGATTGATGATTTCGCTCGGCAGCACCAGGTCTTTTTCACGCGTCCGTTGCATGAGTGAAACGCCGTCCCTGTTGTCCGCTACGCCCATCGAAAGGGTCTGATCCGTTTCGAGCAGCTCAGTCCTGCCGATTCGGTCGGAAAGGTATTTTGCAGTCGTCGGATCGGACACCCTGAAAATGAGGCTGTTGCCGCAAGCGTTCAGGATGGACTGCGAGAATTCGGGTGAATAGATTTTATCGATCTGACCCTTATCCTGGATGCCGATAAAAACGGCTCCGCCCTTGCTTCGGGAGAGTGTCATGAGATCCTTGATCGTTGACAATCGTTGAAGCGTACCGAATTCATCGAGGATAAAAAAAACTCTTCGTTGATGGTCGTCCTTCATGGAAAGGAGCTTTCGGCCGAGGAGATCCACAAAAAGTGAAAGTATGGGCTTCAGAGTGTCCTTTACGTCGGCGTAATTCGTAATGAAGATGGTCCCAGGCTTAGGGTCGATCAGCCAGTTGGTTATGCTGAAATCCCCGTCCGCTTTCGACATGTATTCAAAGCTCTTAACGTACTGCATCATCACAGCCACGACGCTCATCGCCTGTTTGCTCGAAGCGTCTTGGATGTAGACATAGCCGCGCTCGCCTCCCTTCGTTACTTTAAGCCATCCCGCAATGTGCGAGATCGGCGCTGTAACAGCCGTCCAGATATCCCTGTTGGTCCTTGAATTATTCTGATAAAGATAGTGTAATATGCCGCTGAACACGTCCCTGGCCGCGTCGTTCCAGAAAGGGTCCTGCATATAGGATTGAGCGACGAGGCTGTGGGCCACGGCGTCGATGTCCATGAACCGCGTCAGCTCATTGAAAAGGTTCCAGCCCTGGCACCGTGAATCAAGGGGATTAAATATGATATCACGTGAAGGATCGTAG
>Ga0209517_10003093_pt1 | contig 22816 bp, 19 predicted proteins | sample PeaSoiMetSII2010_FD_187695 | JGI IMG/M metagenome (GOLD analysis project Ga0209517, IMG submission 187695) | Peat soil microbial communities from Weissenstadt, Germany - SII-2010 (SPAdes) (version 2) | ecosystem: Environmental > Terrestrial > Soil > Wetlands > Peat | place: Germany...
GTCCACTTCCAGATGGCCATGTTGGCCTACAACCTGAACTGCTGGCTGATGCTGTTTAATCGGGAAGAGAAGGCTCGGGCGGAAGACTTGAAGCACACGACCCTGGCGACCTCACGGTTGCGGTTTCTGTTCCTGGCGGCAAAGATCTGGCGACACGGAGGGCGGGTAGGGGTCAGCTACAGCGACCACTACCCCGAGCAGGGGCTTTCCCAGCGACTGATGCAGCGGCTGCGAGCGATCGCGGTCGGCCCGAAGGGCTACGCGCCGGTGCTGGCGGCGGCCCTCCGTTTTTGAGCTTCTCTAGCGTGCATAAAATTCTATGCACGCGCAGGCCAAGCAGACCAACAAGTTACAGCCATCCTACAACGAGGGAGAAGAATCAGGGCGGAATCGAACGGACGGTCTGGCAATGACCACCGTCAAGGCGCGGGCTCAGATGTCAGCTCGGGCCTCAATCTGTGCATAATTTGGGTTATATGAGAGACGCGCTCCTTTGGGAATGGAACGATTGCACCTGGTACACTTGGAAAGCCAACTGGGCTTGCCACGACCTGGTATCAGTAATGAGTAAGCGCCCGGGCCTCATCGATAAGTGGTGAGAGCAGCCCTTCCCACAACCTATCGTCGGATAGGTCGTTCCTGACGTCGTAGGGTTTGCCTATCTCAATTCTCTTGACGATAAGCAAAACGTATTCGTGCCTGGACCGGGCGCTACAACTGCAAATCGTTGCAAGATGTTCTTCACACCTTTTCTTCATTCTCCTCGATCAAATGGACCGCCGAAATCTCAGTGACTCAGGTCGTCTAACAAAATCGGAGCAAGATAAGATTCACACCTTGTTGCACAACCTCATTGGGAAACGAAAGCAGGCTCGCACCGGCGTCAGGCAAAAGAATCGTAGCAAGATATTTTTCACACTCAGATGCTTTTTCCGTCCAGCCCTGCAACGAGGAGGGCCAGCAATTGCCATCGCTGGTCGCCACCGTTAGTCGATTGCGGGCGGCTTGGCTCTAACGCATTTCCTCCCGTTTTTCCCCTTTCTCAACTGAACGAATTTTGACGCACGTTTAGTTTCGCTTTATTAAACGAAGAGCCTGGTTGTGCGTCCGGCAACTTCGCGGGTCCGCAGCGAGGCAGAAAGGAGGTGTCCGTGCGAATGAAGGTAGGACCTGGCACGCGGCAGGCTTTGGCGCTCCTCGGGATCGCGCTCTTGCTATGCGGTACCTATGCTTGGGCGCAGAACCTGGGGGCGGCTCCACAGAGCAATGTCGCCGTGCAGGGTGAAACTGGGGCACAGCCGGAAGGCGCGTTCCTAAACTTCATCAACTGGGTGGGGAACGTCATCGCGCCGGTAGGCGCTGGTGGCGCTGTGGTGGGAGCCATCGTAGCCTGGCTCACAGGCCGGGGCTTTGGACGATGGCTATTCGCCGCAGGAGCGCTGCTGGCCGTCTCTGGCGTGACCCGCCTGATCGAATTTTGGATCAGCAACGGAACAGGAGGTGTTACCTAACAAAACAGCAAGGCGAGTACGAGAAACCCAGCAGGCCGTCGGTGTGCCGCGAAGCAAGGCCCCGGCGGCCTGCCGAAATACAGCACTACATTCGAGGAATCAATGGCAACGCCACAACTCTTGAACGATGTCATCAATGTACTCCTCATGCTCGCGCCAGCGGCGGCGGTGGTTTGCCTGGTGCTTGCGGGGGTCAGCCTGCGGAAGGAAGGCGGTGGTATCACCTTCGTGCTGGGCGGCGGCTTCTCGAAATGGATGTTCTGGTGCGTGGTTTTCCTGACCCTGCAACCGCTTCTGATGTGGTTCAGATCATTTGGCCTCGCCGTGCCTCTGCCGGGTGGCGGCATCAGCACATCGTGGTTGGCCTTGCTCGAATCCGACATCACGAATTTCGTCAACAGCTTCATTCTCAGAAGACTGATTACAACGCTGGCGGCCTACATGGTGCTGCGGGCAGTCCTGGACGCAGCCTCGGGAGAACCGTTTCTGCCGTCAGTAATTGCGGCGCTATTCCTACTGGGAGCGCAAACCACGCTCACTCTGCTATCGAACTGGAACTCCGGTACCCAGTACGCGACGCTGGACGTGCTTAACAGTGCCTGGAATTATCTCGCGGGGACGATCATGCCCATTGCGGCTGGCCTCGCCATCGTCGGAGCCGTGTTCAATTTAATCGCGCAGCGTCCCACGATGCGCCTTGTTGCGGTGGCGCTTGCACTCCTGTCAGTTTCCGGTATCTGGTACCTGGTAGTGGACATGGCCTCGTAGGAGAAAGACTCGTGTCGTTCTATAACGGCTTCCTAAATCTCACGAATTGGTCGGGCAACGTCATCCTGCCGACGCTGACGGGACTGTTCTTTGCCGTGGCCATACTCCGCTTTTCGAAGGGCCAGTCGTATTCGCACGCGCTTTACAGCGGTTTGATGTGCCTGATGGCGTCCGGGCTGCTGAGAGCGCTGGAAAAATTCGCATCGCAGCGGGCATGGAACGATCCCGACGTCTACTGGGTTTCGATCGTCAGCTTTGTGGATTGGGTGGGGAACGTCTTGATGCCAATCTATGCCGCCATGGAGGTCGCTATGGGCGGGCTTGCGCTTGCAACGGGTGAACGCATTCACTTTGCAGGCAGTTGGATGCGGCATTTCCTCGCGGCAGGCCTTTGCCTGCTAGTTTCCGGGTTTGTGCGGCTGGCTGAGTTCTTCGTCCAGCGGGGCACTGGCGGAGTTACGTAGGAAGGAAATCGCAAAGGAATGAAGATGGCGCTCAATGTAACGCCGGTCTATCGCAATTTGGGAACGCGGGTGACGTTTCTTGGCCTGGAGGCGGAAGACCTGTTTGCCATCCTGGCCCTGGCAGTCGTGACAAATATCCTGGGCCGCTTCCTGCACCGCGAGATGTTCGGGCTCCCCATGAACCTTGTAATGCAGTATCTCGTGCCTATCGCGAGCGTCCCGGCCCTGATGCTGTTCAAATATGGCAAACAGCGCGGATACCTCCTGGATTGGGTGACGTTCCATTCAAAGCCGCACGTGTATTCAGCGCTCGAACGTGATCACGAGATTGCTTCCAACTATATCCGGGGTGGGGACTAATGCCAGTCACGACGGAAAGCTACAGACGCTCGTTGAAGGAACCGGCGCTCGCCGAGCAACTGAAGATCCGCGATTTCCTGGACAACGTTGCAGTCCAGGTGAACGGGTCGCTAGTCGCAGGCTTCGAGTTAAGCGGCTTGCATTCCTACTACGGCTCTGACGAGGACCGCAACCACGCCAAGGGACTTCTCGACGCGCTGCTGCGGTCGCTTCCGGAGCGTTCCATGCGTATGCAAATGCGGTTCGAGATAGCCGAGGGGACCGGCGACTTGATCGGGCGGTACAACGCCCAGCACCGGAACCCAAGCCCGGCACTGCAGGCGGTCGACCGGGCGCGAGTCGAAACCTGGCGGGCGAGGGACGCTGGCGGCTACTACCTCCGCAACTCTCTGGGGGCCTACTTCATTTGGAATCCGAAGAATCACCACCAATCGCCCGATTTCGAGTGGAGGCGAAGGATGAAGGGCAACAATGGCGGGGGCAAGAGCCTGTCGGCCACGAAGTGCATCGAGCGCACAAGACGGATGCACGAGGACGTCCTTGCCGAGTTCAACAGCCTGTTGAGCGGAGTCGGGACGACACTTGAAGCCACCGGTATGCGCGCCCGGCGCATGACGCACCAGGAGATGTTTCTCGAAATCAAAAGGGCTCTTAACCCGCTGGCCAACGATAACCTGCCTTACCGACCACCCGATTCGTCCCTCGTTTACGAGAGCGCGCGTAGCCAGATGGCCAACGTCAACCTCGAAGATGAACTCGATGACTACCTGAAAATTGGCGGATTTCTCTGCTCCTGGATCACGCTGAAGGACCTGCCAGACGCAACATTCCCCGGTATTTTACGGGAGCTTCTGCAAATGGATTTTCCGCTGGTCATCAACGCCGAAATGAGCCTGCCTGACCACGCGAAGATCGTGAAGAAGTACAAGGGACGACTGCGAAAGATGTTGGCCGCACAGCGCGACATCCACGGGAGCTTTCGGTTAAACGTGGACGCGCAGGTAGCGGAGCGACAGTTGGTCAAGGTGCTTGAAGATGTGATCTCGAGCTCGTCAAAGACCTGCCAATTGAGCCTTATCCTGGCGGTCCGGACGTCAAAACCGGCGTACAGCCGGCAGGAACGAATAGAGGCCGAGCGCATTCTTGCCGATCGGCGGCAACGCGTTCTCCACGCCCTCGGGCGGATGAACGGGGCGCGTGGCATTGCCGAGATGCTGGCGCAGAAACGAATGTTTTTTGGCGGCTTGCCGGCAATGGCAGAAGAGAACAAGCGCGAGATCGACATGCTAACGCTCAACGCGGCCGACCTCCTGCCGGTCGAGCTGCCGTGGCCGGGCACGCCGCATTCTCCCCTGGCGCTGCTCGAGACGCCGAGTCGCCAGTTGATCCCTTTTTCTCCCTTCGATTCTTCGCTCGGCGACGCCAACATGCTCGTAATGGCCAAGTCGGGTGGTGGGAAGACCTTCATGGCCCAGTTGTTCCTGCTGATGATGGCGCGAGCCAATCCGCTCATATCTATTCTCGAGCGCGGTGATTCCTACCGGCCACTGGTCGAGCTAATGGGAGGTCGGACGATCGACGTAAGCCTTGAAGGCGCGGAAACAATCAACCCCTGGGACCTGCCACCTGGCCGCACGACGCCCAGCAAAGAAAAGATCGCCTTCCTCAAGAACCTCACGCTGCACATGATTGGCGACAACCCGGCCTCGGACCGCACACTGCTCGACAACCTATTGTCTGACGCTATTGGCCGCACGTTCAAGCGCTGCGCGATCCGATTTTCGAACCCGATCCCGACATTCAACGATCTGCGGGAGGAACTTGCGAACTGGCGCGATGAGGAGCAACTCGAACGCACGATCGACGAAGCAAAGCTCGCCTCAATCAAGCTGCGCTTGTGGACCGGGGAGAAGGGCATCTACAGCAAACTCTTTGATTCACCCACCTCTATGCGCTTGGACTCAAACTGGCTGTTTTTCAACATCGAAGGTCTCGGTACTGATCCAACCCTCGAAACGGCGATGAGTATGCTTATCGCCAACGCTATGGCAGAGCGTGCATCAGGGAGGACCGGCCAGCCCTCGATTACGGTGCTCGACGAATGTTGGGCGCTGCTGGATTCGCCGACGCTCGCGCCCGAAGTGGTCCAGCTTTTCCGCACGGCACGGAAGCGCCACGGCAGCGTCTGGGGAATCTCGCAGACGGTTGAGGATTTTGTTGGGACGGAGTCGCAGCCACGAATCCATGGGCCGGGAATTCTCAAGAACGCCACAACAAAGATTGTAGGCCAGCAACCCGGCAACACCGCGCCTCTTGAGAAGCACCTTTCCCTTAATCCCATCGCCATCAAGGAAGTTAAGGAGTTCAGTGCGCCGCGCAAGGGGCGAGCAGCGGAAGCGCTACTGGTCCTGGGGGAGAAGGCGGAAACAACGCAGGTTCTCCGGCTTGTGCCCACTCCGATCGACTATTGGGTATGCACCACGTTTCCACGAGAGAGGCGGTATCGAAGCTGGTTTATTAATAAACACCGCGGCCACCCGCTCATCGAGTGTTACCAGGAGCTTGCACAGAAGTTTCCCCAGGGATTGGCGGAAGAACGGGAACTTCCTGAGGAACTTTCAGGGGCAGTGATCGCGGAGGCCACCCGATGAGGAAGCTACTGTTGTTTGCAACGGCGGCGGCGGGCTCGCCGGAGGCAGCGGTTGAGGGGCCACAGAAGCTCGTAGCGAGATATCAGGCCTCGATGCGAGTCAGACAACTCGCAATCAAGTTGGACCAACTTATTGCTTCAGATGAGAGGTAGAAAGAAATGACCACTGTATTCTTTGTTTTGTTCTCCTGGTACGTGATGACAGCAAAGAAGCGCCAGCAGTTAGTTGCTGCGACCGTGGCGGGAGTTGTTGTCATCATGGTGGTATCACCGCGTCCTGTTTTCGCCCAAGGGCTCTGGGCAGCGATCCAGGCAGTTCTCAACGTCATTAAGGGCATTATTCAAACCGCCCTAACTGCAATCAATAACGTACGGACCGCGATGCTGTTGTTTTACAAATCCACCGTCTGGCCCCTACAGCTCATCAACCAAGCAAGAGGGCTTGTCACCCAGATGATCAGCCAATATCGGGGACGCATGGCGGGCATTTTCAATACTAACTTGAACAGCGCCACATTGTCCCCGACGCAAGCCCTTGAGGCGGTGATCCGGAACTCACAGAGCGGAGATTTCTCGGCTCTCTCCTCGAACTATGCTCTGGTCTACGGCCCGTTGCCAAATCCGACGGCGGCGAGCGCTCCAGACCGTACGCTCATCGATATGGACGATGCGCTGGCACAGGGGACCCTGAAGACCTTGAAGGAATCGGATAACGCCATCAACTTGACGCTGGGTTTCGCGAACCAGATCGAGGATGGGGCGAGCCAAGCGGCGCCAGGTTCGGCGCCGTTCGTGACAGCAACTGCGGTCGCTGCCTCGATCAGAAGCCAGGCGATCACGCAGAAAATGCTGGCAGCGGATCTCCGTCAAGAGGCCGCGCGCCTGGCACACATGAACACACTTCGGAAGCGGGGTGCCACCTTCACCAGTGGGTTCGCTACATCGATTCAGAACACTCTGCAGCCGCAATAAGGAGGAATCTCGATGAGGGATTTACAGAGGGGAGCCAGGCAAAGATTCAGGGAAGGTGCGCGATGGGTGTGGGAACGTCGCTTTCGAGTCGCCACCTTGGCATTGGTCTTTACGCTAATCGCGCCGCGGCCGGTAAAGAGCCAGTTCATGGATCCCTGCTGCGCCATCATGGCCGCTGGTCTGACCACCATCGCAAATACGCTCAGCTCCGTCATCGGAGGCGGATTGAACTCGATTTTGTCGACCGACCAGGCGACCCTGAGCTACCAGCAAAACGTTGTCTGGCCGCAACAACAGATCTCCGTGTCCCGAGGCCTCGTCGGGGCGCTACAAGGAGTCTTCGCGGTAATCCTACGAGTGATGAACATTCCCGTGAACAGCGCCTCGCTTCCCTTGAGCCAGCAGCTAGAGCGGAACCTCCTGTCACGTGACGCCACTCAGATCCCCAACACGACCGCGAACTTTACGGCTGTCTACGGACAGCTTCCAACAGCCACCCAGGCCTCGCCGCAAGCCCGAAACCTGATGGACATGGCGGATGCCATTTCCCAAGACGCGATGAAGCGAGCCATCGAAATCGACAACCTGGCAGACCTCGAACTGCAAGCAGCCAACCAGATCAATCAGAGCATACAGACGGCGGCTCCAGGCAGCGCGCCGATCGTCGAGGCGCAGGCGGATGCGTGGCTGGTGCGTGCCAATGCTTACACGCAGGCAGCTACCGCAGACCTGATGCGAGTGCGAGCAGCGGCTCTGGCGGACGGAAGCGCGGATTTGAAGGTAGGTGCGACCAACACGACCAGCTTCCAGCAGAAGCTCCAAAACATGCTTCAGCCGAAGCAGTAGGAGGTGAGGGATGTTCTATTTCCAGACCATGTTCCGGCAGGCGCTTGATTCGATCGATAGCTTCAGCATTACCTCCGGTGTTGTGGGAATTGCCGAGACAATCCTGCTGTTGAGTTTTCTTTACAGCGCGTACCAGGCTTTTGCTATGGGTGGTGATGTGCGAGCCCTGGCGGTCTCGGGGGCCAAGTACCTCGCGCTGGGATTAGTGTTCGCGGCCTACGGCACTGTATTTCGGGACGTCAACAGCGCGTTCAACTCGGTAGCGCTGTCGATCTCAAATTCTGTCGGTGTGGGCGACCTGTTCAGCAACTGGATGACCCAGCTTGGGCAATACTGGAGCACCAACGGAAACCAGTCGTTGTGGTCACTGGTTGGGGGATTCGCTGCAAGTCTCTCAGGCCTTCTCGACGCGCTGTTGATCATCGTCGCCTATATCTTATTTCCCATCACGTACGCTCTGTTTGCCCTGTTCTATTCGCTCTACGGCTCGATTCTGTACGTCACCGGGCCATTCGTCCTGGCGTTATTGCCGGCCTATGGCATGGGGCAGTTGGCACGGACCTATCTCGTGAATCTCCTCATCTTCCAAGCTTGGGGACTGGTGTATGCGATCATCGGGGCCCTGACCGTGGCGATCAACATGAACAGCGTCCAGGCAGTGCTTAATTCGAGCGGGGTAGCAGGGTTCTTTCAAAACGCAAGCGCGGATTTGCTGCTCGCTCTGGCGAGCGTTCTGTTCGCCGTGGCCATCGCCTTCATTCCGTACCTGGCTAGCCGGATCGTGAGGGGAGAAGTCGGAAGCTCTGTGGTCATGATGATGAGGGCTCACTTGCCCCACAAAAGCAGCGACCAATAGGTGAAAGGCGCTCTCTCATGCGCAGCCGCGAAAAGGCAACGAGCAGACTAAGGGGAATTGTTGTGACCGAATCTGAGGACGTTCGACCCTACAGCAAGTACTACGAGCACGATGGTATGTTGCGTGCCTACGCCAACCGGGCAATGGTCCTCGCATTTCTTTTCGCTTTCATTGCTGTCGGTTCTTTGGCCTTTGCGATCTACGTTCGTCTGCAGCCGCCGACCGTCATTCGCGTGGACAAGGACGGAAACGCGACGGTTGTCGGCCCGGCGCGCACAGGCGGGGGCCGATTGTTTTCCCTGTCAGCGGAGGCTCTGTCAGAAACTGCTCCAACCGATCTTGAGGGCCGTGCTGTCGTACGGCGCTTCCTTGAAAACTATTTAATCTATACCCCCGACTCCGTGGACCACAACTTTGCCGATGCTCTCAACATGATGACCGGCAACCTGCGGAGCTATACCCTCAGCAAACTGCGGGACGACGATACGGTGGGCAAGGTTAAAGAAGACCGCATCATTTCGGATTTCCAGGTGCGTTCCCTCGAACACGTGAAGAATACGCCGTGGACGTACCTGGTGTTCGGGATCAAGGAAGTGCACCGGCTCAAGAATGGTTCTGAGGTCACCGACCGGATTGTCGGTCAGTACACCGTGCGTCTGCTGGAGGGTCGGCGGTCGGATCTGAACGCGAGCGGGCTGCTCATTGCCGACTACTCGGAGCAAGCGATGGTCGGGGACCGCAACAACGGTCTGGTCCAGCATAGCGCGCTCGACGCTGCCCCTGATGGCAGATAGATTCTTCCGCTCTCTTGATATAGCGGGCTCGCCGGAGGCTTTCCGGCGGAAGTCACAGCACGCGGTTTCGGACAATCGAAAGCCGCCGGAAGTGAGGTGGTCCATGACGACAAGTGTGGAAGTGGCGACAGCAGAGGCAAAGGCACCTGAAGTCCAGAAGCGGCGTCGCCGCCAGCAGGAAACCGATACTGACAACTCAAAGCCGCGGTTCTTTCTGGCTCGGGAAGGCAAGAGCGGCCGCGAGCCCGCGTTTGATCGCGAGTTCGCGAGCGAGGCAGAGGTCCTGGTCGAGTCCCTGAAGACGGGGCGAAGTTTCTATGTCGTGTACGAATACCGTGCTGCGGCTGATTGCTCGGGCAAATCGCCGCAGATTCGAAAGCAGGCAATCTAATGATCTTCCGGCTTCATAAGAGACTTTGAGTCTCAAGAAGCTTTCCACAAGCTCTGATTGTGGATGAGTGCAGGTTGGCGGCTTTCCCTAGCGTCTTCCTGCCACTCCTCCTTCCCCGCAGGAAGGTGGAGAGACAAAAGTTGGTCCGGTTCTTCGCTGAACCGACCGAGAAATGACCCTTTTTCGGTAGTGGAAAAGCGATGGAACCGGCCGTGGCCGTCTCCTCGTGTTCCATTACCGCCAAACACAGGAGGAGACAATGACACGACAGAATGGAAACGGTGCAATGCCCGTGCTCGCCATGGAAATGGATCGCACGGGTAAAGTGACAAAGAAAATGGTGCGCTTCGATCGAGAAGGACAACTGGAAAACACCCTCGTCCAGGCTCTTTACCCCGGACTGCGAGTGGCTACGATTGACATCCCCCAAGAGCCACTCGACGCCTTCGAGCAAGCCCAGGTCGCGCAGTCCTTGGCAAAGCTCGAATGCGACGGGGTGCGCTACGCTCTGATCGGCGCCAGCGGCTCCGCCAAAAACGGCAAGTACTATGCCGTCGAGGCCGAATACGAGCGTCGCATCGGAGAGCGCTTCCAACACTGGCCCGAAGCCGCCATGACCTACTTCGGGATTCTCGTTTCACCCTGCCAAGTGCGGATCGAGATTCCCGAATGCCGAGTGATGGTTGTCGAAGACCACCAGCTCGGAACCAACGATTGCCGGGGCTGGATCGCACGCTCGGTCTTCAATCATCTCAAGCTGCCAGACCACAGGTTCTACCAGTTTCGGCTGGCGTTTGAGAAGACTCAGGCCAAAGGCAGCTTCAAAGTGATGGAAGACGATGTGGTAGAGAAACTTGAAGCTGATATCATCCTGCCACAATCGTCGCCGAAGCCCCAGTACAAAGGCCCATCGAGGCTTCTGCGCTGGTTAGTCGGCAGCGCGAAGACGTTTCGGGGGCCGGTCGTGCTCGGAATCCGCGAGGTTTCGCGCCCCCTCACCTTCGAGTCCAGCTACACGCTCGTCGAGCACGCCGGCAAGGACTCTATTGAGATGGAAATCAAACCCTACGCTCTCGAGCAGGTGGCGAAACTCCGAGCGGCTGTGGAGCAGCAAGACTTCGAAGAACTCTTCCGTCTGCTCGGTACCGCCGAATCACAGCGCGTCTACCGCCCAGGCGACGAGCCGGAACCGGTGGAGGCTGAATACACTAGCATCGAAAACACGATTCTTGAAGCTGTCCTGAAGTCTGACCCGACCGGCTTCGTAGTTAGCCATCCCTGGGTCAATTCACAGCTCGCACGCCGCTTGGCCCACTGGGCATTCAAGCTTTGCACAGCAGGTGGGCTAGAACTCCCGGCGTTCGCTCTCGCGGACGATGGTTTTTTGTTCTCCCACCAGGGCGAAGTCTACTGCGGTTCGGACTGGATGCCAAAGGAAGCGGCCATTGCGAATCTTCCCGGCCGAGAGCTTCTGGTCGTCCGGTACCCGATTCGTAGAAAAGATGACCTGCTGCCTCTGTTCAGCATGGGGGCACACGAGACACTTCCCCTCGTGATGGCGGAGGTACAACGGTTAGGTTGCGGAATGAGCGAGGCAGAAGTGCTGGACAACGTAATCGAACGGCAGTTGCGCCTCGAAGCAACCCTCACCCTGCATTCTGAAACGGCCAGGCGCAACGGAGGGGACTACGACTTCGACTGGGTTTGTGTGGTCGAGGGCGATAAGTTCCCACGCTTCGTTCACGACCGTTTTGCCTATGTGGAACAAGGCGCAAATCACAAGAACAAACTCAAGAAGAAGCAGAGTCCCTGGTGGAACCTGCCTCAGGTCGCGCTCCAGGCTAAAGGGAACCAGATTGGAGCGATCACCGATCTGAAAACCTCCTGCGTCGCGGCAGGGCGCCCCGACCTGGCTGAGCAACTGGCACTCGAGCTCCAGGCTGCTCTCGACCAACTCAAGCACGGAACAGAGCCGAACCGCGAAGTCATTCAGGGAATTCGGGCTCAGATCCCCAAAGCCCCGTGGCTGAGCTTGAAGGACAAGGAGCGAATCCGCGATCTCCCGGTCCACCTGGAAGTCACTCCTACGGATGCGGTGGGCGAACTCTACAACTTCGTTCGGAAGGAAATCCAGGAAATCTTCTCGGACGAGGCCGTGCGGCCAATCGAGGACTTTCGTGGCTTGATTGCCGCAGGGCACTACACGCGCGAAATGGATACCGAGGCAGCCCAGGTCAACCGAATCTATGCCGCGAACATCAGCATGATCTTGGCACGCGTTGAAACCTATCGGAAGGCGCTTGAACAGGCGCAGGCGGATCTGGAGGCGGTGAAAGACGACCCGAAGGCTCGCAAGCAGGCGATCTTCAAACGCAACCAGGCGGCTTCCGCGCTCAACTTCTACCAGCGAGAGCGGTCGCGTCAGGAAGTTAAGGCGTTGATCACTTTCGTCCAGAAATGGGCAAGCCAGAAGGCGACAAATCGCGAAGGCTGGCTACAGGCGTTGTACAACCGCACCACCAGCGGCAAGGGCAACGGCTCGATCGTCTTCTATGCTTTCCCGCAGGAAATCGTCGACCAAATCGTGGCGCGAACCGGGGGACGCGAAGTGCGCGTGCGTGTCCCAGAAGTCTGCGACGGCGAGGTGAGAATTGATTCGGAAGGTCGCGTCTTCCTGCTCAATTCCTGCCTCGGGCCTGACGGCCAAGTCCAGGAGCGCGAAGTCTTTCAGGTGCAAGTCGGCCCGAATGGCGAAGTGTCTCGGGACTACGGTCACAAAGGCCAGCCGGTGGTCGTCGAAAAAGTCAGGCCTTTCCCTATTCAGCCCGGGCGAAGCGTAGTCCGCGACGGGACAGTAGTTTTTCCCGGAACGGTGCAGCGCCCCAAGGTCCTTGGGAGAAGGGCTATCAATTAACCGTACCTCCAGGAGGCCCTGTCGTCAGGGCTTCCTGGACCTAACCCATCAACGGGAAAGGAAGCAGCATGAAAAAGTACACTCTATCCACGTTTATAGCTCTAGTCATAGCAGGAATACCCGCCTTGGGACAGAAAATTGACACACAGGCACCAGACGCCGCACTCATTACGCGCGTCGAGACAGCGCTCAACCATCTCACCGTAATCGAGCTCGCGGAGCCCGTGATGTCGGTCGCTGCGGGCAGTCAGGGTTTCAAAATCGAATGGCGAGAAAACAAAGTGTTCATCGAACCAACCGAGCCCAACCTCTCGACAAACCTGTTCATCTGGACGAAGTCCGGGCGGCTCAACTACGAACTGGAGCCGGCCGGAGAAGTTACGCAGATGGACTTCGCCATTGATCAGCCCCCGAAACCCAAGGCGGTCAGCAAAACAACGGTCGCTAAACCAGACCCGCCAAGCCCGCCGGTTGTGAGCGAGTCTGTCTTCCTGAAAGGGACGCCTGTGCGGACGAGCGGTTACAAAGCAGGAAGGAATCGCGTCCAGTTGATGATCAAGGACATCTTCAATCAGGACGGCCGACTATTTGTCCGTTACGCGGTGGAAAATTCGACGAAACACGTTTATGACATCAAGACTCCTCAGGTTCTCATGGTCGAGTCGCCGCGCGGTCCGAAGACCCTCCTCGAGCAACACAACTTGCAACTGACAGATTCAGAGGCCGGGAAGATTGTAAGCGCCGGGGAGGTTCCTCTTGAGCTTATCCATCAGGAATCGCAATCTGCGCAAGTACAGCCGGGCGAGGAGACCGTGGGAATCATCGAGGTAAAAGTGCCCGCGGCTGATCAGCGTGTAACCATTCTCCGGTTAGTCCTAACTGATAGCAGCCAGAGACCCATAATGGCGATGCTGCTCCTATAGCCTGCATCGTTTGTTAAAATGAGCCACTCCGCTGATAACAATTCACAAACTCTAGCGCGCGAAGAGACCGCACGCGAAGTACACCAGGCTCTTGTCCAAAACTTGTCGCGGTGCTCCGATTTGGGGCTCGACAAGATGCTTCTCAACTTGGCGCTTGAGCCTGCGAGTCCCTTTGACCCACAAGCGCGGAGGAATTTCAAGAAGGGTTTTGTGCTTGCCTTATTGATCGCATCGGGCTTGGCAGCGACGTTCCTCTACTTCAACTTTTTGATCGGTGGTCAATGATGGAATCATGACAAGCGACCGCTACCGCGAACACCCGCCGTTGCTCCACGATGCTGGCTTCATCGCGGCCTTCGTTGTAATTGGCTTTGTCAGCTTGGCGTGGTACCTCGCCCATTCCCGGTACATGCTTACAAACGAACAGTGCACAGAATTTCTGTGCTACTTCGCGATCCTTGCCATTGGCATCGGCTGTAGTATCTGGCTCATCGTAACGGCCCACTCGCGACGGGAGCGGGAGTGGCCGCATCGCTACCTTGCCATCCCGCCGCGCAGGGACGCCCGACTCTGCCGCTCAGCTTGGGACCAAAATGCGGTAGTCCTGGGCTATGACGTGCACGGCCGGCCCTGGCTCTGGCCTGACCGTACGCGTGTCATGCAAGGAATTGTGCTCGGCATGACCGGCATGGGGAAAACAACGTTGCTTAAGAACATCATCACTCAGGACTTGTCACGGGTTGTCGGCACACCGGAAGAGCCACACCGGATTCCCATGGTCATCTTCGATGGCAAGGGAGATCTCGACTTCTTCCACGACCTTCTGCCTCAAATTCATCACGCCGGCCGGCTCAAGGATCTGCGGGTGCTCAACCCTGCTCGTCCCGACATCTCCGTCCGTTACAACCCCTTCCACTGCACCGACGAAGACTACATGTCGGTCGTGAACATGGTGTTCGGTTCCTTTAACTTGCACGACGAATTCTTCGCCAGACACCAGTTGAATTACCTGGCGGACATCGTGCGCGTGCTCGTCTACACGGGAGCCGGGTTCAACTTCTATGACGTCATTGTCATGGCCCTGGACGAGCAGGTGTTGCGCGAGCAGGTCGAGAAGGCCAGGAAGCGCCTGGAGCGAGAGCCTGAGATCACGATGCAACGCCGCCTCAACTTTGAGATGTCGGTCAAGAACCTATACCAGTCATTTCAAGACCGCGAGCGGGTTCCAAAGATTCAGGGTCTGCTCAATGAGTGCATGACGTTTCTTGACGACGAGCTCTCGGTCATCACCGGCCCGTATGAGGAGTTATTGTCAATCGACGAGGTCATTGAGCAAGAGCTCATTCTGTTTGTCAGCCTCAACGTGAATAAGAACACAGAACCGGTACGCGCCTTGGGGAAAATGCTGCTGCAAAACTTGCAGCTCGTCGTGGGCAAGCGTTACGAAAGCGAAGATCAACGGCGGCGAATAAATCGGCCGATATTTAGTGTCGTACTGGACGAATTCGCACCATTCGGATACGCGAACTTCGCCCAGATCTTGCAGACCGCGCGCGGCACCAATACTGCATTTCTGTTCTCCATGCAGGCGATCGCGCAACTCCTACGCGTCGGCAAAGGGTTTCGGGAAGACGTCACTTCGGCGCCTAACACGATCATGCTGCTTAAGACGCTGAACGAGGACACGGCACGCTATTTCCTCCAGGCGTCGGCAGAAACCCGCGTCACGCGCCGCAGCCGCTCGGTACAACGGCTGAAGTTTTTTGGTTATGAGAAGTACGAGGAAACAGGACTCGGGACGGAAAGTGAGGAACGCGAGACTCGCGCGCTCGATTACCACATCAAGAACCTGCCCAAAGGCCAGATGGAAATCCTTATGACGGACGAGGCGCGAGGGACCTTGCACACGCTTTTGCACGTGCGCCCCCCTGCAGATGTCACGGTGTCCGGTTTCGAGCCGGAGCTTTTCCCCCGCCTGCGACATTCCCGAGCTGAATCCGAGGGCGCTAATCTTCGCTTCAAGACCGAGGAATTAACCACCCGCTACCCGCGTCGTGCTGTTGGAAGATGGGGGCGTGCATGATGCCAATGCATCGAGCACTCTGGTTGTCTCTGGAATCTGAAATCTGCAGTCTGGAATCGGGAATTCGTATGCGGGGGGAGGCCGTCCAGGAAACTGTTATCGTGCCTTCGGAATCCGGAATCTGGAATGCAGAATCGAGGTGCGCATGAGGGCAAGAGTCAGCATCGCCCTGCTCATCGCATGCACTTCGTTGAGTGGGCAGACGCGCGCCCCATCCGGTGCTCGTGATCCCGCAAGTCATCCAACCAGCAGGTCACAGGTCGCAACCCCCGTTCACGTATACGGTGACACTTGGTACGATTTCTTTCTCCACCAGTTTAATCCCGACAACCTAGACCGTGGCGCATGGATTGAGCAGCGCCGCCAGATATTTCTCGATGCCACGGCGCGGAGCCCGTTCTTTAAATACAGCCTTGTGGTCACGGTTCTGCTTCTGGTTGCGATGGTATTTTCCGCCAAGTTTTGGTACGACTTGACGAAAACCCGATGGATTCACTCCGCGCAAATGGCCGATGTTCTGAGCCACGACCGCCAGTCGCGCGAAGCAGCCCGCGAAGCTATCCGCCGCCATAACGATCACATCGAGAAATGTAACCGGGTCATTGAGGCGCAGGAAGCTGGATTGTCGTTGTCTACGCCGGCCGCCAATTCTGCAGTTGAGGCTCTGCGCGGTGAGCTCCAGAAGACTGGCGCTGATCTATCTAGTGTTACACGAGAAAGGGACCAACTACGGGCCGAACTTGACCAGACCAAGTTGTCCGTGGCCGACCTTTCGTTGAGGGTGGAGTCGCTAGCGAGAAAAGGGAACGGCCACTCCACGAGTGCAGAGGGCGGGGCGGGAGTGAACACAACTAATAACGCCGACTTGGTTCGACACATCAATAACCTCCAACAGCAGTTGAACGCCGAGCGGGAGAAAAACAAGAGGCTCAAAGGTGGATAACATGCTCGTGGGTGTGACCGGATTCGGAAGCGTGTGGCGCCGGCGCGTGCGCGGTGACGCAACCGATCCCGGTCGGTTCGCGCGTGCGGCGTACTTTAACACTACTGGAGTTATGGTGAACGGAAGGATCGTCCGTCACCGCAAGATCGCCGGCCATGTACGGTTCAACGGCCCTTGGGGATTCGACTCCAATTACCCGAATCGCATGGCCGGCAGAGTATTCGAGTGCGATGGCCCGTGCGTATGGAACGGACAGAATAAGGTGTTCTTCCGCCGGCTTGTGGCGTCGCCTGTGCAACCGGGCTCCTTCCTGGTTGTCGTCAAATCCGGCGAGTTTGGTCGCCTTCATGTGGGCGCCGAGGGTTGGAAGTCAGAAGGAACTTTCCTGATCTCATTCAGCGAGTGGCGCGACCAGCAGGAGATCATGTTGCTCATGTCGTACACGGACTGGGTCCGAACGGACTTAGGGCGCCTGGTCCTCGCGAGCGACTCTTCTCTCCCAGGGCGCGCGACACTGATGTTGCATTCAAAATAATCCCCCTCCGTGGTTAAGGAGGGGGCCAGGGGGTCGTTGGCCAACTCGGCGACTTCGGCCCAGACCGCCCCGAACCTCTTCGTTGATTGCTCCGTATTTTCTATCTCTCGAGGTTGAATTCCCGATGTCATATCCGGCCGGCTACATCGAGATCAGCAAAGAGCGCGACCTCCCGTTGCTGAAAGAGGTGCTCCATGCGGGGTTTGTCACGCACATTCAATTGTTCGAGTTAATGCAATTCGCCGGTCTGGAGCCATGCCGCGAGGCATTCAACTGGCGAGTGAAACGGCTCGTGACGCACGAACTTCTCTTGCTGCACGACGTGCCTGGCTACGGCAGAAACTTCGTCTACTCGCTTGGACCATGCGGCGCCATGCACCTGACGAGCCTGGGTGAAACTTGCACGGGCATGGCCACTGGTTTTGTTCCACGCAGGGATGCGTCCCGCGTTGCTCACTCAGTTGATGTTAATTCCATCCGGCTTACTCTGCTGCGCGCCGGCCTGTTAAGCGAGTGGCTCTCGGAGGTTGAAATTCGCTCGCGCAATGACCTGACTGGCTACGGTTATGAAAAGGATTATGACAGTGTCATGACGCTCGCCGTTTGCCGCCGCGAGGTTAAGGTAGCCCTGGAGTATGAGCGCCAGCCCAAGGCCGGGAAAAAGTATGACGAGATTCGGGCGGTCATCGAACGCGAGCGTCGAGCGAACCGATTTCTTTACCTCTTCCCAGAGTACAAGCTCCTATGGTATGTGCACGGGTGGTTTCGTGGCGTGACGCAAAGGATGTACTTCGGCCTCGTCTCCGACCTTGAGCGCGACCTCCTGAAAGCAAGAGTAGTCGACCCCCAGATGCACTTCGTAGCCCTCGAAGCAGCCCTCCAATAGCCCCCACCACCGCTTTTGCTCCCTTTTTACGCCACTTTCTCGGTATTTTGAGGCTCCGCGTAAGTTCCTGTGATCCCGGTACTTTCTGGTTGACTATCCCACTTCGGTGTTGTTCTCACGGCAAGAACGACGCACTCACTGCGACGAGCCCACCGCGGTGTTGTCCGTCGAGTTTCGTAATTGTGGCGCGTGGAGAGCGGGTTTGGTTGAATTCGCAATTGGACCTCGTGAACACAATTCGATTAGGCAGGACCCATTCCTTTCGCCCCGGCCCAAGCTCAGTGCCAGATAAGCCGCCACAACCGGCAACTAACTCGACCGCGAGTATCGAACGGCGCTGGGCGTGACTGCACAATTATACGCTAGAACGATGTTCCGGCCCTGTCCTCACACGTTGCGTTTGGGTCCGCTGCGTGTGTAGCGGTACACCTGGTGGAAGTATTTATAGCCGGCGTAGTCTGATTGTGCAGTGGGACGTGGCAGAGGGTAGTGCTGACGTTCTCCCCAGGCCACCCAAACCAAGGCCAGGTTTTGTTTGGCTAGGAACGCATCAATAAGGTCTTGTCTGATGAACAAGTACCGCTCGTAACCAGGTTCGGTTCCTTCTGCCGTTGCGATCGTACACAGGCGTCCAGATTGGTCGTACATATTCCAGGTGGGCAGGCCTAACCAAAGACGAAAACAATTTGTAAGCACCTTCGCGGGTACGAGGCAACTCGGCCTTTCTATGCCCTCGGGCGAAGAAAATCTGTTCCGCCGGACCGGGACATAGACCGGAATCCTCTTATACACATTCACCTCTTCAAACTTAGGTGGCTCGGCCGGTCTAACCAATTGAGTTGAGCGCCCAAGGATCAGCGCTACACGCAAGCTATAGCGAGGGTCATTCGGGGATACTCTTACGGTTGTCCTTCCGATAACGAAGTCGATTGTTCTAATTTCGTTGTGCGGAAATGTATCGCACCAAGGTACTTCCCCAGCGAAGATCAAATCATCCTCTTCTACGTCTGGCAGCCGGTTTACCTCCGGCGATTCTCCCTTCATCAATCGGACAAAGTCCGAGGCGTCTTCTTTGAGTAGCAGGAAGCACTGTAGCTTTACAAACCCATTCCTCTCCGCAGGCTCGTCACTTTGGCTACAGTGACCTTCGAGAAGCACCCATGGCCCCGCAGCGCGGCCGATCTCTTGTCGTATGAGATACTGGCCGAAGTTGGGAACGGGTCCCTGCTGGACCCAGAGGTCCACATCGCATGATCGGTCGCCGAGCAGGTCCCCGGCAAGCCGCATCGGATAGGGGGGATCAGGAAAACTCGGGTCGATGTCAGCATCTGATGGTCGCTCCCCCATCATGTGCCATTTCTCGTCTAACAATCCGGCATCCTTACGGAGCCCGTATTGTTCGAAGTATGCAATCCTCGCGTACTTTTTTCCGTACCGGTCCACAGCTTGTCGATTTTCTCTACGACCGTAGCGCCCCCCCATGATTTCCTTGTCGATATTTCCGAAAGCTTCCAGCGCGTACCCCAGTTGATAGATTCGCCACGTGATTTGCCCAATGAGCCGCTTATATTCCTCGTGGTCAAAATCATAGGTGCTGCGACCGTGCACGAGTCTTCCGAGCGTGTAGTTGGCAAAATCCATGCCGAGAGGGGCATTGCCCTCGCGGTATTTATCCTCGTTCGGATCTTCCATGGTCTCCCACTCCCTGATACCGCCTTCCTTAAAGGGAGGTACAACCCGCGATTCTTCCGCCTTGCTCAATAGGGACGGATCGTGAAGTCGCCCGATATCAATGATCCCTCTTGCATAATCCCTGGTTAGAGCGTGCGTGGTGGAATGCAGCGCTGAGTCTGCAAACATCTCCTCGTATATGCGTCTTGCGAATTTGGGCAGTAGATCGGCACGGAACTTCTCAAGCTTGGGCCGACAGTGCAATGCCATACATACCCCGTATGCCGCTGCCAACATTCTCTCGGATACGTAGGAATCATCTATTGCAAGTGAGCCGACTGTTAATCGAAAAAGTTCTGCGGGGTCCCGTCGACCAAACCAGTAAAGGTCACGTGTTGCTTTGTCCCGCACTTCCCGAACGGTGCTTGTGAGGAGCCACATGATCCACTTGGCCCGCAACCGCTCCGCGTCGGGTCGTTGAAATTCTTGTTTACGCCATTGTGCTTGGACCCGGTGGAGGTCGCCGATAATCTCCTCGGTGCGGCGCCGGATCCATTCGCTCCACCGAAGATCGCGGTTTCGAAGAGACATAGGGCGCAGTATCCCGTCGAGGAACATGCTATTAAGTGGGTGCCCGGGCGCGCCTCTCGTCTGCGAGAGCCGATCGAGAAGGTCGACCGGCCCACTCGGCGGCCGCACCGCCCGAGCGGCCAACTCATTTACAGTTGCCGCGTCCAGGTAATGTCCTTCCAGTTCGGCCGCTCGATTTAACGCCAAAGTGCGCTCTGGCTCATCAAGCAGGGGCCAAAGCTGCCGGCGATGAAGCCTCCTCGGGACAAGCCCGACCAAGCCATGGAGTATGTCAGTTGCAAGCGGGTGCTGTTCTGGCAGGGGCCCGGTCAGCGACTTGACTGTAAACTCACTCTTGAACCACGACTCGAAGCCCCAATTTCCATGGGTTGTGATGATTGCGTCAGCAGCCAGATGTCCACCTAACAGATCATAAGCCGCTCCTACGCGTGTCCCTTTGGTCTCTCTGCCCGGAAACCTCAGGACAACCCCCTCCTGCTCAAGCGCCCGAACCATGCTCTCGTTCCAAGGCCTCGAACTGTCCCCCAAGCGCTGTCGCAGATCCGCTTCGTCTAAGTCTCGGGCATGATTTTGCCAGAGCAGTCCTCCAATGACATCTAGCGCTTGTCGAACATCTTGTTCATAGTAACGGTGCGACCGGGGGGCAAGTTCTGCAATGCGCTCGGAGGCTTGTTTCAAGTAGCGATCGAAGAGCCCTGTCAACGAGTCCGGCATCGCTTCCACACCGACGACTTTCTCCCTCGCCGGATTAGTAACTTCGCAAAAAAGGTGAAGAGTGAGCGGGTGGCTCAATAGCCTGACCGGCAATCGCGCATCGGTAAAATCTATTTTATAGTGAGCGAAATACCGGTGGATGGCATTATAAACGTCACTGCCAAAACCGGGAAGTTCTAGCCTTTCGACGCAGTCGGGGAGCGCCTCATCGGCGAATGCCGTCCGAACAGTGCATACCACCAAGACGTACGGGTATTCCTTCAAGACTTCATACAGGGATGCGAGAAGCGGTTTCCAAGCGCGAGGATCTTCAGCTTCGTTGAGGCCATCGATCACAAGGGGGAGCCGCCGCTGAGCACGTTGCCCCGCCGCGTCGAGCGCTGCGACCAACCGTTCCATGCCGCGGACGGGTTCCGCTTGGACCGTTATGTGGCGGGCAAGGTCGTCGAGGGTATGGCCTGCATGCAGATCTCTGCCGTGGAGCAGAATACCAGCCGGGCGGTTTGTGTCGGCAGCGCTCAAATGGGCAGCTAGTTGTGTTTTACCGCATCCAGCGTCTGCTTTAACAGAAATGATTCTGGTACTCAATTCCTTACTGATCTCGCTCTGCAAGGCGTGCGCAGACCTGATGTCGGCAAGTGCATTCGTCAGGAAGAGTGCTGCACGGTGCCCTGCCGATCGCAAACGACGAGGCAGCGCCGCGAGTTTTGCGTCGGGTAGGCCGGGACGGGCGGCCAAAGTCTGGCGGAGCAGGTCCAAATCCCCGTTACTAATGTTGCTGTGCGTGGCTGCAAGAGCGACAGAAAATTCCTCGACAAGCCGAACCGCCTCTGCTGTCGATTCAGCGATGGATCCTACCAAGTCCGATACATTTGCACGGACAGATGCAACCTCAACATGCAAGATCTCGGCAAGCTTCTGAGCCGCGTCCCACGCCTCTGATTCCCCCAGCGTTCGCCGGAGCGTCCGTTCAGCATCGACGGCCTGGTGAACCTCTGGTTGCCAGCGTCGCCCTATTTGCGCGACAGCCCTCTGATGAAGAGCGGTTAGGTCTTCGGGAGTGAGAACTAATTCGCCGAAATAGGTGGCCCGAAAACTTTCGGCTTCTCCGCTTAAGTGTTCCTCAGCCTCGGCCGTCGTCCACAAATGTCGCCGCATGTGCGTCGTCAGTCCATAGAACCACTCTTGGTCTCCCTTTGTGAGCGCGCGCCTCGTCCAAAGGACCCAATCGGTAATGCCAGGAAGTTCTCTTTCAGTTGTGGCGATGGCCTTTTCGATTTTCTTGCGGCGGGCTGCACCGAGTGCATGTCCACTCGCAAGCGCATACCATCGGCATTGCCACCCATACCACTGTCCCGGCTCGCCAAGTGAGCAGGCCGTGTGGAGCTTTAGGTGAAACTCCACCCCCGGTTGGTTCGCGAGGGCCGCGAAATCGCCATATCGTGCATAGTGCCGACGTATCAGACAACGACACAACATTTCGAAGTTTTTTTCCGCGCTTCCAGGTAGGCTCTGAAAAATGTCCCAGTTTACTTCTGGCATGGTCTATCCAGTGTAGATCTACCGCCCGTAGCCCGTACCCTTATAGTGATGGGCCGAATAGATTTCAATTTTCGCGCCGTTGTTGAACAAGACCTTTAAGATACCCGATACGTCGATTTCATCGGTGGTCACCACGATCTTGTCTCCATCCAGCCGTACGTCGACCTCATAAACAAACTGTCCCACGTCGTCCGGAGATAAACTATAGACTTTGACCTCCTTTAGCAATTCGAGCATCCCATCCGTGAATCGGTCGCTCCGCCCGTCTATTGCAATTAGTATTACTATGTTATGTAGCTCTTGCAATTCTCCTTCGTATGACTTAGCATGGGCGCATGAAACCCATCGTCTGGAACGCCAAGCTTTGGAAAGAAAGCGTGACGCAATTCCTGGAGTTTCTGA
>Ga0209517_10003094_pt1 | contig 22814 bp, 21 predicted proteins | sample PeaSoiMetSII2010_FD_187695 | JGI IMG/M metagenome (GOLD analysis project Ga0209517, IMG submission 187695) | Peat soil microbial communities from Weissenstadt, Germany - SII-2010 (SPAdes) (version 2) | ecosystem: Environmental > Terrestrial > Soil > Wetlands > Peat | place: Germany...
CAGCGTGTCTTTCATGGTTTATCCGCTTAGATGATGCTCGTGCGCCCGACGTTTTCAGGATTGGGCAATCGTCCCCAAGCCCACGAACCGCTCATACTAGCACAGAGAAAACGACGAGTTTTGGGGTGACGGTGGTTTGCGTGGGACGGGCACGCGGATGCGGTTTTGGGACAAAAGTCAGGACGACTGTCCCATTTCTGAACTCGGCGCCCCCCTTTCCCGGTTTGGCTCGCCCCTCCAAAAAGCTTGTCAAGGCCCAAAAACGATGCAATTCCCTGCATACTGCTCGATCCATTCCAAATATAAACTTCAAAACCGTGTCTCACTTACCCTTCCAATTTGCTAGTCTGAAAGTAGGGACATAATTCAAGATCGAAAGCAGCTTCCTCGGGCCTAAAGGTCCCGAAATAACAAAAATTCAAAGGGTAAAAGTGCGGCCTGCGGGGCCGCTTTTTTATTGGAGGGTACAAATGCCAAGCAGTGGAATGAACCTCAGGCACCCGAAGAAACGTGGGGAGTGGGCGGAGATGCGTTTTATGGTGCGGGCCGCGGAACACGGGATTACGGTTAGCAAGCCCTGGGGTGATTCGTCATGTTATGACTTCGCCTCGGAGTATGGCGGCTGCTTTTACCGGGTGCAGGTCAAAAGCACAAGTCTAAAGATTTATGAAAGCTATTCCTGCCATGTTAATACGGGCGGAGGGGCGAGATATGTGGAGAACCAGATCGATTTTTTGGCGGCCTATATCGTCCCGCTGGACCTCTGGTACATCGTCCCGGCGGAGGTTGCGGTAAACAACCACTGCGTGATCATTCTGTCACCACATCTTCCGACCTCGAAACACGCCCGCTACCGCGAGGCCTGGCATTTGCTGCGGGAGAAGCGACGGACGTAGGCCGGGTGGGTTTTTTGCGTGGGTGGGATAGAATGACTTAGTCGAGGACACTATGCCGCAAATGACTCCCAAGACCTCGGAAGTGCTGGCCCAAGCCATGCAACTCAGCCCTCAGGAGCGCGAACTTCTGATCGATCAGCTGGTGGAAAGCCTGGATGAGGGACCGGCCGAGGCGGGCACGGAGGAAGCCTGGGGGGATGAGATCAAACGCAGGGTGGATGAGATTCGCTCGGGCAAAGTGAAGTTGATACCGGGCGAGGAAGTCGAGCGGCGGATCGCTGCCCGCATGCGTCGTGCCCGCGGGTAAGCCTTACCGCTTCCATCCTGAAGCTTGGCAGGAATTCGAGGCGGCGGATGACTGGTATGCGGAGCGCAGCCCGGACGCGAGCATAAGCTTCCTGTCAGCAATCACCGACGCCGTGGAGAATATCCGGTCAGCGCCCCGGCGCTGGCCGGCCTACTTGTACGGCACCCGCCGTTTTGTGATTCAACGCTTTCCTTTCTCTGTGGTCTATCTCGACGACCCGGATCGCGCGCTTATTGTCGCCGTGGCCCACGGTAAGCGGAAACCTGGGTACTGGAAGCGGCGGGTATAGCTTTATGCCGGGACGGGACAATCTTGTCCGCCCCCGCCCACGTAGTGGAGCGAAGCTCCGCGGCGCCTTTGCCTGGTGCGCCCCGGCCCCGTCCACGGCACTGTCTCTCGAGGGGTAGGAGCATGTGCCAAAACCTGCCGGAGGATGCCCAGCTTCGGCAGTTTCAGGGCGGGAACTCTCCCATTTGATAGCTAATCGTCAAATAATGAGTCGGAAAATGAGCCTTTGTCCATAGATTCCCACAGGGTTCCAGTGCTATTTTGGAGTGTAGGCGATCCTCACAACTCAAAGTGACTGCTACGTCGAGCCTTTTCGCAACTGCAAACTCGGACGCGATTGGTCTGAATCTAAGACATCCCCGTGAACGCACTTTCTTGGAGTTCTTTGCAGGAATCGGACTGACTCACCTCGGCCTCCGGCCCCACGGTTGGCGTTGTATATATGCCAATGACATCGAAGTGAAGAAGCAGAGGATGTATCGTGCTTGCTTTTCCGAGGCGGATTACTATCACGTCGAGGATATATGGAAAACCAATAGGATCGTGGGACGGATTCCGACCGAAGTTGCTGATCTTGTAAGCGCTTCCTTCCCTTGTATTGATCTGTCCCTTGCGGGCAATCTTAAAGGTCTAGATGGAGAGCATTCCGGGACTTTCTACGGCCTCCTCAAGGTTCTACGTTCGCTCCGACGAGACGGTCGTCTGCCAAGAGCCATCTTGGTGGAAAATGTCACTGGATTTCTGTCATCACATAAGGGTAAGTTTTTTCGGATCGCTTTGAGGGAACTCGCCAAACTAGGATATTTCTTAGATGCATTTGTGCTCGATGCGAAGCACTTCGTTCCGCAGAGCCGGCCTCGCCTTTTCATTGTAGGTGTCCATGGTGCGTTACCCTCTGCGGAGGGAGTTCAGGTCGTGCCAGCAACTGCTTCCTCCGCTTTTTGGGCCCCGCAGTCCGACACTCTCTTGAGACCCGAGCGACTTGTGGAAGCGTTGGCTGGAACGCCGTTAGCTACCGGCTGGCTACCGCTGCACTTGCCTACCCCGCCCGCCGTCAAGCACACCCTACGGCAACTCATCGACACTGGTCAGTCGGAACAATGGTGGGATGAAAGGCTAGTCAGGAAACATCTCGCCGAGATGCACCTGAGACATCGCGCGAAGGTTGAAGAACTGAAAGGCGGCAAGAGCCCCATAATCGGGACTATTTACCGGAGAGTAAGGGACGGCAGGTCACGATCGGAGATTAGGCTGGACGGTATCGCTGGGTGCCTCCGTACGCCGCGGGGAGGGAGTAGCAAGCAGATCGTTTTTGTAGCGGGAAATGGGAAGGTTCGGATGAGGTGGATGACACCGCGCGAGTATGCGCGCCTGCAGGGATGCCCCGATTTCCCGATCCAGGTCGACCGCAACGAAGCCCTGTTGGGCTTTGGCGATGCCGTTTGCGTGCCAGTGATCAGCTGGATCGCGAAGAATGTGTTAACGCAGCTTTTCCCGTCGAAAACCCAACTTGCTGAGCTTCAGGAGACGGCGGGCGACTGACTCGGTATTCCGCAACTTGCACTCCCAGAGCACCGCAGTACGCCAACCTGCCTTGCGAAGATCTACCCTAACCCTCCTGTCCCGCCGGCGGTTGCCTTCAATCTTTCTGGCCCAATAGATTACGTTCGAGGTCGGGAGCTCAGCGTTCCGGCAGCCCTCATGCGAATGCCAGAAACAACCGTGGACGAAGAGCGCCAAGTGGCAATTTCGCAGGATGAAATCGGGTTTGCCCGGAAGTCCGGCTGGATGCGTCTGAAAAGGAATCTTCAGGCGGCGCAAGAGCGATTCGCACTTCCTTTCGGCACTCGTGCCCGCACTGTGGACTCTGCGCATTACTTCGCTACGCTTGACTTTGGAGAATGTATCCGTCATACCCTCCAGGAAACGGGCGAGATACTAGATCGCACGTCGCATTGCTGGTATGAACTTATTACAAGAATCGAACTGGAGGCATCATTTTTTTCTGTCGAAAGACGCATCTTGGATGAAGAGATCGACCTTAGGACGTGCCTCAACTGTCTCTAGTGGGCCTGTGGGCCCCCCGACCGACCTCGACTTCGAGAAGGCACTGATGTTCTTCCATGCCTACATGTACGGCCCACTGCAAGGAAAGTTGCGGCTCTACCGAGCTCGTGGCGTTCATTCTGTTGGGAAGGCGCAGCCCTCCGATTGGGAGGTTTTCGCATCCATCTTGGTCAAGGATGTCGGCACGAAGTTGACTAAAGGCGTGGATCTAAGCGCCTACGAAGTCAAGTCAGCCCAGGATGGGGGCAGCTATGAGTATCAATACCACAAGAAATCTGGACAGGAGAAGCTCAAGAAGGACATGCAGGTCGGCCACCTCTTTTTTGACCACGCCGACAACCTCCGGAAAGTAGACCTGAGGTACGTGCCTGGCAAGGACCTTTCGCCGAAATTCTTTAGGGTTTGGTTGGAAAAATATCCGGATCCATATCCCCAACGTTACCGCAACAACGTCCCGTTTTCGTGGGTTAAGAAACACGGCCTGCTGCTGATGACACTAGAGGACGGCGAAATCACATATCCAAGCATCCAACGGGCCTAAGGCCGGGTGGGGGTGCAGAGTCCGCTGAGGCCTTCTGTCTTTATCCCGTCAGGTTTCGCGCCCCATGTCCTCACCTTTTTAGCGGCCACTCCCTGGTTTCGGGGCGCTAACCTTGGACGAACAATGATGCACCACAATGGTGTATACTGGTGCTACTATGCCAGTCGCCAAACGATCCCGCGCAAAGGCGGCCAGCACAAAGCATGTCCGGCGAAGCGTAACCTTGCCAACCAAGATCGCCAGACAGGTCGAAACTCTGGCCAAGCAGCGCGCTCTCAGCGATAACCGTGTTCTGGTGGAACTCATCGAGCAAGGAATCGAAGCCCAGCAGCAAAAAGAGAAGGCATTTTTCCAGTTGGCCGAACGCTTCCGCGCCGCCAGCGATCCCGAGCAGGTCAAGCAGTTGGGCAATCAGTTGGGACGCTTCGTGTTTGGTGAATAGCTCACACCTGTCGTCCCTTCGGCAGCGAAGCCGAAGGGATCCCATGCCTCCATGCAGTGAGATGAACCGAGAGAGGCATTCGCTCGGTGCTGTCGAATTCTCAGGAGGAACTCCCTGAAGCGTCCGTGGCGCTTCCGGCAGGCATGGGGTCCTTCGACTCCGCAGCCGCTTCGCTTCGCGAAACGGCTGCTCCGCTCAGGATGACAATCCATTGAGAATCGTAACCAGTTCCCTTACGATCGCAGCGGAGGCCCGGAAACCGGCTTCGCTGAAAGCCATGCTGCCGCAGTCAGACATAATGTAATCACGGTTGCGAAAATGATGGGAACAGTAAAAAGGTATTTCCAGCTCAAGACCGTGATGGCGGCAAAGCAAAGGGCGAACGTCCACGCTGTGCCGCGCATTCGCGCTAAAGTCTCTGGTGGAAGGCCGCCGAGATGCCACGCGAATACCACCGCCAGCAGAACGTAGACGCTGAGCAACAGTCCGAAGCCAACATAAAAATCCCAATAGGTGCGGCTAAACCCCATGATGGAAAAGTGAGTTGAGCGCATGGGGCCAAGATCGACTGCCCACGCGGGATCGGACCAGGGAAAACCAGAGGTGTGTCCGGCGTCAAGCAGCAGGAGAAGCACAGCAGCGATTCGATAAAACACAGATGCTCGCATGGTTGCCTCCAGAGATCACGGCAGCGGGGGCCGCTATCCTGCCGCGCAAGCTCACACTGTACCATTACGGAATTCGGATGGGAACGGGCCGGTGGCCCAGTCAATCCCGGTTTTGGCTTGAGCGGGGCAGTTCCCGCCTAGGCGGCGTCTTCCTCGATCTTAATCCGCAGAGATTTGAGGAACTTCAGGTCTTGGTCGCTGATCTTGAATTCGGGATTGCTGCTGAGGGTGGTGACGAGCGATGTTTTGTCGGCGGATTTGTCGCCGGGCTTGCTGACGCCGATGGTGGCTTCGAGCACCAGGAAAATGTCGTAGCCGCCGTCCTTGATGCGGGAGACGACTTCGGCAATCTGGTCGGAGTCGGCCAGCGACTCGTTGATGGCTTCCCCCAGTTCCTTCATCAGCTGCTTGAGTTCCTGGTCCACGAATCCTCCCGGTTGCCTGGCATGGCCACATTCTCTTAGATGCAATTGTGCGGCTGCCGGCTCATGCGGAAAACTGCCCGCGCTGGCGTATTCTACAACGGAAAGTTGATAAAATCGATGACGATGTCGCCTCTCTCTACTGGCCAGAAGTTGGGGATCGCCGCCCGGGTCGCCGGCCAGCAAGTGCGGCGCACGCGAACCTTTGGCGCGGTGATGAAAGCGGGCCGGATGACGGCGGCGCGCTGGGGGCGGGTCCTGGGCCAGTTGTGGCTGGAGGTGACAGGATTTGTTTTCTTGGCCTTAGCTGCCATCGGCGGTCTGGCGTTCTGGCGGGAGTGGACAAAACACCGCGGTCCCGGCCGACCGGTGCTGGCCGCGGCTTTTACACTTTTGTTTGGCTGGTTTGGCGTAAGCTCGTTCTGGCGGATAAGAAAAAGGCACTGAGTCTTTGGGCTCTGGGCTCGTTGTGGAAGAAGGGGAAATGGTCACAAAGCCGAAGGATGTGCGTCCCGATCCGCAGACTGCTTCCCACATTCCTGTCCAGCAAATTTACACTCCGGCCGATCTTGAAGGCTGGGACTACGAACGCCAGGTCGGTTATCCCGGCGAATATCCCTTCACGCGCGGCGTGCAATCGACGATGTTTCGCGGACGGTTGTGGACCATGCGCCAGTACGCCGGCATGGGAAACGCAGAGGAGTCGAACCAGCGCTACAAGTATTTGCTGGCCAATGGGACGACGGGATTGTCGGTGGCGTTCGATTTGCCGACGCAGATTGGCATGGATTCCGACAGCCCGCTGGCGATGGGCGAAGTGGGCAAAGTGGGTGTGGCGATCGATTCGATTGAGGACATGCAGCGGCTGTTCGATGGCATTGATCTGACGAAGATTTCGACATCGATGACGATCAATGCCACGGCATCGATTCTGCTGGCGCTGTATGTCGCGGTGGCGCGACGGCAGGGTGCGGACATTCGCCATCTTTCGGGGACGGTGCAGAACGATGTGCTCAAAGAATATGTGGCGAGAGGCACCTACATTTTTCCGGTGGCGCAGGCGATGCGCATCATCACCGACATGTTCGCCTGGACGAACGAGCATGTTCCGGAGTGGAATACGATCTCGATCTCGGGTTATCACATGAGGGAGGCGGGATCGACGGCGGTGCAGGAAGTTGCGTTCACGCTGGGCAATGGGATTGCGTATGTGCAGGCGGCGATCGATGCCGGGCTGGACGTGGACAAGTTCGCGCCGCGGCTTTCGTTCTTTTTCAATGCGCACAGCGATTTTCTGGAAGAGGTCGCCAAGTTCCGGGCGGCGCGGCGGATGTGGGCGCGGATTATGCGGGAGCATTTCAAGGCGAAGAATGCGAAATCGTGGATGCTGCGCTTTCATACTCAGACGGCCGGGTCGACACTGACGGCGCAGCAGCCGGAAAATAACATTGTGCGCACGGCGATTCAGGCGATGGCCGCGGTGCTGGGCGGCACACAATCGCTGCATACCAATTCCTACGACGAAGCTCTGGCACTGCCGACCGAGCAAGCGGCGCGGATTGCGCTGCGGACACAGCAAATTGTGGCGTATGAGTCGGGGGTTCCGCAAACCATCGATCCGCTGGCGGGGTCTTACTACATTGAGGCTTTGACCAACAAAGTAGAGAAACGGGCCACCGAATATCTGGACAAGATTGCGGCGCTGGGCGGAATGTTGAAGGCGATTGAGCGGGGCTTTGTGCAACAGGAAATCCAGAACGCTGCTTATGAATACCAGCAGGCCGTGGACCGGGCCGAAGCCGTGGTGGTGGGCGTAAATCGCTTTCGGCAAGAAGAAGAAAAACCGGTGCCGCTGCTGCACCTGGACGAATCGCTGGAGCGCAAGCAGGTGGAACGCCTGCGGGCGTTGCGGGCGCGGCGGGAGGCTGGGCCGTGGAACGATTCATTGAAGAAGATTGAGGAGGCGGCGCGCTCGGGGGCCAACTTGATGCCGCAGATTGTGGCGGCGGTGGAAGCCTATGCTACCGTCGGCGAGATATCCGACACTTTGCGGAAAGTGTTCGGGGAGTATAAGGAAGCGGTGGTGGTGTAGGAAACCGTCGTTGGTCACGGGGCCGTTGGTCGTTGGCCTTCGCGAAGTGGGCAGGAAAATCTTAAAACGCAGAGAAAGCCGCGAACCGCTGGCGACACGGGGCGCAGACAATAGCGTAGCAGCGAATCGCTATAGCGGGTAGAGATCCAATTCCTCCATTGGAAAATCTTTGCGGTTGTCGGTCATGAGCGTACATTCTCGCTCCAGGGCAATGGCAGCGACGATCGCGTCCGCAATTGCGATGGTGCGGCCCTTTTTGGCCCACTTGTTCTTGAGGCGCCCAGCCGCTCGTCCGGCGTATGCGGTTATGTCATAGCAGTCCAGGGAGGCTAGAAGCGCTTGGGTCGGTTGCTCTTCTTCACTACGCATTCCGGCATATACCTCCGCGACGTTTACGGCGGTGGTCGAGAGGGTGTGGCCGTCCCGCACCAACTGGGCGAGGAGTTCATGTCGCCCGTGACGAAAACGCAGAGCGTCGATTAGGACCGAGGTGTCGAGCAGCAGGCGCATCAGCGCTTTTTGCGGCCGCGGGTTTCGTTCTCTTTCCGCAGTTTTCGCACCCAGCTAGCGGAGCCGTTAGCCAATTCGGGGTGGTCTTCGTCCCTCCATGCCGGATTCTTGCCCTCCAGATACTGAAGCAGTTTGCGGCGGCGGACTTCGTTGCGCGCGGTTTCGACCAGAAAGCTGCTGCGCCCGCGCGGGCCGACCAGGGCGTCGATTTCCTGGAGCAAATCGTCGGGCAGCAAGATGTGGGCGCGGTGTGTTGACATAATATGTGCTTACCTAGTGTGCTATACGTATGTGCCTTAAGTCAAGTTTTTTGACATCCTAGTCTATATTCATGGTATATATCGTCAAGGGAGCTTTCTATGGCTGGAGCAGGGATTGCAAAATTGTTTCGCAATGGGCGCAGCCAGGCGGTGCGGCTGCCGCGCGAGTTTCGCTTTGAGGGAAGCCAGGTGCGGGTGCGGCAGGTGGCGGAGGGGGTGTTGCTGGAACCTCTGATTTCTGATCCGGCCAAATGGTTTGCTGAACTGGATCGCCTTAATTCCGGTGAATTCAAGAGCAACACCCGCAATCAGCCCAAGACTCCGCGCCGCAAGATCTTTTGAGTAATGTTTCTGCTTGATACCAACGCCTGCATCGCGGTGATCAACGGCAAACCGCATTCGGTTCGAGTCAGATTGCAAAAAGAATTTCAGGCGCAGGCGAGAGTGTTTGTGCCTGCTGTGGTTGCCTTCGAGCTCTGGTATGGAGTGGCCAAGAGCGCCCGGGCGGACGCGAATGGGCAACTGCTTACAACCTTTCTTGCCGGGCCCCTTGAGCTATTAGCTTTCGATGATGAGGATGCGAAGATTGCAGGTGCGGTTCGCGCCAACCTGGAGGCCGCCGGAAAACCCATCGGAGCCTACGATCTGCTGATTGCTGGACAAGCCCTACGCCACAAGTTGACCTTGGTTACGGCGAACTCGAGGGAATTTGGGCGGGTCAAGGGTTTGGAGTGGGAGGATTGGGGGAAGGTGTAGCTGGCAGTCCTGCCCTCAGCGGCTAAAGCCATCGTCAAAATGAGGCAGGCACCGCAGCGGTAAACCGCTGCGCCACCCAAATTCGACCGCCCCCATACCGGAAACATTCGATGAGAGGGTGAGAGCGCCCACCCCTTGCGCACAGAACGCGCAAGGAGTGGGGCACCCACTTGAGTGAAGCGAGCAGGAGCTTAGTTGATGTCGAATTGCTCCTGGTGAAGGGCGGGATCGCTTTTGATGATCACCGTCTTCTTGGTCAGTTCTTCCATTTCCGTTAGCAGGCGGGCGCTGTTGGCTTTTAGCGCTTTGGCTACTTCCGGATTTACCCGCAGCATTACGTCGGAATGGTCGAGATGGCTGGCCATCTTGCGCATCTCGACGTAAATGTCGTTGCACACCGTGGTCACCGATTTCACGTAGCCGGTGGATTGGCAATAGGGGCAGGGCGATCCGATGGTGCGCTCGAGCGACTGCTTGACCCGTTTGCGGGTGATGGCCACCAGTCCGAAATCGTTAAACTGGAGGACCTTGGAGGGAGCGCGGTCGGCACGCAGAGCCTCTTCCAGGGCCTGCATGACTTTTTGGCGATTGCGGCGCTCGTCCATGTCAATGAAGTCGATGATGATGATGCCGCCGAGATCGCGCAGGCGGATCTGGCGGACGATTTCCTTGATGGCATCGACGTTGGTCTTGACGATGGTGTCTTCGAGGCGCGCGGTTTTGCCGACGTATTTGCCGGTGTTCACATCGATGGCCACCAGCGCCTCGGTCTGGTTGATCACGATGTAGCCGCCGCTCTTGAGCCAGACTTTCGACTTGAGAGCTTTGTTGATTTCCTCATTCAGGCCGAATTGATCGAATAGCGGAGTTTCTTTGCTGTAGAGCTTGACGCGCTTCACCAGGGCGGGCTGAAAGCGAGTGGCGAAGCGCAGGACGCGTTCGTATTCCTGCTCGGTGTCGACCCAGATGGCGGAGAAGTCGGATGTAACCTGGTCGCGCAGGACGCGCTCGACCACGTTCAGGTCGTGATAGATCAAGGCCGGCGACTTGCCGCTCTCAGCGCGGTTTTTGATCTCGGTCCACAGGCCCTTGAGGAAGCGAATGTCGGCGCGGAGCTCGTCTTCGGAAGCTCCCTGAGCGGCGGTGCGAACAATGAAACCGCCATGGCCGTTCTCGCGCTCACTGAGGATGATGCGCTTCAGGCGCTGGCGTTCTTCGTCGGAAGCAATTTTGCGCGACACGCCGGTGTGGTTGACGGTCGGCATGTAGACCAGAAAGCGGCCGGGGAGCGCGATGTGGCTGGTGATGCGGGCGCCCTTCTTGGCGATGGGCTCCTTGGCGATCTGGACGAGGATTTCCTGACCTTCTTTGAGCAGATCGCTGATGAGGGGCAGGTTCTGGGGTTCGCGGCGTTTGAAGCGCCGGCCGCCTCCACTGCGGCGGCCGCCTCGACCGGGCCGGCGGTCAAAGCCGGGGCGCGGGGCGCGCTGGGTCAAGGCTGCGGTCTCTGCCGGGGCGCGGACTTCGGCGCGGGCTTCTACCGGCGCGCCGCCGGATTCGGCTGCGAGCAGGGCTTCAGCTTCGGCTTGAGCTTCTTCCAATTCGGCGTCTTCGGCGTCCTCTTCGGATTCTTCTGATTCTTCCGGAGTGGCTGTGCCGTTCAGTACCTCTCCAGTCGCAGGGATTTCACCGGCGAGGGTTTCTTCCGCGGTCGCACTCGATGCGGCGATTTCCTGGGCTACGCCTCCGTGGTAGTCCCCGGCATGTTGAGTCTCCTCTTCCAGTTCTTCGAAGGCAGCGTCCTCCTCCAGGTCCTCGGCGTAAGAATTCAGATCGGCTTCTTCCTCTTCGACTTCTTGTTCTTCCACAGTGCCAGCCGCGGGGCCAGACGAGAGCGGGAGCTCATCACGCATTACGACTTTTGGGTGGTCGTAATCGAATCCGTCGGTGTCTTCCTGGGCTCGGGCGTCCGTCTCTCCGAACACCTCCGCGACGTTCATCTGATGACGATTGAGCTGTTCGCGGTCCCACTCTGGAGATGCGACTTCGGCGTTGGCAGCGGCGCCTCGGGCGCGCGGGACCTCGTGTGATTCTTCGGCTCGCTCGGCCGTGAATAGGGGTTCGTCCTCAGGAAACGCAGAAGCAATAGGTACCGGGCCCTGGGTGGGAGCCGCTGACGGCTCGGTGCGTGGCTGGGCAGCAGTTTGCGCCCGGCTCATGCGTGAATACTTCGAAATCGACTCACCGGGAAGCAGCATCGGCTGGTATCCCGGGGGGGGGCCATAGTCGGAGCGCTCGGTTCGTTCGGGGCGTTCGGGGCGTGGGGGCTCCGCGGCGGGGCGGGCGAACCTGTTCTCCGGCATGCGTTCGCCGCGGCGTCCGCGTCCTCGACGACGGCTGCGCCAATCGCCACGTCCTTCGCGCGATTCGCCGCCCGTGCTCGGGCGATTGCCTGACGGCTGGGGCTCGGTGACTTCGGCGGACGGGGCCTCCGCGGCCGAGACCGCGCTCTCCATTACGGGCTGCGCTTCGGCTTGCGACTGGTAAGACTGTGCCGGCGCGATCCGGTTGGCAGGAATCTCGTCGACTTCATCTTCTTCCGGCAGTTCCATAAAATCGGAGACATACAGAAAGGCGTCGCGTTCGAGTCCGATGTCCACGAATGCGGACTGCATGCCGGGTAAAACGCGGGTGACCCGGCCTTTGTAGATGGACCCTGCTAAGGTGTATTCGTTTTCGCGCTCGAGGTAGATTTCCGCGAGTAGATCGTCTTCAACCATCCCCACTCTAGTTTCATGCGGGGTGGAAGCAACATACAATTCTCTTGTCATACTAACTCCGGTCCTGCGCCCTTCAAGGGCGCGAGGAAATCACCGGAAACCAGGCAGGAAACGAACGGGAGGATTGAGCATCGCGATGGCCGGCCCGGGTAAGGCACGGCGCTCGGTACCGGCACTTGCCGGTGGCCGTATTAGCTGTGCAAACTTAGAAAGTCTTCTCACTTATCGCATTGCTCTCGCCGGGTTTGTGACCGCTCTCTCACATCTGAGGGGGCCGTTACCCGCCCGGCAGTAAATTTGCTTCAATCCTGCCCGGTCGTGACTGCCCGTCGTGACCGGTGTGTGCCCTCTTTACGCGAGGGCGATCGTAATCTTGTTTTCCGCCGCACGAATGCGGCAACGCTCCCTACCGTCTTCCTTCAGTTCACGAAGCGGCGCATACGGATATTCATCACAATCCCCAACGCCAGGAACATAAACAAAACGGAAGATCCGCCATAACTCATTAGAGGTAGGGGAATTCCTGTGACCGGCATAAAGCCGACCACCATGCCGATGTTGACCAGGATGTGAAAGCTAAGCACAGCCACCACACCCATCACCACGAATGTACCAGCGCGGTCGGGCGCTGTCTGCGCATTCTGGGTCAAGCGCATCAACACTATAAAGTATAACAGCATGACGCTCAGAGCGCCCACGAACCCATGTTCCTCGGCAAAAGCCGCGAAAATGAAGTCGGTCTGAGGTACCGGGAGAAAGGAAAGATGGGTTTGCGATCCGGCGCTGCTGCCCCAGATTCCGCCCGAGCCAACCGCTATAAGTGATTGAATTACTTGGTATCCGGAGCCTTGGCTGTCGGCTTCGGGTTCCAGGAAGCTGGTGAGCCGGTCGCGCTGATAGGGTTTCAGACCGTGCCAGGCGAGGGGCATCATGAGGCCGGCCAACATTACCACCGTAAGCGCCTGCTTGGCGCGCAGACCTCCGAGAAACAGGCCCATGATGGCGATGGGAATATAGGTGAGGGCGGTGCCGAGATCGGGCTGAGTTAAGACCATCAGCATGGGGACGCCGACGATGGCGCCGGCTTTGATGAAGTCGGTCCAGGTGAGTTCTCGTTGGTGCAGGTCGTTGAAATACTTGGCCACGGCGAGGATCAAGATGAGCTTGACCCACTCCGAGGGCTGGAAATGCCAGCCGCCGGGCATCTTGATCCAGCGCTTGGCGCCCAGGTAGCGGTGCCCGAAAATCATGACCATCATTAAGGAAGCGATGGCGGCGATGTACATCCAGTGCACGCGCTCCAGTAGAAGCTGATAGTTGACGAGGCTCATCAGGAACATGGAGGCGATGCCGGCGAGGATCCAGTAGATTTGGCGGATGTGGGCCCCGGCGAATTTGGTGTGCACCGTGGCGCTGCGAATCTCGGTCACGCCCAATGCGCAGACCATGAGGACGAAGATGAACAGGACCCAGTCGAAATCGCGAAATGAAATGTAGCGAGACATAGAGTCAGTCGTTGGTCGTCGGTCCCCGGTCGTCGGTCGTTGGTCGTCGGTCGTTGGCTTTCAGATCGATTACCAAACGTCCGGCGCGGAGGGAATCGTTGTCCTCGCCGTCGGGATCGGCATCGTTCCACACCGCGCCGATCTCGATCTTCTTTTCTTTTTGCGCAACTTTGCTGGGCGTGCGCCGCTCCTTCTCGACGTAAGCCTTGATCACTTGGGCAGCGGTGCGGGCTGCCAGGTATCCGTGCTCACCCTCTTCGAGCAACGCACAGACCACGATTTCCGGATTGCGGCGGGGTTCGACGCCTATGAACCAGCCGTTGTCTTTGAAGTTGGCCTTGCCGGCGGCGCCGAGCTTGGCTTTTAGCGCGTTGCTGATGGTCTGGGCGCTGCCGGTCTTGCCGGCGAAGTCGATGCCCTGGAGATGTGCGCTGGGAGCGGTGCCCCCCGGGTTCACCACACTGGCCAGGGCGTCAGTGATGATCTGCCAATTCTGCGGATCAAGCGGGATCCTTACTTCGTCCGGTCCACTGGCGGCGGGAATCACGCCCGGCGGGAGGTCCTGGGGGTTGGTGACGTGGGGCCGGACCAACAAGCCGCCGCTGGCGATGGCGCCGATGGCGCGCGCCATCTGAATCGGCGTGGCCGTGACTGCGCCTTGGCCGATTCCCACAGAAATAGTTTCTCCGGCGTACCACTTCTGCTTGTAGTTACGAATCTTCCACTCTTCTGAAGGCATGACCCCAGTGACTTCCTGCGGCAGATCGATGCCGGTACGCTGGCCTAGACCAAACATGGTAGCGTACTTTGCGATGCGGCCGATGCCTAACTTCTCCGCCAGGGTGTAAAAGAAGACATCACAGGATTGAAAAATCGCCTTGTCAATGCCCACCACTCCGTGGGTGCGGTGCTCGGCTACGACCCAGCATTTGAAATAGCGTCCGTAGAAAGTAGCGCCTCCGTTGCAGGTTACGTGCATGTCCTGTGCGATTCCTTCCTGGAGGCCGGCCGTGGCCATGATGACTTTGAAAGTGGAACCGGGAGCAAGCTGGGCCTGAATGGCTTTGTTGAGTAGAGGATGATCGTCGTCGTTGACGAGTTTCGACCACTGGTCGCGCGAAACCCGTACCGCGAAATCGTTGGGATTAAACGTGGGCCGGCTCACTAACGCGAGAATTTCTCCATTGCGCGGGTCCATGGCGATAATTGCGCCGTTGTGGCCTTCGAGGGCCTGCTCGGCGGCGATCTGGAGATCGAGATCGACGGTGAGTTTGAGCGGGCGGCCGGGCTGCGCGGGAGTATCGTCGAGCGTCTGGACTTCTTTGCCGTGACTGTTGACTACGGCGCGCCGCGAACCGTTCTTGCCCATCAATACCTGGTTGTATTGCAGCTCCACGCCCGACTTGCCCACGACATCGCCGGGATTGTAGAGCTCGAATTGGGGCTGGTTGAGCATCTCTTCGCTGACTTCGCCGACGTAGCCGATGAGGTGCGCCATAAATCCGTTTCGCGGGTAGAGCCGGCGATGGGCCATGATGGTGTCGAGTTCCGGCAACTCGTTGCGGTGGGACTCGATGAAGGCTAACTCGTCGGGTGTGATGTCGTCTTTCAAATAAATCGGTTGATACTGCGGTGATGCAGCGAAATGGCGGATGCGTTCTTTGACATCCTTGGGATCGAGATGCAGGCCTTGGGCGATCAGATCGGCGTCAGCGGTGAGGTCACGGGAAGAATCGCGGAGGAGCAGCGCGGTGAACGAAGGATAGTTGTCGACGATGGTGCGGCCTTCGCGGTCAAGAATTCGGCCACGGGGCGCGAGAATTGGAACGTTACGAATGCGGTTTTTCTCGGCGAGGGTGGCGTAGAAATCGCTCTGCACGACTTGGAGGCGCCACAGGCCATAGGCAAGGATCAAGAAAATGCCCAGCACGATGTACTGCACCGCGGTCAAGCGCATGGGCGATACTTTTTCGTCGCGGCCGAACATCTGGGTTCAGGCGGGAGGAGTTAGGGCCAGACGGAGGCCTCGTTTCCCACTGCCGGAAAGCTGTCCTTTCGGGAAGTTGTCTTTATTGTAACCCGCTGTCTGGATGGAATGGGCTGCAGAGTCAGGTGACGGAAGGGTGTAGAACCCGTGGCGCAGGCGGGATGGGGCTGTCTGACGCCGGTGCAGAGCGGAAGAACTGTAAACGAGTGTTTCCGCTGGTCAGGTTGCTTAAATTCGGGCGCACCCGGTTTCAGTATTCTCCGTAGCGGCCGTTCACGGAATCCAGCAGCTTTTGCGAGTCGTAGCCCACGCCATCTTTGAAGACGATCTCCACGTTTTCGACGTCGGAAATCTGCTGGGAAGGATCGCCCTTGATCACCACCAAGTCGGCATTCTTGCCGATGGCAATCGAGCCGATCTGTTTGTCTCTACCGAGGTAGATCGCTCCATTCAGGGTGGCGATCTTGATAGCCTCCGCGGGAGAAAATCCGGCCTCGACCAGTAGTTCGATCTCGCGCTGATCGCCGAATCCGGGTACCACGTCTCCTTCGCCGGTGGGATCGGGACCGGCAAGCAAAAGGCCTCCAGCGGCGGCGAATGCGCGTTCGAGCCCCAGGTCGTATTTCCAGAGCAGGGCCCAGTCCGTCTTGGACGCCGGGATAGATGCCGGGCGCTGCCGAAGAAGGAAAAAAGACTCGCGGGCGTCGCGAGACATGGCGTCGAGCGCCTGCTGGCGGATGGGCGGACGTCCTTCGATTGTGGATTCAAATACCGGCAGGGTTGAGGTGATGGCGACGTGATGCTTCACCAGAATGTCGATCAAGTCTTTCGCTTCGGGACTCCCGGGCGGCATGTGAGCGAGAGTGTATTCTCCCGCGCTGTCGCTGCAAAGGTCGGACTTCTTCCCGGGATCGAGTTGCGTGTTCACGTAAAATCCGTGTTCGAGATCGTCGATCCCCAGCTCGGCGGCCTCTTTATAGGTGACTGAACACAGGTGCCCGGTGACTTTGAGGCCACGCTGATGGGCGGCATCAATCGCGGCTTTCAGTTCGGCACGGGTAATGTTCATATACGCCTTGAAGGATGTGACTCCACGGTCGGGCCAGTAATCGACGGTTTGGCGCGCGTCGTCCGAACTGGTGAGATGCGGCATTTGGATGAAGTAACTCACCGCTCCTTCCAGGTAGGGGCCGGTTACGTCGAGGTGCGGACCGGGGAGCTTGCCGGCGTCGATGTCATGCTTCAGATTCAAGTCGGCGTAGGTCTCCACGCTTCCGGTGGTGCGCATGGTGGTGACGCCTCCGGCGAGATACAGACGCGGTGCGGAGAAGGTCATCTGCGGCACCAGCACCGGAGGATCGGACTTCCACTGGCTGTTCAGATTGGGACGCGCAATATAGAAAAGATGATTGTGCATGCCCACGATGCCCGGCATCACGGTGTATCCGCGGAGATCGAGGACGGTTGTGCCCTGGGCCGCCACGTCGGCCCCTCTCTCGATTGCCGTAATCTTGCCGCCCTCGATCACTACGTTCTGATCTTCGATTGCCGGGGCTCCGGTGCCGTCAATGACACGCACGTGTGTCAGAACAACTCTTGGTGCAGCCACTCGCACGAACGGCTTGACGGCGGGAGAAAGTTCAGAGGAGTCGGCGGCGGTTGCGGGCAGCAGGAGAATAAATAAAGCGAGAACAGAGATGATGATCCGTGGCATGTGTGCCCCTAATGTGCAGACATTGTACCCGACTATGATTGCCAGCGGGTCTGCGTTGACTCGCGGGTGCGGCGTCCGTAAGATGAAGCGACTTGAAAAGCGGGCAGCTCCCGAATGATTGGCCAGACCATTTCGCACTACCGCATCGTCGAAAAGCTGGGCGGCGGCGGCATGGGTGTGGTCTATAAGGCCGAGGACACTTCGCTCGGCCGCTTCGTCGCCCTGAAATTTCTTCCCGAGGATGTGGCCCAGGACGCGCAGGCATTGGAACGTTTCCGCCGTGAGGCGCGGGCGGCATCGGCGCTCAACCATCCCAACATCTGCACCATTTATGAGATCGGTGAGCATGAGGGCAAACGCTTCATCGCGATGGAATTCCTGGACGGGTTTACGCTGAAGCATCGCATCGCTGGGAAGCCGATGGAGACTGACGTTCTGCTGGGGTTGGCAATCGAGATTGCCGACGCGCTGGACGCGGCGCATGCCCAGGGCATTGTCCACCGCGATATCAAACCTGCAAACATTTTTGTCACCAAGCGCGAGCACGCGAAGATTCTGGATTTCGGGCTAGCGAAAGTGGCAACGGCGGCCAGTTCATCGAGCCAGATGGGGTCGGCAAACACGATGACCGCCGCGGAGGAGCACTTAACCAGCCCTGGCTCTACGCTCGGCACTATCGCGTATATGTCTCCGGAGCAGGTGCGTGGGAAGGAATTGGATGGGCGGAGCGATCTGTTTTCGTTTGGAGCGGTCTTGTATGAGATGGCAACCGGGACGCTGCCCTTCCGGGGAGAAAGTTCTGGAGTCGTCTCTCGCGAGATTCTGGATCGCGATCCAGTTCCGGCGGTGCGGCTGAATCCTGACCTTCCTCCCAAGCTGGAAGACACCATTAGTAAGGCGCTGGAGAAAGATCGCGAGCTGCGTTACCAGCACGCCGCCGACATGCGGGCCGACTTGAAGCGGCTGAAACGGGAAACGGAATCTCGACACAGCGCACCGGCGAATTCAGGATCGGTGGCGGTGGCGCCGGAAAGCGGATCCGGAGGCACGCAAGCGAGCGTCGCCCAACCGCCGTCACCAGCATCGGGTTCCTCCGCGGCGCTTGCTCCATCGTCGTCATCGGGCGGGCTGAGGCTTGCGGAAGCTCCTGTAGATGGGCGAGGAAAGATCTGGAAGGTTGTGATTCCAGTCGTGGTTGTCTGGTTGATCGCGACGGCGGTGGGGGTTTGGTATTGGAGAGGCAGGGCGAGCGGTACGCAAATTGAATCCATTGCGGTGATTCCGTTTGCCAGCGCAGGCGGCAATGCGGATACCGATCTGCTCAGCGACGGCCTCACGGAATCGTTGATCGACAGCCTCGCTCACGTGCCGCAGCTGAAGGTGAAGTCGCGCAATTCGGTCTTCCGCTACAAAGGCAAGGATGTGGACGTTCAGAAAGTCGGCAAGGATTTGACGGTCGATGCCTTGCTGACCGGGAGAGTGGTGCAACGCGGAGATTCGATTCAGGTCAGCGCCGAACTCACCAACGTTCAGGACAACACCGCCATCTGGGGCGAGCAATACGAGCGCAAGGCTTCCGACATCATCGCCTTGCAGCAGCAGATTGCAGGCGACATCGCTGACAAGCTGCGCTCGAAACTGACTGGCGCGGAAAAGCAGCAGGTCACCAAGCAAGGCACGCAGAACCCGGAAGCTTATCAGCTTTACGTGAAGGGCCGTTACTACTGGAACAAGCGCACCAACGCCGATATCAAGACGGCGATTTCTTATTTCAATCAGGCAATCGACAAAGACCCCAATTACGCGCTGGCGTATGCGGGACTGGCGGACGCCTATGGCGTCCTGAGCAATTTTGGCGGCGTTTCCACGGACGTCGTCCCCAAAGCGGATGCCGCGGCCGAAAAGGCCTTGGAACTGGATCCCACGCTGGCGCGCCCCCACGCGCTCATAGGGGCCAACAAAGTGCAGTACAGTTGGGACGTTGCCGGTGGCGAAGCTGAATTCAGAAAGGCGCTTGAGCTTGATCCCAGCGACGCCACGGCCCATCAGTGGTATGGCGAGGCCCTTGCCTACATGGGTGGCCGGGCGCAGGAGGCGATTGATGAAGTCAATCGCGCCCGTCAGCTCGATCCCTTATCGCCGATCATAGGGCATGCATTGGCGGAAGCTTACTTCTACGACCGCCAATTTGATAAGGCGATCGAAGGTGAGAAGAAGGTCCTGGCCGACAATCCGAATTTTCCCGCAGCGTACGGCGGCCTGGGATTTTCGTATTGGGGCGAGCATAAGTACTCGCAAGCCATCGAGGCATACAAACTTCAGGGTCAAGTGGCTGACGACAAGAATCTGACTGAAATTGCCTCTGCCATGGACGAAGGCTTCCACTCCGGCGGATGGCCGGGGGCTTTGCACAGGGCAATCGAAGTTTCTCTGGCGCAGCGCAAAGCCAATACTGAATACGTTTCGCCTTATGGCATCGCGCAGGACTATGCCGATTTAGGCGACAAGGACCATGCCTTTGAGTGGCTCAACACCGCCTACCAGGAGCACGATGTCTTCCTGTTCTCGCTTAGAACCGACTTCACCATGGATTCCCTGCGCTCCGATGCGCGGTATGCGGAAATGGTGAGGAAGATCGGGCTGACGCCGTTACCGGGGGTTCGATGATCGGCCAAACCATCTCGCACTACCGCATTGTCGAGAAACTCGGCGGGGGCGGAATGGGAGTCGTTTACAAGGCCGAAGACACCTCGCTCGGCCGTTTTGTTGCCCTGAAATTCCTTCCCGACGATGTGGCCCGGGACCCGCAGGCGCTGGAACGATTTCGCCGCGAGGCGCGGGCGGCGTCGGCGCTCAACCATCCCAATATCTGCACTATTTATGAAATCGGCGAGCACGACGGTAAACGCTTCATCGCGATGGAGTACCTGGAAGGCGTGACGCTCAAGCATCGCATCGGCGGGAGGCCGATGGAGACTGACGATCTGCTCGGACTGGCGATTGAAATTGCCGATGCGCTGGATGCGGCGCATGCCAAGGGAATTGTTCATCGCGACATCAAGCCTGCGAATATCTTTGTGACCGGCCGCGGCCACGCCAAGATTCTGGATTTCGGTCTGGCGAAGGTTTCGCCTGCGGGCGGCGGTGCGTCGAGTCAAATGGCATCGGCCAACGCGGCCACCATCGGCGAACAGCATTTAACCAGCCCCGGCTCCACCCTGGGCACCGTCGCCTACATGTCTCCGGAGCAGGCGCGAGGCAAGGAATTAGATGCGCGGAGCGATTTGTTTTCTTTTGGCGCTGTGCTTTATGAGATGGCGACGGGCGAGCTGCCGTTTCGGGGAGAGAGTTCTGCTGTCATCTTCAAAGCCATTCTGGACGGAGAACCTACGGCGGCGGTGCGGCTGAATCCTGAAGTGCCGGCGGAACTGGAACGGAGCATTGGCAAGCTGCTGGAAAAAGACCGCGACCTGCGCTACCAATCGGCAGCCGAACTGCGCGCCGATTTGAAGCGGCTGAAGCGCGGGACTGAATCGGGGACATCGTCCGCGGTCTTGCCCGTAGCCAGCGAAGTACCTTCGACCCGCAAGTTTGGGATCGCGGCGTTAGTAGTTCTGGCCGTCGTGATGGTGGCGGCCGGGGTCTGGTATTGGAAAGGCAGGGCGAGCGGTGCGCAGATCGGTTCCATTGCGGTGATGCCGTTTGCCAGCAGCGGTGGCAATGCCGACACCGATCTGCTCGGCGATGGCCTCACGGAATCTTTGATCTCAAGCCTCGCCCATGTGCCCCAGCTGAAAGTGAAATCCCGCAATTCGGTTTTCCGCTACAAGGGCAAGGAGGTTGACGTCGAGAAAGTCGGGAAAGACTTGACGGTCGATGCGCTGCTTACCGGCAGAGTGGTGCAACGCGGAGACACGATTCAGGTGAGTGCCGAGCTCACCAATGTGCAGGACAACACGGAAATCTGGGGTGAACAGTATGAGCGGAAGGCCTCGGACATTATCGCCTTGCAGCAGCAAATCGCGGGCGACATCGCGAACAGGCTGCGTTCAAGACTGAGCGGAGCGGAAAAGCAGCAGGTCGCCAAACAAGGTACACAAAACGCAGAAGCTTACCAGCTCTATGTGAAAGGCCGTTATTACTGGAACAAGCGCACGCCCGCGGACCTGAATACAGCGATTTCGTATTTCAATCAGGCCATTGATAAAGATCCCGGTTACGCGGCGGCATATTCAGGGTTGGCGGATGCTTATCAAATCCTCAGTTATTACGGCCCTGATGACCCGAATGACGTCATACCCAAGGCCAAGGCTGCGGCCAATAAAGCCCTGGAACTCGATCCCACGCTGGCGCGCCCGCACGCCGTGCTTGGCCTCGCTAAGATGAGCTACGATTGGGATTTTTCCGGAGGCGAGGCTGAGTTCAGAAAGGCCTTTGAGCTTGATCCCAGCGACGCCAGCGCCCATCAATGGTTAGCCCAGGCGCTCGGTTACATCGGCGGAAGGTCACCGGAGGCGGTTGATGAGGTAAACCGCGCCCGTCAGCTCGACCCGCTTGCCCCCATCATCGCCTCGGCGCTAGGAGATGTTTACCTGCGCAACCGTCAATTTGACAGGGCGATCGAAATCGAGAAGAAAGACGTTGCAGACAACCCTTCGTTCGGTGTCGCGCATTGGGAACTTGCAAACGCGTATTGGGGCGAGCGCAAGTATGAGCTGGCCATTCAGGAATTTCAAACCTACGGTCGTTTGACCGGCAGCCAGATTTTTGCCGACTACGCGGCCGCTCTCGACGCCGGTTACCATTCCGGCGGATGGCCGGGCGCAGAGCGTAAGGCAATCGATGTCTTGCAGGCACAGCGCAAAGCCAGGACAAACTATCTCGCTGTTTACGACATCGCGAGGTTCTATGCAGATTTGGGTGATAAGGACCACGCTTTCGAGTGGCTCGACACTGCATACCAGGAGCGCAACATCTGGATCATAGGGATTCCTACCGACTTCACCATGGATTCACTGCGTTCCGATTCGCGGTATGCGGAACTGATGAAGAAGGCCGGGTTGCCGCAGTAGGTCGGTGTGGCTTCGTGCTGGAACTTAACGCCGCGGAGCAGGCTTCTTTTTCTTCTTCTTTGTACGCTTTTCTAGGCTGAGCTGCCAAGCGGTCCGCAGAGCGCCAGCCAGCACGTCTTTGGTCGCGTTAGCCAGGCGAATGTGGGTCATTCCCATCCTGCCCCATCCACCGGGGATGGGCAGGAAAACTTCCGGGAGTTCGCGGACGAAATCAGCCTGCTGCTCGGGCGTGAGCTTTAAGTTGCCGTAGCCCTGGTGTTCGGAGGCAAGGGTGGCGAAGATCTTGCCGCCCACACGGAAATCGGGCGCTCCCATGTGCGAACTTTCTTCTGCTCCCTCGAGGCTGAGAGCAATGCGGCGGAAATCGGCTGCGTTCATAACGAGATCCGTCGGCCCGCTGGCGAAAACGCGGGCCTTCAGGATGACGCATCACAAGCGGTGGTATTTCAAACCGAACCGTTGCCTGCGTTAACGCGTTATGGGCACTGCACCGTCTTCTGCGGTGCG
>Ga0209517_10003095_pt1 | contig 22794 bp, 11 predicted proteins | sample PeaSoiMetSII2010_FD_187695 | JGI IMG/M metagenome (GOLD analysis project Ga0209517, IMG submission 187695) | Peat soil microbial communities from Weissenstadt, Germany - SII-2010 (SPAdes) (version 2) | ecosystem: Environmental > Terrestrial > Soil > Wetlands > Peat | place: Germany...
GCCAGCTAGGCCCTTGTAGTGAAGACCTTTTGGGGCGGGGCCTCGATTTGGGGGCATTTTCGCGTTCTCCCCCCTCGAATCCGCGAAGTCGGGCTAAGCCGGATGGAAATGTCGGCTTGGCCGGCGCGGACCAGGTAAGGCAAGTGCCCCCAATCGAGCAGCGTTTGGCGGGCTGCTTCGCCATAGCGGATGCCCGTGTTTTGCAGGTCAGTAAGATGGGTAACAAGCAAACGGCTGCTTTCGCCGATCGGCTTCGCGTCGAGCGAACTGACCCAAACGGTGGCGTCGTTTTCTTTCACTCCAATCTCAACGCCGCCTTTACTGGCTTTCAGGAACTGGCCCGCTGGAGCATAGCCGCCCGCAGTGCGAGGCGTATTCAGGATCAGGCACCCGCTTGAGCCGTCGATGATGATCTCGCTGGTTTCGCTGCGAAACAGCTTCTGGGCCGGCTGCGGTCGTTGGTCCGGCTGGAAGCAACCGTGCTCCTGCAGCGCGTCGATCAGACTAGTCTCATCCAGGGCGTAAGGAGTTAACGGGACGACTTGTTTCTGGTCGTAGGCCGAGGCCGGGGTCTGCCAGGCCAGGGGAAGGATGGCCGTTTGGACGAGGTGCTTCCGGGGTGACGGCAGAACCTGGGTGCCGATCCGCGTGACCCAGGCCAGCCAACTCCAGTTCGGGGCTAGCGTGGGAATTTTGGCCGCGGGGTGTGCCAAGTCGTCCTCGGTCATCACCAGCGCGACACTGTGCGGGGCGGTTTCCAGGTCGCCGCGCAGGAACAGGCAAAGCGAGGCGCGGTCGGCGGCTTGGCTGAGCGGGTCGGACACAAGTCGAAGTAATCCATGCTCACCGGGGTGAACAGGGCGTCAACGCTGTGGCTGTAGGCGAAACGCCAGATGCCGCCCCAGCCTTGGAGGGCACCCAGTGCGCCGGTCAGGATGCCGCCCACTCCCCGGAACCGCCCTGGGCCGGAGTAATTATATTCGGTGACCGTGAACGGCTTATCGAAAAGACGGGTGAAGGCGATGCCGCGTCCACCGGGCGCCCCCTCAGTGATCGGGCTGCTGTTCGGGCAGCGGCTGGGCAGATGCCACGGGCCTTCCAGAAACCTCGGGTGATCAACGTAGAAATGGTCATCCACGTAATCATAGGTTTCCCGCGACCGTTGGTCAGTGGTGAAGCGAGTCCAGGAGCTTGAATTGCTGATCAGGGCGTGGCAGCCCAGTTCTTCGCGCAGAAAGACCCTCATGCGCTGGACCATGTCGCGGTCGGTATCGGCGAGAAAGGCAATGCAGTCACGGGAACGGAGGCTTTTCCCCTGGAGGCTTTCCGGCAAGGCGATGTTCTCGGCGGCAGGATCTTCGGCCTCTTTGAGTTCCGCGCCCCAAGTGGCAGCCAAGGCTGAGCGTCGGGGATAGCGCGCCGCGAGGCAGCGGTTCCAGGCCAGTTTCCATTCCGGGAAAGTCTGAATGTCCTTGTAGAAATTCCCGAAGTTGCCTTCGTTGATCATTGCCAACCAAGCCAGCGCCGGTTCATCGGCATAGCGCCGGTGAGTATAAGCATTGGTATGGCCGAGCAGCGCGCGGCTGAATTCTTTCCAATTCTCAAAGGCGCCTTCATGCACAGGCACGAGAATCTTGAAAGTGTCCATGGGAATCTCACCCTCGCGCGCCGAGCCGATGTCACGGTAGTGGATGCCCCGCGACACGAATAAGTCCGTCGTCAGGTAGATGCCGCGGCGGATGAGGGCGGCCACGAAATAATCGAGTTGATCCAGTTTTTCCGGATTCAGGCTGGTGCTCTTTGGCTGGCCCTGGGTGAGTTCCCGTTCGTAATGGTGAATGCGCAGAGCATTATAACCCAGCCGGGCTAGGCGGTCCGCGATGCGGTCGGCCTGCGGCTTGGAGGGATAGAGCGCACTAAAACAAAAATTGACGCCGTAGAACCGGCGCGGCTGATTCGGGCTCTCCGCGAAGGCGAACTGTCCATCCGGCCTGGCGATGACGCGGCCATGAATGCCGGCAGGCTGGTCCGAAGCCCGCAGGTTCGCGAAATCCAGCGCCGACCCAGGCTCAATGTCAAGTTCCGGCCGAAGCGGAATCCAATCCTCGGAGGCGCTGATCGTGACCGGAGAGTTGGTAGTGGGCGCGGCAGCCGACTGCGGGCTGGCCACCGAAAGCGGCAGCACGGAGAGCGCGCCGGCCACGAGAAAATTGGTGAACGCTTTCATCGATATTGGAGAGGCGTGAAGGTCTTAGCCATGGTTTTGGATGGGGCTGTTCGAGCCCCTTAACAAGGCTGAGGCTTACCAGACGCCCCTCCGCGACTCAATCCGATTGTCTGGGGCGGTTACCGCGGAGGGTTTTGTCCCCCGTAGGCCGGAGATTAGTTGAGAGGTTTTGGGGGCAGCCCCGGTTGGCGCGAGGCCGTGAGTTGAAGGAGCACGCGATTCAATTCACTCACGCAGGCCGGCTTACCGATTACTGCGTTCACTTCGGGAGCGCCTTCGCTGTCTTCCTTCATCGCCGAACCCCAACCCGTCAGCATAACGACCGGGGTGTCGGGGGAGGCGGCTTTGATGCTCCGGGCAACCTGATGTCCGTCGATACCCGCCATCCCGAGGTCCGTAATCACGGTTTCGTAGGCCTGCTGGCTTTGCAAGGCGGACTGGAACATTTCGACCCCTTCTTTTCCATTGGAAGCGGTCGTCACCTGATGTCCCAGATCGGTCAAGCAATCCTCGAGCAGCTCTCGCACTTGCGGTTCGTCATCGATGCATAGGATCCGAAGGGAACGATTGTGCGCAAGGTCCCTGGCGACCACCGCCGGACGGGCCGGCACGACCAGTTCTCGAATGGGAAACAGGAGCCGCACGCAGGTCCCAAAACCCGGGGCGCTCTCAATTTCGATTCTGCCTTCGTGGCGTTGCATCATACCGTAAACCATGGCTAGACCCAGCCCGGTGCCGCCCCTCTGGGCCTTAGTGGAGAAAAAGGGTTCCAGGCACCGTTGGCGCGTTTTTTCGTCCATCCCCATCCCATTGTCTCGAACCTCGATTTGGACCTGGTTCTTGGGCGGCTGGTTTTGGTCTGAAACCAAGCGCGTGGCCAAGGTGATCCTGCCGCCTTGCGGGAGGGCGTCCACCGCATTGAAGACGAGGTTGATCAGAGCTTCTCGGAGGTCACTGGCGTCGCTCAGCAGCGGAGGCAAATCGGGCTGGAGCTCGGGCTGGATGTCAATCGAGATACCCTCCCGTTGAGGCAGGTCGCGCCAGCGGGGGCGAGTCAGGCCGATAACTTCGCCGATCATCTCGTTCACATTGACCTTGGCCAGTTCCTCCGCATCGGAACGGCGACGATAAAACTCCCGCAGGCGCTCGACAATGCGGGCGATATCTCCGCCGGAGCAGTGGATGCTTTCGAGGTGCCGGCGCTCGCTATCGGACAGCGCCTTCGAGGTGTTGAGTAAGAGTTCCGAATAGGCCAGGATGGGACACAGCGCGTTGTTGATGTCGTGGGCCACGCCGCTGGCCATCTGTCCCAGGGCGCGTAGGCGTTCCTGCTGCACGACGACCTGCTGGGTGCGCCGCAGCTCATCGTAGGCCTTCTGCACACCCTCGGCGAGGCGGACCTGGTCATAGAGGTTGCGGCATTGTTCCTCGGTGGTGAGGACTTTAGCTTGCAGAGCCTCGCGCTCAGAACGCACCGCCGCGATCTCCGCGTGCATCTGTTCCGCTTTATAGCGGACTTCCTCCAAGACCAGCACGATCATGCTAACGGCAATGAACAGTTGGAGCACGGCCGCCACAAAGAACCCGGCGCTGTAGAGTTCCTTATTGTCCTCACACAACGGGTACGTCGCAAGATAGAAGCCCCACAGCAAGAAGCCCAGTGATAACATACCGGCGCCTACGTAAGGCAGCTTGCGCCTCAGCCGATGAAAACACACTGCGGCGAAGACGCTGCTCAAGCCAATCACGATGAACACCGGCAGTTGGATTTCGAATTGGTTGGAGAAGACTTGGGGGGTGACAAAAATCCAGACCAGCAGAAAGAGCATGAACAAGCCGAATAAGGTCTGGCGCGTCTCCAGGCCAACAAATCGCACGCTACCCCAGAGGAGAAAGACGGCCGAAATAGCGAGGCAGCTTTGTTTAATCAGCAGCAGGGGATTGCTTAAGGCAGTTCGGTGCTCCTCGAGTCCCAGGGTAAGCCAAAGGGCATAAAACAACCAAGCCGCCGTCCAGATGGTGAAGTAGTCCCGTCTGGTGTACCGATTGAGGTAATAAAAGAGCACCACCAGCAACCACACGCTGAGCAATGAGATCAGGTGGGCCGCGCGTAAGTACTGGTGCGGAAACATGGAAGTGAGAACTTGTGATGTCATGTGGGCTCCTCGGCTCTATAACAGCTTGCCCCTTCAGGCACGCAAGCGGCAGTTTCAGATGGACCGGGCGACGAAGGGATTTCGACCGGCAGCACGACTTGGAGGCGGACGTTCTTTTCGCTGGTGGAGTGGAAATCGACCGTGCCGCCCAAGGCCTGCGCCAACTGCCAACACACAGCCAGGTCCGCTTCCACCTCGGCCAATTGCGCCGTCTGCAGGGTGCCGGAAGCGGCAGCGATGGCGGTGAACCGCTCGCACAGCTCGCTGGCCGCTCCCTTGACTGCGATCTCCAATTCCAGGCTCAGCCTAGCCGATCCCGGTAGGATCGGATCAACTGACACCTCAACACAAAGCTGGCTCGTCTCGGGTTGCCGCGCGAGCGCCTCGGGTAACAAGGTGAGGAGTTGACCGATATGCCGAGGCTCGCCGATGATTTTTTCGGGGACGCTTGGCGAAATGGCCGTTTGAACTTGGATCCCCGCTGCGGCAGCCCTCCGTTGGATGGTCTGCCAGGGGCCCTGGGTCACCTCTGCCAGGTTAAACTCCCCGGCCTGGAAGACCGGGGCGCTGATTGGTGGCTGGAGTGCGCTCAAGCTCTCCAGTTGGCTCTTCATCCAGCCTTCCTGGGCGCCTTGGACCGAGGTGGCCAACCGCCGCTGAGCCAGGGAGAGGGGTGAACTTAAGAGCGCAGAAATGACTTGAGACAAACTTGTGGCACTCTGCCGGACCGTCTGCGTATGGATCCGGTTGACGTGGGAATTTACGCGCGAACCGTCAAGAACTGCGTAGCGTAAAGCCGCCAGTTCCTGCCGGCTCTGATGAATCCCTTTCTCCGCGGCGGCTATTTGTTCCTCCAAGGCTTGGCGATGCCGGGCCAGCGAGGTTTCTGCGAGCGTCAACTCTTGAACCTTCGCGCAGAGCGCTGATTGGACGAGGAGCATTTGCGCTGCCTGTTGCTTCACGCTCTGAATTTCCGACTCTCGAGCCGCCATCGTGACCCCAGCATCAGTGAGCCGGCCCTGCAGCTTCAGGATGCAGTCTTGCTGCTCTTGGTCGCCCTGCCTCGCAGCTTCCGCCGCAGCCTCTTTTTCCTTTAGCTCATTGGATAGGTCGTCAAGCTTGGTTCGCAACATTTCGGATTGCAGTTGCAATCGGCGGCTCTGAGCGGCTTCCGCCTGGAGGGAGGAATGCACCCGTGCCTGTTCCGAGAGGCTTTGCTTGACTTGCGTCTCAAGCGACTGGATGGCCATTTGCTTGGCGGCCTCGCGCTCACGGACGGCCGCAAGCTGGTTGGTTAACTCCGTTTGTGCCTGCTCGGTCTCGACCACCTGGGCTGACAGCCTCTGGGTCTCGGCCGCCTGCTGCTTCATGAGATTGCGAGCCTCGTTCAGATCGTGACTGGCCACTTCCAGCTCCTGGGCCTTTGCCTGGAGCTTGGCCCGCTCGTTCGAGAGCGTCTCCGCCTGGGCCTCGAGCCGGAGCCTGTGCTCGTCCAACTCCCGCCGTAACCGCTCTTCGGACTGCTGGCGTTCCGACAATTCCTTTTCCAGCGAAGCACGCAAGTCAGACAACCGGCTCGCTTGCGCTTCGGCCGCAGTCCGCCGTTGGGTCTCCTGCAGCAGCGCGTCGCTAAGCTGCTGCTCAACCTGGCGGCATTTTTCCTGCAATTGGGCGACGCTCGCCTGGGCCGCCTGGAGTTCCTGTACCGTGGCTTCCAGCTTCCTGGCTTCGTCCGCCAGGCTTTGGTCTCGGGCTTGCAGCCGGGCCTGCGTTTCGTCCAGCGAATCCCGCAACTGCTGCTCGGTCCGCTTTCGTTCCTCTAGTTCTTGCTCCAGCAAACTGTGTAATTGGGCCACTTGGCTGGCCTGGACCTCGGCCGCGGCCCGCCTCTTGGTTTCCTGAGCGAGTTGCTCGCGCGTCTGCGCGAGTGATTTATTCACAGTCGCCAACTCTGCCCCGACAGCCGCGGACTTCTCGGCCAGCTTGGCCAGCGTGGCCTGAGCCATCCCGAGTTCCTGGTTCTTGGTCTCCAGGTTGGTCCTCTCGGAGGCCAGCGTGTCCATGCAGGCTTGCAGGCGGGTCTGCGTTTCCTGGAATTCCCGCCGCAACTGCCCCTCAGCCTGTTTGTGTTTCGTAAGTTCCCGTTCCAGCGAAGTGCGCACTGCGCCCAACTGACTAGCTTGGCCTTCGGCTGCGGCCCGCTGTTCAGTCTCATGCGCCAGTTGCGCGCGCGCTTGTGCGAGCGACTCACTCAGATTCGCCGATTCGGTTTGGGCGGCCGCGCGCTTCTCTTCCAGCTTGGCGATCGTGGCTTGCGCCAACCCAAGTTCCTGGCTCTTTGCTCCCAGCTTGCTGCGCTCAGATGCTAGCGTCTGCATGTGGGTCTGGAGGCTAGTCTGGCTTTCCTGGAGTTCTCGCTGCAACTGCTCGCCGGCTTGCTTCAGTTGCGCCAATTCCTGCTCAAGCGAAGTGCGCAAAGCACCCAACTGAGCAGCCTGGCCCTCGGCGGTGGCGCGCCGCTCGGTTTCTTGTGTCAGTTGCGTGCGTGCCCGTGCGAATGATGCGCCCAGGCTGGCCAACTCCCTGCCGACCGCCGCATACTTGTCCGCCAAGTTGCCGATCGTCGCTTGGGCTGCCTCGAATTCCTGCGTCTTGGCCTGCAGCTTGGTCTGTTCGCCCGACAGGGCTGCTGCCTGGGCCTGGAGTTGGGCCGTCCCTTGTTCCACCTCCTGCCGCAATTGCTCCTCGGCCTGCTTGTGCGCCGACAATTCTTGTTCCAGCGAGGTGCGTAAAGCGGCCAACTGAGTGGCTCGGCCCTCGGCGGCGGCGCGCCGCTCGGTTTCCTGTGTGAGTTGTGTGCGCGCTTGTGCAAAGGATGCGTTCAGGCTGGCCAATTCCCTTCCGGCCGTCGCGTAATTGTCCTGCAGCTTGGCGATCGTCGATTGGGCCGCCTCCAACTCCTGGGCCTTGGCCTCCAGCTTGGCCTGTTCGCCCGTCAGTGTTTCCGCCTGCGCTTGGAATTGGGCCTTTACTTGCGCCAACTCGCTCCGTAACTGTTCCTCGGCCTGCTTGTGCGCCGACAATTCTTGTTCCAGCGAGCTGCGCAAAGCGGCCAACTGAGTGGCTTGGCCCTCGGCGCCGGCGCGCCGCTCGGTTTCCTGTGTGAGCTGTGTGCGCGTTTGTGCGAAGGATGCGTCCAGGCTGGCCAATTCCTTGCCGGCCGTCGCGTAATTGTCCTGCAGCTTGGCGATCGTCGATTGGGCCGCCCCTAATTCCTGGGTCTTGGCCTCCAGCTTCTTCTGTTCGCCCGTGAGTGCTGCTGCCTGATCCTGGAGGTGGGCCTTTTGTTGCTCCAGTTCGTGCCGTAACTCCTCCTCGGCCTGCTTGTGAGCTGACAATTCTCGTTCCAGCGAGCCGCGTAACGCGGCCAGCTCGGCGGCTTGGCCCTCGGCTGCGGCGCGCCGCTCGGTTTCCTGGGCCAGTTGCGTGCGCGTCTGTGCGAATGATGCGCTCAGGCTGGCTAATTCCCGTTCAGCCGTTGCAGCCTTGTCCGCCAGCTTGCTCTGGTCCCCGGTGAGTGCTGTGACGTGAGCCTGGAGTTGGGCCTTCTGTTCATCTGATTCGCGTTGCAACTGCGCTTCAGCTTGCTTCCTCTGCGCCAGCTCTCGCTCCAATGAAGTCCGTAACGCGGCCAGTTGAACAGCTTGGCCCTCCACGGCCGCCCGGCGATCGGTTTCGTGTGTCAGTTGCGTCCGCGTCTGTGCGAAGGATTCGCTTACGCTGGCCAATTCCCGCTCGGCCGCCGCAAATTTGTCCTCGAGCTTGGCGATCGTCGCTTGGGCCGCCTCTAACTCCTGGGTCTTGGCGGCCAGGCTGTTGCGCTCACCCGTGAGTGCTTCTACGTGAGTCTGGAGCTGGGCGTTCTGTTTGTTCAAGTCACCTTGCAACTGCGTTTCCGCTTGCTTGCGTTGCGCCAGCTCTTGTTCCAATGAAGCGCGTACGGCAGCCAATTGGCTGGCTTGCGCTTCGGCCGCAGTCCGCCGTTGGGTCTCCTGCGCTAACGATTGGGTGGCCATGCCCCATTCCCTCTCCACCGCTGCGAACTTGTTCTCTAGCCTGGTAATCGTCGTCCGCGCCGCCTTTAATGCCTGGCTCTTGACGTCCAGCTTCGTCCGCTCGGCCGAGAGCATTTCCGCCTGGGCCTCGAGCTGGGTCTTGTGTTCGCGCAAATCGCGTTGCAACTGCTCCTCGGCCTGCCTTCGCTGCGACAGTTCTTCGTCCAGTGAACCGCGCAAGCCCGCCAACTCGGTGACTTGCCGCTCCGTGGCCGCATGTCGCTCGGCTTGCTGGCTGAGTTGCTTCTGGGTCTGCGCAAGCGATTCACCCGCAAGCTCCAACTGCCGCTCGACCGCGGCACATTTCTCCTGCAGCTTGCCGATGGTCGCTTGGGCCGCGTCTAATTCCTGGGATTTGGCTTCCAGCTTGTTCCGCTCGCCCGAGAGTGCTTCCATGCGAACTTCGAGCTGGGCCTGATGTTCATCCAAGTCGCCTTGTAACCGCTCTTCGGCCTGCTTGCGCTGCGCCAGCTCTTGTTCTAGTGAAGTGCGCAAAGCGACCAACTGGTTGGCCTGGGCTTCTGCCGCGGCCCGTCGCTGTGCCTCCTGCGCCAACGTCTGACCAGCGGTGCTCAACTGGCGCTCGGCCGCCGCAAAATTGTCCTGCAGTTTAGTAATCGTCGCTTGGGCCGCTACCAAGGCTTCGGTTTCCGCCTCCAGTTTGCTGCGCTCCGCCAGCAGAGACTCCGCCTGAGCCTGGAACTGGGCCTTCTGTTCGTCTAAGTCACGTTGTAACTGCGCTTCCGCTTGCTTGCGTTGCGCCAGCTCTTGTTCCAATGAAGTCCGTAAAGCTGTGACCTGAGTATCTTGGGCCTCGGCCGCAATCCGCCGCTGGGCCTCGGCCGCCGCAAATTTGTCTTCCAGCTTGGCAATCGCCATGTGGGCTGCTCTCAAGGCCTGGGTCTTGGCCTCCAGCTTGTTCCGCTCAGCCGCGAGTGTCTCTGTTTGGTCCTGGAGCCGGTTCCGCTCTCCATCGAGGGCGCGACGCAACTGTTCCTCGTTGTGCTTGCGCTGCTCCAGTTCGTGGGTTAGGGAGTCGCGCAATTCGGTCAATTCACGGAGCTGCCACTCGGCCGCGGCCCGCTGCTCAGCCTCTTGGGCCAGCGATTGGCCGACGCTGCCCAACTGCTGTTCGGACGCCGCCGATTTCTCCTCGAGCTTGCGGATCGTGGCTTGCGCAGCCTTGAGGGCCGAGGTTTTGGCCTCCAGCTTATTCCGCTCCGCCGAGAGCGTCTCTGCCTGCGACTGCGACCGGGTCCTGGCCTCGTCCAGCTCGCGCTGCAACTGCTCTTCGGCTTGCTTGCGCTCCAACAGTTCTTGCTCGAGCGACCGGCGCCCGTCAAACAACTCCCGTCCCTGGGTCTCCGCGGCGGCGCACTTGTCTTGTAGCGCAGCGGTGGTCGCGCGGGCCTCCTCCAACTCCTGGGTCTTAGCTTCGAGCTTGGCCCGCTCAGCGGCTAGCTTTTGCGCCTGGGCTTTTAGCCGTGCCCGCTCCTCGTTCAAATCACACCGTAACTGTTCCTCGGTCTGCCTCCGCTGGGACAGCTCTTGGTCCAGTGAACCGCGCAAACCCGCCAACTCACTGACTTGGCGCTCCGTGGCCGCGCGCCGATCCGCTTCCTGCGTTAGTTGCTTCTCGGTTTGAGCGAGCGATTCACCCGCATGTTCCAACTGCCGCTCGGCCGCTGCGCACTTCTCTTCCAGGCTGGCAATTCTCGCTTGCGCGGCGCTCAGTTCCTGGCTCTTGGTCTCCAGCTTGATGCGCTCCGTTGCCAGCCGTCGGTCTGCTTCCTCGCCCAGTTGCTTCTGGGTCTGGGTCAGCGATTCTCCCGCAAGCTCCAACTGGCGCTCGGCGGCGGCGCACTTGTCCTCGAGCGCGGCCATTCTCGTTTGCGCGGCATTCAGCTCCTGGCTCTTCGTCTCGAGCTTCATCCGCTCCACCGCCAATGCCTGGGCCTGCGTCTCGAGCCGGGCCTTCTCCTCGTCCAACTCGCGTAGTAATTGCTCTTCGGCTTCCCTTCGATCTTGTAGTTCTTGCTCCAGCGAACCGCGAGATCCGGCCAACGCGCTGATCTCGCCCTCCGTGGCCGCGCGTCGCTCGGCTTCCTGGGTCAGTTGCTTCTGGGTCTGCGCGAGGGATTCGCCCGCAAATTCCAACTGCTGCTCGGCCGCGGCGCATTTCTCCTCCAGCTTGGCTATCTTGGCTTGGGCGGCGTTCAGTTCCTGGCTCTTCGTCTCGAGCTTCATCCGCTCCGCTGCCAGCCGTCGCTCGGCGTCCTCGCCCAGTTGCTTCTGGGTCTGGTTCAGCGATTGGCCCGCGAGTTCCAACTGCCGCTCGGCCGCGGCGCACTTCTCTGCCAGGCTGGCGATTCTCGCTTGGGCGGCGTTCAGTTCCTGGCTCTTCGTCTCGAGCTTCATCCGCTCCGCTGCCAGCCGGCGCTCGGCATCCTCGCCCAGTTGCTTCTGGGTCTGGTTCAGCGATTGGCCCGCGAGTTCCAACTGCCGCTCGGCCGCTGCGCACTTCTCTGTCAGGCTGGCGATCCTCGTTTGCGCGGCGTTCAGTTCCTGGCTCTTCGTCTCGAGCTTCATCCGCTCCGCCGCGAAGGTCTGCGCTTGCGCCTGTAGCCGAGTTTTCTCTTGCTCCAACTCGCGCCGTAACTGCTCCTCGGCCTGCTTCCGTTCGGACAACTCCTGCTGCAGCGAACCGCGCAATCCTGCCAATTCGTTGACTTGGCTCTCGGCCGCGGCCCGTCGCTCAGCCTCTTTCCCGGTCGAGTCACTGAATTGCTGCTCGGCTGCGGCGACTCGGTCTTGCAACGCCGCGACCGTGGCTTTGGCCGCCTGCACTTCGCGGGTCTTGGCCTCCAGCTTGTTCCGCTCATCTGCTAGAGTCTGGGCCTGGGCTTGAAGCCGGGTCCGTTCTTCGTCCAACTCTCGCCGCAACCGCTCCTCAGCCTGCGTACGCTCCGACAACTCCTTGTCCAACGATCGGCGCAATCGAGTCAACTCATTGGCCTGCACCTCAACCTGCTGTGTGAGGGCCTGCTGGTTAAGCCCCAACTGGGTTTGGGTGTCGCTCGACGGTGATTGTTGCGCCTGGGTCCTCTCGTGTTCTTGTTTGAGGGTGGCGAGTTGCCCCAGTGATGACTTGTACTCGGCCTGAGTCTGCTCCAATCGTTCGTTGAGCTGGACGATTTCCTCGAGATGGTTTCTGCCGGACGACTTGAGATCCTCATTTTCCAGGCGCAGCTTCGCCAGGGCACTCTCCTGCTCACGCAATTTGTTATGCAGACCCTCAGCGGCCACACGCAAAATGGTGATCTGTTCGTTGAGGCGGTGGCTTTCGCAAACCTCGCGATTCAAGGTCGGACTCACTGCGATCGGACTCGGTTGCGCCGGGCGAAGAACGCCGCGTTCGGGAGCGGTCATGCTCATCGGGCCCGGTGGGGGTCCTGTAAGGGCGAGTTGCGGCCGGAGCGGCGGTGCCAGCAGTTCATCCTCAGGTGGCGAATCGGCTGACGAGGGGACGCGGTCCGCGGACTCGCTGCCAACCGGGGAGGCTGCCGGCGTGCTCTGAGCGTCTTCGCCCCCGGCATTGGCCACAGCCGCGGGAGTCTCGGGCGTGCGCGGTTGCACCAGGCGAATCGTGAGCTTAACCGTGAGTTCGAGCGGAGAAACGGGCTTCGTGATTAGGTCGTCGCCGCCGGCGAGAATACCCCGCGCACGGTTCTGGAATTCGCCATTGGACGTGATGAAGATGACTGGTGTCCTCCTGTGATGAGGCATTTTGCGCAGCCCTTGGCAAACCTGGAACCCGTCCATACCGGGCATCATGATGTCCAAGAGAACCAGATCGAAGGGGCCCGCTTCCAGCAGAGCGAGACCGGCCTTGGGATCTTTCACGCTGATGGGGTCGAAGTTGGCCCTTTTGAGGGCCTTGGCGACCACATAATTACAGACCTCGTCATCGTCCACGATCAGCACCCTATAGGGCTGGTCTGACTCTTCCGAGGCGAGGTCGCCTGCTTGGAAGAGGCGGTCGAGGCAATCCACTGCTTGGACGGTGGTTTGCAAGGTTGATCGGGTCGCTTCGGAGGACTGGAAGGCGATTTCAAAGAGCATTGCCTCGAGGGAAGTCGTCAGGTCGGCCACTTTCGTGCAACCGCTCAGCCCCGCCCGCGTGCTTAAAGAGCGGACCTGCCGGAAAACCTTGTTCAGACATTCGAGGCTCTCTGGCGATTTGCCCATTTTGACAAACGCCAAGCAATCTTGTCGAATCCGGGAGATCTCCTCGGGTCCCTGTTTCAGAAGTTCGCCGCGCGCGCTGTCGCGACAGGCTTGTTCAATGACAGCCTCCCGTGGGTCCACCGCTTCCGCCTGCGCCTCCTGAGTATTCCCTGCTTGACCCTCGTTCGCCTCCTCCGAGCCTGGGGCCTTTTCCACCAAATCACGAAGAATCCGGATCAGCTTCGTCGGGGTGCAGTGCATCTTGACGATGCCCGTATTCGCCCCCGCTTCCATGGCCTTTTTGGCCAGACCCTCCATGTAGGCATTGGAGAGAACGACGACAGGCGTGCCCTTTAAATTGACGTCGGAGCGAATAAATTTGAGCACCTCCAGCCCATGCAGCTTGGGGAGCATGAGGTCAAGAATGACGGCGTCCGGCCGAATGCGGGGCAGCAAATCGAGCGCTGCCATGCCATCCCCTGCCGACTTGACGCTAAAGCCTGCGCTTTGCAGTCGGCTCCTGTACATCGTCAGAACGAACGGGTCGTCCTCGACGAACAAAATAGTCCTAGTTATCCGATTCATTCCTACGCCTCGTCTCCTAACCCAAGCGAGAGGTCCTGAGCAGCAGTTCGAATGCCACGAGGCCCCCTAACAAGCATAGGTTCGCACTTGATCGATTTGAGCTTGTCTTTGGATGCCGGCGTTCCGAGCGATCATGAACCCCGAGTGCGCCTAGGCGATTTAAGCGAAAAACCGTAAAAGGGCAGCAGCGTTACGGAATGGACATGTCTTGCCAATAGACACTCTTCTCCGGCGGCTGCAGAGAATTCTCGGGCTGGGGAGCGGATGACTCGAGGAACGGAGGAGCCTTGCTCAGATGGAGCCGACCAGACCCGAGTCGTTGATTTTGAGCGGTCCACGTGCCACGGCCCGTCGGTCGGGCTCGCGGCACCGTTCGTTACCACTTTTCCAAATGCACGCTACCAGGGTCGAACCTGGCATGCGGTTCCTTCGACTCGCCGGGGTGCCCGATGGAAATACAAGCCACCGGAATGACCGAGGCCGGCAGTGACAGAACTTCTTTGAGCCGTTTGATCCGATCTTCCCGAGGATGTACTCCGAGCCAGCACGCACCCAATCCGATGATGTGAGCGGCCAGAAGAAGGTTCTGTGTGGCCGCCGAGCAATCTTGAAGCAGGTAGCTGAGCTGCCCGTCATGTGCCACCGCCAGATCACCGCAGACCGCGATGCCGAGTGCCGCGCTCCGGAGCATTTGGCCATACGGCAACGCCTCGGCAAGTGTGGCCAGCGTCTGGCGGTTCCGAATTACCACGAAATGCCAGGGGTACTTGGCGGCGGCAGAAGGCGCAGCCATGGCCGCCGCCAGCAGAGTGTGGACTTGGGCCTCGCTCACCTCGCCAGGTGAGTAAACCCGAATACTCCGTCGCTCAAGGATGAATCTGAGTTTCTCGTCTATGCTCGTGTTCATAAGAGTCTTTCCTGCGGCAAGTTAACTCCCGCCACCCAGTGGAACACAAGCATTTCCGATCCTCGCGAGCGCACCCGTGTAACCGGGCAGGCTCGTCGCGCGTCTTTCATATCGGCGGCGCCGCCGTTGTATTTTGGTATGAAGACATCCTTTGTTCGCTGGCAACTCCCCCTGGCACTCCTTGCTTTGACGTTTCCCCTTGCCGCACCCGCTCAAGCCAGTCGGTTGAGAGTGCTCCCGGCTTTGCAGACTGAAACCTTTCAGGTGGCGACCAATGCACGGATTGTGGTCGGCACGAACCGAATGGCCTCGCTTGCGGACCTCAAGATAGGAGATCACGTCAGCATTGGCTACCTGCAGGAAAATGGCGCCCAGGTCGCGCGCAGGATAGCCGATGGGGTCCCGCACAAACCGCGGAACCCAGGCAGTACTCCGCCCCAAAAAACCCATACTCCCGGAACCCAGGGCTTGCTCCATACCCACGGTGTTATCCGCGTTGTTGACGTTCAGGCCGCGACCTTGACGATCGTTCACCGGTTGAGATAACCACCGCTTCCTGCATCTTGCCTTGCGCTGCTAATCGGGAAATAAGCAAACTGAGTGGAAGAGCAAGTGTAAGAACAGGAAATGAAGACAGAGACCCCGCCACGGGCCGTTTTTCTGGACCGTGACGGCACGCTTATCGTGGATCGAAATGGGTTGATTCGCCCGGAGGAGCTGGAGCTTTTGCCCGGCGTGGCCGAGGCCATTGGCCGGCTCAATCGCCACGGCTGGCGGACCGTGGTGGTTACCAACCAACCAGTGGTGGCTCAGGGCCTCTGCAGCGAGGCTGACTTGCGCCGCGTCCATAGCGAGCTCGAAGCCCGGCTACGCCGCCAGCAGGCTTTCCTCGATCGGATCTATTTTTGTCCTCACGCCCCTGAAAAGGCCATGGGGGAGGGAGAGAGGGAGACGAGGATTGAATGCGACTGCCGCAAACCCAAGCCGGGCATGCTTTTGCGTGCGGCCCGGGAAATGAACCTTGACCTACGCGCTTGCTGGCTAGTCGGCGATACCACCCGGGACATGCAAACCGCCCGGAATGCCGGCGTGCGATCGATTCTGGTGCGGACAGGCCATGCGGGTCAGGATGGCAAGTTCCCAGCCAAGCCGGATCTTACTGCGGAAAATATGCTCGCGGCGGTTGCGCTCCTGACAGCGGGATGAGCGATCAAAATTCCGGGTCCTCCTGATATCTAATCCCAACCAACCACAGTCCACCCCCCATTGCAGCGTAGGGAGCCAGGGAGTAAAATATGACGAACACAGATTGGATCGTATGCTGTCGTTGGGGATGGAAGGAACGGCGGAGCACATTTACATCGCCCCGCACGGAGGTGACCCGATGCAGGAATTGGCGAGCGTCGAAGCCCTGGAGGGCCGCGGTTTGCAAGGCGACCGGTACGCGAACCAGACGGGTTACTGGTCAGGCGTGGACGAATGCGAGGTCACGCTCATCGAGTCCGAGATTTTGGGCTGCATTGCCGAAGACGCTGGGCTGGCCGTCGCTGCGGGGGAACACCGCCGCAACCTTGTAACGCGTGGGATTCGGCTGGCCCAACTGTTGGGCAAGCGGTTTCGAATCGGCACCGCGGTTTTGGAATACGATCGGCCCCGCCCGCCCTGCCCTCACATTCAAACTTTGACCCAGGAGGGCATGACCAGGGCGCTTTTTGGTCAGCGCGGTGGGATTGGCGCGCGCATCGTCAAGTCCGGCCGCATCCAGTTGCACGACACCATTATGGTTTTGGCCGACTGAGCCTGGGCGCCTGATTTTGAAAGGCTTCGGACCTGCCCGAATTGGCGGAACAAGATCGGGCTCGGCCGCCGTGGATCGGGCGCATCTCGATCCGGGCCGCCAGCCGGCGTCCCTACCTCGACCTCATGGTGACTCCATGAGCAGGGTGGATTTGGCTTGATTGGGTTTGGGTCAACCGATTAAGGTTAGGCGGGCGGGGCAGGGTGATGAAGAGAACCGGAAAGGGCAAGGATTGTCACTCATTTAGCCGACATGACAAAATCTTGGCGGCCATTGATAATGGCCCAAAGATAAAAGTCGCGAACCAAAAACTGCAACCTGACCATTATGAAAATGAATACCATGCAGAAGCGTCTGCTCGGAATCGGATTCGCTTGCGCCTGCGGCGTCAGCGTTCAAGCCCAGACGGCTGTGCCCGGCACTTTTAAACACATCACCATTGATGGCTCCTTTAACGACTGGACAGGAGTGCCCGTGGCGTACACGGCTGCGGAGGGGCCGACCAACGCCATTCAATACGACAACCTCTACATCGCCAACGACGAAACCAATCTTTATCTGCGCTTCACCCTCTATTCGGCGCGCCCCGACGCTTTTGCAAACTCATACGACAACCTTTTCATTGATGCCGATGATAATAGCGCGACGGGCTTTCCGGTCGGCGGCATCGGCTCGGAAATGCTGATTCAGTCGGGCAGCGGGTACCAGGAGAAAAATGGCGGCTTCAACGAGGGCGGCATAAATAACCTGGGCTGGGCGATTGCGGGCTCAGCGGACAGCTTGGATTTCGAGGTGGCGGTTTCCATGGCGGCCACCTATGCCTCGGACAACACGCTTGTGTTCACCAATAACACCTTCGCGATTCTGTTCGAGGGGGATAACACCAGCTACAACAACGTCGAATTCGCCCCGCCTTCCGGCGGGTTGGTTTACACTTTTGCTTCAAATCCAGGCGCCCTCTCGACCAATCTCGCGCTGATCACGCTGGCAACCTCTTCCTGGGAGTTGAACGAGTCCGGGACAGATCTCGGCACGAACTGGCTGGCCCAGGATTACGACGATACTCAGCCCGGGTGGAGTTCGGGTCTCGGGCTGTTCGGCTATACCCCCTCGCCGGGAGTCTATCCGCCCATCAATACGGCCTTGACCAACGGGCCCGCCACTTATTATTTCCGCACCCACTTCCAGTGGACCAACGATTCAGCCAACCTGGCCTTTGTGCTGACTAACTATCTAAGCGACGGCGCGGTCTATTATGTGAATGGCGCGGAGTTCAGGCGGGTTCGGATGCCCAGCGGCGTTATTTCCTATTCTACACCGGCGGCAGCCACGAACTTCCCGGCTGGACAGGCGGATATTTTTGGGCTGGAAGGCAGTGACTTGCAAACAGGGGACAACATACTTGAAGTCGAGGCGCACCAGGCTGCCGGAAGCAGCGGCGACCTGGTTTTTGGCCTCTCGCTCACCGCGGCCCCGCATTACGCCGTCTATAACGTGGATACCAATCAGCCCGCCGACCAGACCGTCCTAGCGGGCCAGCCTGTGACCTTTACCTCTGACATCATTGGAAGCGGACCTTTGACTTACCAGTGGTTGTTCGACGGCAACGGAATCGCGGGGGCCAACGGTCCGACCTATACGATCCCAACCGTACTGACCAACAACGCCGGTACTTATACCCTCCTCGTGAGCAACTCCTTCTCCTCTGTTACGACTCGCGCCTCGGTGCTCACCGTGAGCAACACTCCAGTGAGTATCGTTTCGCAGCCAGTCAACGCGGTGGGGGTCGAAGGCAGGCCGGTAACTTTCAACGTGGTTGCGTCAGGCACCCCGGTTCTTCAGTATCAATGGTTTTATGGCTCCACTGCTATTGGATCCGCCACGAATGCTTCCTACACTATCCCGGCGCTGTCCCCGACGAATGCGGGCCACTATTTTGTGAACGTGAGCAATCCGGCCAGCTCGACGAATAGCACCGTGGCAACGCTGACCGTGCTGTTGGACACCATTCCGCCGGCCATCACCAGTGTCGTGGCAGGGGCTACTGAGGTGATCATCATTTTCTCCGAACCGGTCGATCCCGTGACGGCCAGCAGCGCTGCGCACTACACGATCAGCGGAGGCGTCGGTGTGTCCGCTGCGACGCCGACTCCCGGCAATGCGAACCAGGTCATTCTTACCACGGGAACTCCCTTGGCTTTCGGCACCGTTTATTCTCTCACCGTAAATGGGGTGGACGATCTGTTCGGAAACGCTGCGGCTACCACGGTGAGCTTTGCGCGCGACATTACGATTGACGGCGCTTTTGACGATTGGACGGGCCTGGATCCAGTATATACCACCGCCGCCCCCAGCGGAAACACCGACGCTGCCGATTTCGAGGCCATCTACGTGTACAACGATGCCAATTATTACTATTTTCGGGTCACTCTGTGGACGGACATCGTTGCCAGCGCGGGGCAGTTTCCCTACTACGTGAATATGTTCTTCGACACTGATAACGACCCGACTACAGGCTACTCCGCCATAGGCTCGGAAATGCTGATTCAAAGCGGGTATAGTTACCAAGAGAAAAATGGCAACTTCAACGATGGCGTTAGCATCAATGGTCTAAACTGGCTTTGCCTGCCGGCCGCACCGGGGACCAATTTCGAGTTTCGGCTTGCCCGGTCGGCCACGTTCCAAGACACGACGCCAGTATTCACGACCAATGTCTTCCAATTTCTCTTTCAGGGAATGACTCCCGGGTTCGTCGTCGAAAACACCGCGCCAGCGGGAGGCGGAACCATCGGTTATACGAACATGACGCCGATGAGTGTCCCGCCGTTGCCTCCCGGCAAGCTGGCGATAGATAACTTGCGCGGTGGCAATGCCGCGATTGTCTGGGATCCGCCCGGCACGCTGCAGTTTTCCACCAATATCATCAGGCCGTCGTGGACAAGCATTCCGGCGGCCACCAGCCCGTATGTCGTCCCGGCTTCAGGCGGGTCACAGTTCTTCCGCCTGAGTAACTGATGTACGATGAGCGGTGCAACTGCGCTCCATGATCTCCGCAGCACACCATAACGTGAAAAGCCGCGCGCCCAGGCTCGAAATCCGGGAGCGTTGGAAACGCGGCTTTACTTTGATCGAGCTGTTGGTCGTCATCGCTATCATCGCCATTCTTGCGGCAATGCTGTTGCCGGCCCTTGCGCGCGCGAAACTCAAAGCCGCGAATATCCAGTGCATCAGCAACCTGAAGCAAATGGGCATCGCCCACGCGATGTACGTCAATGACTTTGCCGGAGAATTCCAATATACGGCCAATGAGAACCTGTGGATGGCCATGTTGCTGACCTACCACGCCCAGGTAAATGCCGTCAGGACCTGTCCCCTGGCGGCGGCTTCCTCCACCCGAACGGTGCTCAGCGTCCAATACACTTATGGCGCGGCCGACCAAATGTGGAAGTGGGCGCCCACCGCGACGAATTATCAAGGCAGCTACGCCTACAACGGATGGCTCTACAGCGGCGTGTATAGCGTGTCAGATTTGCTGGGACTGCCTGACTCCTGGCGCTACACCACCCCCGCCTCGGTGGTAAGGGTGGCCAATACGCCGTTGTTCGGCGATGCCATGTGGATTGACGGCTGGCCCGAAGAGATCCAAGGACCCTCCAAGGATCTCTATAATGGCAACGGCAACGACGACATGGGGCGATTCACTTTGGCGCGGCATGGAGGGTTGGCTCCGCTGAAGGCTCCTCGAAACATTTCTTCGAGTTCGGGGCTGGCTGGCAGCATTAGCTTGGTCTTTTATGACGCTCACGCAGCCAATACCAAGCTGAACACCTTTTGGACACTGGACTGGCACGCCAATTGGACCACCCCGGCTTCCATTCCTCCTCCACAATGAGAGATGGCCTCCCTGGCCATGATCCAGCGCCTGAACTTTTTGTGCCCGTTCTTAATCCCAAATGGTCCCCCCGCGGCCTCCGCCTATCAGTTCTGGCGATGTGCTGCAGCTTCCTTATCCCGCGAAACGCTCCGGCTGGCAGTAGTGGCCCAGTGCCGGGATTGAACAGCCAGACACCTTATCTTGTTTACTACGGCAATTGGAACTCCGGCCTCGCAAACTCCGCTCGCACGAACTATCACCTGGTGATTCTGCACCCGGCCAGCAACATTACCCCGGCGGAAATAGCGACGATCCGAAGCGGGTTGGACGGCCGGCTCGGCACCACTGACGACGTCCCCGTGCTGGCTTATCTTTCCGTTGGGGAAGATGACCGAAGTGGGGCGCCGTTTGTCGGCGACGGGCTGGGACCGCGAGTTGATCCGCGTGCATCGGACACCGATCCGCTATCCAGCATAACGAGTTCGCTAGGACTGGCCTCCGCAGGGGGAACAGGTTACGCGTCGTACTATCTCAATGCCAAAAGCAGTCAGACCGGCATTCCCGATCAAGATCCCAACTTTCCGGGCAGTTATTACGTCAACGCGGGCGCTCCCGCCTGGTGGAGTGTGATTAAAAGCATGACTAAAGCCAGCAGCGGCCAGGCGGGATTAGATGAAATCCTGACGACCAACGTCGGAAATGGGTTCAATTGTGACGGCGTGTTTCTGGATACCGTTGACACTGCGGCGCCGGACGGGTGGGGCACAGAATACGAATGGACATCGCCCGGGATGCAGGCGCTGGTCGCCCGCATTCGGACCAATTATCCGGGGAAACTCATTATGGTCAATCGCGGCCTGTTCTACTATGACCCGAACCTGAAAATGTACCCCTATACCCTGCGGCCGTACATTGATCTGCTCATGTGGGAAAGCTATTTCAGCGACTCATCGACTAATGAAATCTCACCCTCCTTTCTGGATAACAAATACGAATATGCTCCGAAGGTAAACGCCGAGGCCGGGCGTCCGGATGGCTTTACGGTCGTCGCCCTGGACTATGACCATACTCCACCGCCACCGCAGACCATTATTAATGAAGACTATACCGAGTGCATGAACACGCAAGGCTGGCTATTGTACCGCACCAATCCCAGCCTCGATGCGCCGTTTAACACGAACGCCGCGGCTTGGATCGCAACCAACGCGGACACGCAGCCGCCGGTTTGGGACAGCACTGCCGCGCAAAGCAGCACTCCGCCCCCGCCGCGCATCGGCATACAGGAAGTCACCGTCGGCAGCAACAGCGCGACCGTTTTCTGGGACGTAGCGCGTGACCAAACCCGGCCGGTGCATTACAACGTTTATTGTTTTGGCGGGCTAGCGATGAATTTTGCGGCGGCAACCCGGCTGGCTCACGTGAGCCCATTCATTCCGTCCAATTACACCAGCGGAACCGGCCCCGGCAGCTATCCCTACGCGTTTACGGTTACCGGTTTGTCGAATGGAATCACCTACTGCTTTTCGGTACGCGCGGAAGACAGCGCAACCTCGCCCCACGAAGATACTAACACGGTGTCCATTGCTGCGACGCCGGGAACTGCCGGAGCGACGGGAACGTACAAGAACATCACCATCGATGGGAGCTTCTCCGATTGGGCGGACGTGCCGGTCGCGTATCAAGGCGCGGCGGATGGCAATCCGGTCAATTTCTCCCAGGTGCAGTTCGCCAATGACACCAATTATCTCTACGGACACTTCAAGTTGTTTTCGCCCTACGCGCCCTTTTCGGATTATTACACTCACCTCTTCGTGGATACCGATGACAACAGTCAAACAGGTTACCGGGTTGCGGGAGCGCTGTTTGGGTCCGAGTTTATGATCGAAAGCGGCTTCGGCTATGATGAACGAAATGGGAATTTCAATGCTGGGAACGCTTCCGGACTTAACTGGTCCATCGCGCCTGCGACCTCCGGAACCGAGTTCGAGTTCCGAATCTCGCTGGGGGCCCTTTATGCCGATTCGACCAAGGTCTTCAGCGCCAAGTCCTTCCGGCTGCTTTTGCAGGACAATCGTGGGCCCGAAGCGGCCATAGAAACAGGCATCGCTTATACCCTCGCGTCGCCGCAGCCCGGCAGTCTCTTCATTTCAAATTCCAACAACTTGGTGGCCATTTCGTGGACGGGCTCGGGCACCCTGCAATTCTCAGGCTCCGCGATCGGCGCGTGGACGAACTTGCCGGCGGCAACCAACCCTTACGTTTTCCAGGCCACCGGGGCCCAGCAGTTCTTCCGCCTGGCAAAGTGACGCATGAGGATTGGATTTTTTTTACCCCTATTCGGAATTGCCCTCGCTTGCGCTGGCGCAACCAAGGGAATTTTGGAAAACAAGGCCATCGCTTGGCGGTGGCAGGTCGCGGATGGAGCCCTGCACCCGGTCCAACTGGAGGATAAGCTCAAAGGAACCAAGCTCGCGCTGGCGGGAGAGTGTTTCGAGCTGGTATTGGGGGACGGCGCCTCGGTACGAGCCTCTGACTTCAAGCTTGAAGGGCCGCCTCAGGAGGAGCCGCTGGCGCCCGATCGAGGCTCGCCCGTGCTGGCGGCCCAGGAACCAGGCCGGCAGCTCGTGGCACGGCTATCGGACGCGGAGCGGGGTCTGTCCGCCGAGTGGCGCGTCCTGTTGCGGGATCGCTCGACCTATATTCGCCAGGAGTTGAGCCTTCGCGCCGTCAGCAAGGACGTGTTAGTGAGGGAGATTGTTTTGTTGGACGAAGTAATTCCCGGGGTCAAAACCATCGGCTTGGTGGATGGCTCCCCTGCGACCGCGGGCGATTTCTTCTTCGGCTACGAACATCCGATGGCGCAGAACCTGGCCGACGACAACGACGCTTTGCGGTGCAGATTTGT
>Ga0209517_10003096_pt1 | contig 22792 bp, 20 predicted proteins | sample PeaSoiMetSII2010_FD_187695 | JGI IMG/M metagenome (GOLD analysis project Ga0209517, IMG submission 187695) | Peat soil microbial communities from Weissenstadt, Germany - SII-2010 (SPAdes) (version 2) | ecosystem: Environmental > Terrestrial > Soil > Wetlands > Peat | place: Germany...
AGGAGGTCTCAAAGGCCAGGGGCTACACCAAGACAGTGAGCGGGCGCAGCGGCGCCTCCAAGCGCGCCCCGGACGAGCTCGAGGTGGTCTCGCTCAGGGGAGGTGGGACGCCGGGCATCCACACGGTGCACGCATTCGGCCCCCATGAGATGATCACCCTGGAGCACCTCGCGTTCTCGAGGTCCGCCTTCGCCCTGGGCGCCCTCCAGGCCGCGGAATGGGTCGCTGCGGAGGGGCGGGAGCCGCGGGTCTACGGGATGGCGGACGTCCTCGGGCTCAGGCTCTGAGAAGAGTTCGCGACGCTAGTTCTCGTAGAGGCTCTCGTGCGTCTCGGGCTTCCCGTCGGTTAGCAACTCGTACCCACTCTCGGTCACCAGGACGGTCTCCCCTATCCTGCACCCGCCGACCTCGAGGTTGTCATCCAGCGTGATGCAAGGCTCGATTGCGACGACGTGCCCCGGCTTCAGCTCCGCGCTGGGCCCGTCCATGCCCGGTTCGGGCGCCCACGGGGGCTCGTAGACGTTCACGCCCACCCCGTGGAGGATGGGCTGGATCCTGCTGAAGGAGTACCGGGAGTACCCGTACTCGTCGACGACCTCTTCGGCCGCGTCCCTCAACTCGAGGGTGGTCGCCCCCGGCCGCGTCGCCTTCAGGGCCGCGGAATAGGCGTCGTAGGTGGCGGTGTAGAGCCGCTTCTGCGCCGCCGTCGGGCTCCCGACTATCGTGGTCGTGGTGATGTCCGTGTTGTACGCCTTGTAGATCGTCGCGTATCCCAAGATGAGGAACTCGCCCTTCCTGACGACCCTGTCCGAGTCGTGCCTCGTCATGAGCCCCGTGTTGGGGCCAGCGAAGGTCGCGAGGGACCAGGACATCCCCTCAGCCCCGAGCTTCCGCGCCGCGTACTCCCCCTCGGCGGCTATCTCGTACTCCCTCATCCCCGGGTGGGCGGACTTGAGCGCCGCCCTGATTGAGGCCTCCGTCACCTTCGCGGCCTCCCGCATTATCGCGACCTCGCCCTCCAGCTTGACCGCTCTCTCCTCGGCTATCTCCCCGCCCACGTCCACCAGCTGCACCCCCTTCGCGGCCTTTCGCAGCGCATGGAACCCCTCCAGGCCAAGCTGGTCGTATCCTACCTTGCCGCTTTTGACATAGTCCCTGAAGACCTTCGAAATCTCCTCCGCTCGGCCCGCGGTGTGCATCACCCTCATGTCGCCGACCCAGGGCATGTAGTGCTTGGCTCGGGTGTAGTCCCCGGCGACCGTGAGCACCACCACGTCCCCGCCCGCCGTAAGGAAAGAGGAGTAGCTGTTCTGGAACCACATGCTCACAACCGGGCGAAAGTCCGTCGAGTACCTGACGTTCTCGATCCTGTTCAGGAGGAGGGCGTCGAGCCCCTCCCTTTTCATCAGTGCGACGAGCTTCGCGACCTTCTTCTTCCTGAGGTCAGCCACGTCGACACCGGGGGGTCCGCTTCTTGGCAAAGCTCCTCTTCTTCCTCTCACCCCGAGCCACCGTCTATAAATGAATGCAACCCGAGGCGACAGCCTATGCCTGCCGCGAAGAGGCCCGACCTCGACCCCAGCGCAAAGCTGAGGGAACTCCTTTCCGGGAAGAAGACGATTGCAACCCCGGGCGTTTTCAACCCCGCCGTGGCGCTCCTAGCCGAGGAGGCAGGCTTCGAGTGCCTCTACTTCTCGGGCGCGGCCTTCGCGAACTCCATGGACCTTCCCGACCTCGGGGTCACCACTCTCTCCGAGGTCGCCGAGGCCGCGGGTAGGATTACGGCAGCCGTCCCCTCGCTGCCGCTAATAGTAGACGTAGACACGGGGTTCGGAGAGGCGGTCAACGTCGCCCGCACGGTCCGCGAGATGGAGAAGGCCGGGGCAGCCGCTATCCAGATCGAGGACCAGGTCATGCCCAAGCGCTGCGGGCACCTCGACGGAAAGGAGGTGGTCGAGCCGGCGGAGATGGCGAAGAAGGTCATCGCGGCTAAGGCAGCCGCCAAGACCGAGCTGGTCATCATAGCGAGGACGGACGCTGCGGAGACGGAGGGGCTCGACGGTGCGATAAGGAGGGCGAGGCTCTACCAAAAGGCAGGTGCCGACGTGATATTCCCGGAGGCGTTGAAGTCGAAGGAGGAGTTCGCCGAGTTCGCGAGGAAGGTGAAGGGCCCGCTCCTCGCCAACATGACCGAGTTCGGCAAGACCCCCTATCTCTCGGTCTCTGACTTCTCAAGGGTGGGAGAGGGATACAAGCTGGTCATCTTCCCGGTGACGACCTTCCGGGTCGCTATGAAGGCTATGCGCGACGCGCTCAAGGAAATCTCGCAATCCGGGACGCAGAAGGGGCTGCTCGACAAGATGATGACCCGAAACGAGTTCTACGAGCTCACAGACTACCGCTCTTTGGAAAAGGTGGACAAAGCAACTTCGCGGAAGGCGCGACGCCTGCTGCATAACCATTAATATCGGGATAATTCTTTCTGGATGTCGCGATGGCAGAGATGCTCCGGGCCCCGAAGGGGCTTGATGGAGTAGCGGTAGCGGATACCAGCATAGCGAAGAGCGACGCCGACGGGACCCTCATTTATCGGGGCTATGCGATAAAGGACCTCTTCGAGAGGTCCACTTTCGAGGAGTCCACTTACCTTATCCTGTACGGGAAGCTGCCCACAAAGAGCGAGCTGGAGGAGTTCGAGGCGAAGCTCAGGAGGTACTCCATGGTGCCCCACAACGTCTACGAGCTCGTGAAGGCGATACCCCACGAGGCGCACGGGATGGACGTCCTTCGCACGGCCGTCTCCGGCCTCGGCGCCACCGAGGGCGGGATCTCATCCGAAGAGCAGGAGCTCTCTATCATCGCCCAGATGCCGACCCTTGTGGCGAACTGCTATCGCCTGAACCAGGGGATGGAGCCGGCTGAGCCCGACCCCTCGCTGAGTCTCTCCGCGAACTACCTCTACATGCTGACCGGGAAGAAGCCGACCAGCTTCGAGGCCTGGAGCTTCGAGCGGATGCTCATCCTCTACTTGGAGCACGACCTCAACGCCTCGGCCTTCACGGTGAGGGTCGTGGCCTCGACCTTGGCGGACATCTACTCGGCGTGCACCGCGGGGCTCGCCGCCCTCAAGGGGCCGCTCCACGGAGGGGCGAACGAGGCGGCGATGCAGATGCTGCTGAAGATAGGGAAGGCGGGCAACGCCAAGTCCTACGTCCAAGAGACGCTCGCAAAGCGCGAGAAGATAATGGGCTTCGGCCACAGGGTCTACAAGACGGTGGACCCGAGGTCGCAGCTCGCGAAGAAGCTTCTCAGGGAGCTCCTCGAGAAGCAGGGGAAGGGCCTCGAGACATACAAGCTCTGCGAGGCAGTGGAGAGCGCGGTCTGGGAGTTCAAGAGGCTCCCCTCCAACGTCGACTTCTACGCCGCCCCCATCTTCATGACCCTCGGGATACCAATCGAGACCTTCACGCCAATCTTCGCCTCCAGCAGGACTGTCGGCTGGGTCGCGCACTACAACGAGCAGCTGATGGACAACAGGATCTACAGGCCCGACGCAATCTACATCGGCAACAAGGGGCTCGAGTATGTCCCGCTCGACGACAGATAGTCCGGCAAGCTAGGGCTTAACCACGCACGACGCGAAGAGCGGCGAGACGTCGGTCTGCTTCTCGACGGTCCGCACGAACTTCAGGACCTTCTCGACCTGCGGCCCCTTCAGCACGCCGGCGGCCAGGAGCCTGAACTTCTGCTCGATCTCCTCGTCCGTCATGGGGTTCCTGGGATGGCCCCTTGGGTCGTCGACCTGCACTGTGAGGATCATCCCGTCGTCGAGCTTGACGGTGACCCTGTTCGGGATGCTCTCGGGGTAGGCCTCGGTCAGCGCCTTGTCCTCCTTCACGATGACCCTCTTCATGAACTCCCTGACCGCGGGGTCGTTGAGCTTCTTTGCGGCGTAGGTCTCGTTGTCCACCTTCCCCTCGAGGAGGGCCATCGTCACCATGTAGGGAAAGCTGTGGTCCGCGGTCTCCCTCGTCTCCGGGGCCCACTTCTCCGGGTCCTTCCCAAGTATCGAGTATCCGGCCTCGTGGGTCTCCACTCCGACGTAGGCTATTCTCTTGAAAGGGTCGCCCTCGATCTTCTTCCTAAGGTCTAGCGCCGCCGAGATCGCCGTCTGGGCATGGTACTCTGCCGGGTAATATTTCAAGAGCGTCTCCTCTAGCTTGTACCGCCTCCCCTTCCCCCCGAACGACTTTACGTCAAGCTGGAACCGGCCGGACACCTGGTTGAAGAAGCCCATCTCGCCCTCGAAGACGGGCGACGGTCCGGTCATCCCTTCCCGGGCGAGGAGCGCGGAGAAGACGGCGTTCCGCGAGGCGTTGGCGAAGGAGAACCCCTTCCACATCGATAGCCCGCCCGCCCTAACCTGTCTCATGGCCAGGTTGGAGCTGAGCGAGATGTTGACCGCCTGGGCCAGCTCTTCCCTCGAGAGCCCCATGAGCTTCCCGGACGCGAGGGCGCCCGAGACGAGGCCGTAGTTGACGTGGTCCCATCCCCGGTGGCGTAGGTTCGCGGCGTCGCAGAGCCTGCACTGTATCTCGTAGGCGAGGGCTATCGCCAGGAGCAGGTCCTTGCCCGACCTGCCCTCCATCTCGGCCGTCGCCAGGCACGCCGGGATGTTGTCGCTGGGGTGCCCAGGCTCCTTCGAGAGGTAGGTGTCGTTGAAGTCGAAGTACCTGACCATCCCGCCGTTCACGAACGTGGCCATGTCGGGGGTCGTCTTCTTCTTGGTCCCGAGGATCGTTGAAGCGCTCCCCGGATATCCGCGCTCTGCGAGGCGCCTCGCGGCCTTGACCGGGGCCTCGCCGAACGCGCCTACGGCGCATCCTAGAGCGTCCAGCATCCGCTTCTTCGCCTCTCCAATGACCGTCTCGCTCAGGTCGTCGTAGGTGAGGGACGAGGCATATTCGGCCAGTCGCTCCGAAAGGCTCATCGCGAAGGTCATGGGCGTCGCCTCTTTGTTCGTCGCTCCGCGCCGAAGAGCTCGTCCGCGGCTTCGTCGATGGTTATCTCGCGGGCCGCAACCTTCTTCGCGAGGGCCTCCAGGCCAGAGTCAGCCCTAGCCTCAAAGTCCACGAGCACCCTCCTCCTTGCGAGCTCCGTTATCATCCCCTTGACGCTCTTCAGCCTGAGCGCGTCCCCGGCTTCCGAAGGCGAGGAGAGGAACCTCGCCCTGATTCGCTCCAGGGCGGCGACCACCGTCTCTATCCCCTCCCTCTTCGCCGCCGATACCTTCAGCACGGACGGGTTCCGCCCCTTGAAGTCCCTCGCCATTGCCAGCAGGTCGACGACCATGTCGTCCGCCCCGGGGAGGTCCGCCTTGTTTACCACGTAGACGTCGCCGATCTCCATCAGGCCAGCCTTCGAGGCCTGCACGTCGTCCCCCAGCCCGGGCATCAGCACCACCATCACGGCGTGCGCCACGCGTACCACGTCCGTGTCGGACTGTCCTATGCCCACGGTCTCGACCATGACGATGTCCATCCCAGCGGCGTCGAGGAGCTGGATGACGTCGGCCACGGCCCCAGAGAGCCCGCCGGCCCACCCGCGCGAGGCCATGCTCCTGATGTAGACCCCTTCGTCCATCGTGTGGTCGACCATCCTGACCCTGTCGCCGAGGAGAGCACCGCCGGTGATGGGGCTCGTGGGGTCTATCGCGACTATCCCGACCTTGAGCCCCTTCTTCCTGTAGCTCTCGGTGAGCCTGTCCACAAGGCTGCTCTTCCCCGTCCCTGGCGGCCCGGTCACCCCGATGACGAAAGCGTGCCCGAGCCTGGGGCCTATTGCCCTGAGCAGCCCCGACGACCCCGCGCCGTCGTTCTCCACCAAGGTGATCGCCTTCGCGACGGCCCTCCGATCCCCCTTCGCCAGACGAGCCGCGAGTTCCTTGGTATCCAAGTCGGTGCCTGCAGAGTGCCGCACCGAGTCTCTCGAAATAAACATAGCCTTCGTGAGTCCCGAAGCGTCCCTAGTCTTACCCGGTCGGGGTCGGGAACGCGCGTCAGGCCGCTCCTCGCCGCGGCCGACCACGCCTACGTAGGCGGGCGGTCGCCTTCGTCGACGCTGTGGACGTCGAGCCAGATGCCCTCGTATCCCTTGACGAAAGCCACATGCCACCTGCCTTCGTGGATTGGGCCTATCGCCACGGGATATCCCGCGTCGCCGAGCCTCTTCAGCGTCCCGGCGAAGTCCTTCACCCTCATCCCCAGGTGGTCGAGCTGGTCCCCCTCGACGAACCAAGTCGCGTGGGGCGAATCCGGCGCGTACCAGCTCAGCTCCAGGTAGTGGTCTTCCCCCTCATAACCGAGGTTGGCGAAGACGCCCTTGTTCCAGTCTGCCTCGACCCGTGACCGAAGCCTCATTCCGAGGACATTGGTGAAGAACTCAATCGCCTTGTCTAGGTCCCTCACGCGGAGGCCGGTGTACCCGAACTTTATCCCAGAGTCCATGTGATCGCCTGTCTGTTCCTCCCGGACTTTGGTTTAGGCTTTCCCGCTATGGCCTAGGTTGGAGAATTACCACGAAAGCATATGACCGTGGCCCTCGGCGCCGCCCTGCTTGGCAGAGTTCGGCTGGCGTGTCCGCAGGGGCTTGGCGCCGATGAGCTTCTCCGACGGGCTCGTAGTCCAGGGCGGGCCGCGAGGGCTCCTCCGCCTCTCGGCTTGCCGGGCCGCAGGCCGTCCCGTCACTCCGGGGGCCTTTGGCCTCCTCGGTCCGCTCGCGGCCGCCTGCACGTCAGAGGGGATCCGGAGGGACACAGGTATCATAAGCTGGCTCCACTGGCCCGACCTCGTCACGATAGACGGGCGGGTCGTCGCCAAGACGTCCCTCTCCGTAACTCCGCCGGCGGGACCCGGCGCGAAGGCCCAGGTCGTCTTCGGCGTTTCCGTGAACTGCTTCGCGAGCAGGCCGCCCTCCTTCCCATCGGAGCTGCGAGCCACGTCCATCCTTGATGCCCTCGGCGTCGAGATAGACCTCGACCTCCTGCGCGACAAGGTCCTCCACGCGCTGGATTGGTATTTCGCCGAGTGGGAGAGGGGGATGCAAAGGAAGCTCGTCGACAGGATACGCCCCACCATCGCTTGGGTCGGGCGCGAGATTGAGGTCAGGACGGTTGACTCCAGAGTCCTGAAAGGGACTGCCGAGGGGCTGGACGACGAAGGCTCGCTGCTTCTGCGGCGGCGGGATGGGAAGGGGAGCAAGGAGACCGTCACCCTCTCTCCGGAGAGCGTGGAGCTCGTCCGAGCAGTCAAATGACGAACTCCTCTTCGTAGAAATGCACACTTTTATCAGGAACCCAGGGGGCGCCTCCCAACGATGCTCTCCAGCGCGAAGGACCAGTATTGGGGCGCGAAGGCCAAGGAGGTCTCCGCGAAGCGGAAGAAGACCGCGGCTGTCTTCGACCGCAGGACGCTGAGGGACATGAAGGCCGGGTACGACCGGTGGCTGAACGAGGTCTACTCGCCCTGGGTGGCCGACACGCCTGAGACGAAGGAGCGGTTCGAGACAGCGTCGGGGATCCCCCTGAAGCCCACGTACACCCCCGAGGACATCGCCTCGCTCTCGCTGTCCGACCTCGCGCTCCCGGGCGTCTACCCGTACACCAGGGGCGTCTATCCCACGATGTATCGTGGACGGCAGTGGACGATGAGGATGTTCTCGGGCTTCGGGACCCCTGAGGACACAAACAAGAGGCTCAAGCTCCTGCTCGAGCACGGGGAGACAGGGCTGAGCGTGGCCTTCGACATGCCGACGCTCTACGGCGTCGACTGCGACTCGGAGAAGGCACACGGAGAGGTCGGCAGGTGCGGTGTCAACGTCTCCTCCCTCCGCGACATGGAGGCGATCTTCGACGGGATCCCGCTCGACAAGGTCAGCACCTCGATGACGATCAACGCCCCGGCCGCGATCCTCACCGCGATGTACGCGGGGGTCGCGAAGGAGAGGGGCATACCGCTGCAGTCGCTCAAGGGGACCGTGCAGGCCGACATGCTCAAGGAGTACATCGCCCAGAAGGAGTGGGTATACCCGCCCGAGGCTCATCTGCGAATAGTCCGGGACATGATGCTCTACTGCACGAAGCAAATGCCGCAGTGGCACTACGTGAGCATCAGCGGCTACCACATCCGCGAGGCGGGATCGAGCGCCGTCCAGGAGCTGGCGTTCACGCTCGCCGACGGATTCGGCTACGTCGAGCTGGGGATAGAGGCGGGGCTCAAGGTCGACGACTTCGCCCCGCGCCTGAGCTTCTTCTTCAACTCCACGATGGACTTCTTCGAGGAGATAGCGAAATTCCGCGCCGCCAGGAGGATATGGGCGACCGTCCTCCGCGAGAAGTACGGGGCGAAGAAGGCACGCAGCCTCCTGATGAGGTTCCATACCCAGACGTCGGGCGCGTCCCTCACCTGGCAGCAGCCCTACAACAACGTCGTCAGGACTGCGCTCGAGGCGCTTGCCGCGGTCCTCGGGGGGACGCAGTCGCTCCACACCAACTCCTACGACGAGGCGATGGCTCTCCCCACGGAGCACGCCGTCCAAGTGGCGCTCCGGACCCAGCAGATAATCGCAGAGGAGACGGGCGTGACCAGCGTCATGGACCCGCTCGGCGGCTCATACTATGTCGAGTGGCTGACCGACAAGCTCGAGGAGGAGGCCTACAGGTACTTCGACAGGATAGAGAGGGCCGGCGGGATACTCGGCGCGATAAAGTCGGGGTACCTCCAGCGCGAGATCGCGGAGAACGCGTACCGCCTCTCGAAGAGGGTCGAGAGCGGTGAGGACGCGGTCGTCGGGGTGAACAAGTACACCGCGAAAGAGGAGGCGCAAATCACCACGCTGAAGATAGACTTCAAGGCCCAGCGGAGGCAGATAGAGAGGATTCGGAGGGTGAAGGCCCAGAGGGACGACCGCAAGGTCAAGGCTCTTCTCGACAAGCTGCGGAAGGCCTACGAGGACCCGAAGGCGAATTCCATGTACCCGCTGCTCGACGCGGTATCGGCATACGCCACGCTGGGTGAGCTGGTGGGCGTCGGGAAGGAGGTCTTCGGCGGTTGGAAAGAGCCTTTGCTCGTCTAAGCAAGCACTCCCTCCGCACTACAGTTGCAGTTAGAAATCATCAAACTGCTTGCGGTGATAGTTGTACAGCTTCAGAAAGGGCCTGTCCTTCGTCTCGACGATGCAGAGCGAGGCCGGGTCGGGGTGGAAGACGTAGTATCTCTCGTCGCTCACCTTCCTCTCGACCACGCCCTCGAGCATCGCCGTTATCACGTCGCCGTGCGAAACTAAGATCACGTTCCCGGTAGCCTCTTTCCTGACGATCTCTATGGCCCTCGCCGTCCGCGCCAAGAGGTCGCTGTTTGTCTCAGAGAAAGCCTCCGGGGTGGTCAGGATGTGGTGCCTTCCCTTCTTGCCGACGAACTGCGGCTTGAACTTGGCCTCGGTCAATTCCTTGAGGGTCTTCACCTTCAGACGGTGCGGGCGCGCTAGGATCTTCGCCGTCTCGACCGCGCGGAAGATCGGACTGCTGTAGACGGCGGTGATCTTCACCTTCGAGAGGGTCTTGGCGATGAACTCCGCGTCCTTCACTCCCTTTTTGGCTAGCGGGTAGTCCAGCGGACCCGCCTCGATCCCCTTCTCGTTAGCTTTGGTCTCCCCGTGCCTGACCAAGAAAAGGTAGTCCACGCCCATCGCTCTTCGTTCGCGCTTTCGGCGAGAGCTTACTTAAACTCCCTAAGATCGATCGCCGCGTCGCCAGAGGGCAGCTCACAGAACACTTTTTCGGTTCTATCGCGTCAGGTGGAACATCCTTGCTCCACCCCTCGCAACTTCGAGGCATCGACTCTGAGGATTAGCGGCTCCCCTTCATGTTCCGCATTCCTCTTCACTGCTTCTCCTGCCTCGCCTTCCTTCGAAGAATGGTCGAACCTCAACCATCCCCTGCGTGAGATGTTGAGGACCGCGCACACGTCGCGATCCATCCATCTCCTGCAGACCTTACACCACAGCTGGCGGTAATGCCCATCGTCGCCCCGGACTGGCACTTGGAGTCTCTCCCCGCATCGTGGACAGTCTATTGTGGTCCCTCTCGTCTCACGCCGTGTTAGGGTGACCACTGGCACGCCCTCCCATGTTGCCTTGTACTCAATCTGCCTTTTGACCTCGTAGAATGGCCAGGAGTTCATCCTGCTTCTATAGGAGGGTCCTTGGCCATTCCCTTTGCGATAAAGCCTACGTATTCCGCCCAAATCCTCGAAGACAATCACCTGTCTCTCAGCCTTTGCCTTCTCGACGACCTCTCTGGAGACGAGATGCAGAATGCGCTGAACCCGCTCCCTCCTGCGCCGGCCATATTTCGAAGAGAGGGCTCGCCTTGCTCTCGCGTCGTTCCGGGTAAACGACTTGATGATGCTTCTCGTCCTTTCTCCGATTGCCACTATCTTGGTAATGTCGTAGAACGTGACAACTTCGTCATTGCCTACTGTAAGATTTCTCAGATTTCTGTCGATGCCTATAGCGCCAGAGACCTTGCCGCTTTCGGGCTCTTGCACCTGCTTCGATACGCACAGTGAAAGTGACCTCTCAGTCAAGGTGAATGAAGAGACTTTCAACGCCGAATCAGAGATTACTTTGAAAGTGTGGCTGTTTAGAGGAATCGACTCGAACGTGCTCGAACCCAGATGGATGACAAGGTTGCCGGCTTCAATTCTGAAGCCGTAGCATGAGACTAGGATTGGTCTGGATAGATATGGGACCTTGGTAGGAAATCCCCTTCTGAGAGACTTCCTTCGCGAGGAAAGAATACCAGCGGCTTTGGACATTGCACATAGCCGATATTGAGAGAAGCCCACGTATTGCCTCAGCTTGCCGTATGCTAGGAGTGACATTTTCTTCATTGACGGGGTCAGGCCACTGTCCCTCTCGAACTCGAGACCAATTCGGATTGAGTCGTTTGTCATCCGCCGGAAGTCTTCCATGACCGCAAGAACGAGAGGACCTGGCTGGAAGTCTTGTCTCACCGACTTCCTAGCAAGTCTCACAACTTCAATTGTCGCTTTGCTATTTAATCACCCCCATGCTCCGAGGCTCAACTCAGCGGACCCTTTTTTTAGTAGGCGGCATGCCAATCAGCCAAATGGGGCAGCGAGCCACTCATGAGAAGCGGAAGATCCGGATACTTGTGGCAAAGCCAGGCCTCGACGGCCATGACAGGGGCGTCCTTGTCCTCGCGCGGGCCTTCAGGGACGCCGGGATGGAGGTAATCTACATCGGGCTGCTGCCCACCCCAGAGGAGGTCGCACGGATGGCGGTGGATGAGGACGTGGACGTGGTCGCGCTCTCCCTGCTCAACGGCGCGCACATGACCGCCTTCCCCCAGGTCAAGAGGCTCCTCGACAAGTACGGGGGGAAGGACATCATCGTCACGGGCGGGGGGATCATCCCCGACGAGGACAAGCCCAAGCTCCTGAAGCTCGGCATCTCGGGCCTGTACGGCCCTGGCACCTCGCTCGAGGAGATAATAGGCCACATCAAGGGCCGCGTCCGCAAGGAGCGCTGGGGCGCGTAGCCGCGGCGACCAGCACAGGATCATTTGAGAGCCTTGGTGCGAGTTTGGCGCCCAAACCCCGGAAGGAGCTTCGGAAGGTCCTGCTGCCGCCGGCCGTCATACTGCTCATCATCGTGGCGTCCGTAGGCGGGTTCTACGTCTACCAGCAGCTGAACCCCTCTCCCAGCTGCGCGAACCCGCTGGGCGGCGCGAAGGTCCTCAGGACGCAGCTCCCGCCACCCGCGACCATCGGCGGGGTCACCGAGTTCACCCTTCCGTCGCCCCTGAGGGCCCCCAACGGCGTGACGGTCGCCCCCGACGGCTCGGTCTGGTTCGGCGAGCAGTCCGTGGCCGGGGTTGCGCACTTCTACCCAGGGAACAGGACGCTCGTGGAGTACGCCTGGCCGATCAACTACAAAGCCCCGCCTGCCACGGCCGGGTTCTGCGGGAACAAGAGCGACATCATGGATGTGACGCTCTGGAACGGCAAGGTCTGGGCGCCCGACACGTCGGGGAACCAGCTCGTGGCGCTGGACCCCTCGACCGGGAAGTTCTCGACGGTGCAAATCCCCACGAACACCTCGTACCCATACACCCTGACCCCCGGGCCGAACGACACGCTGTGGATCACGGAGCTCTTCTCAGGACAAATCGGCGAGCTCAGCGCTAACGGGACGCTCCGCCAGTTCTCCCTGCCGGGAGGCATCTCCGCAGAGCCTACGCAGATCGTCTTCGCGAACTCGACGACGGGCTTCTACGACGACGTGGGGGCGTCAGAAACCGGAGGAGGGGGCATCTACTCTTTCAACGTGAGCCATTTCTCCCCCGTGCTGGTCGGCGGCCAGAGGTTCTTCGACCCGTCGAGCATCGCGCTAGCCTCGGGCGCCATCTGGGTCGCGCTCCACGGCTCCTCCAGCGTTGCGAGCTACAACTTCACGACGAGAGGGTGGTCCTACTTCCCCACCTCCTTCGTGGTCTGGAACGGGAGCGCGGTGACCACCCTCCCATACTTCGTAAACTCCAACGGCCCGGAGGTCTGGGTCAACGAGCACTACGGGAACAGGATCGCGATGATAGACCCGGAGAACGGCTCGCTCGCCGAGTACTCTGAGTCCGAACGCCCCCCGTTGACCGGGACCGCGATAACGGGCACCGAGACCTTCGCCTTGGGCGGAGGGAGGGCGTGGTTCGCCGAGTGGTTCACGAACGGGTTGGGCTACGTGGACTCCCATTACGACCCTGGCTTCTACACCAGCCTCGCGGGGAACAGCACCGTTACCGTCGAGAGCGGGTCGAGCGCCTCAGTAGCCCTCGTCGTCCACGACACGACCCACCAGGGAGGCCTCAACCTCACCTTCGCGGACTCCGAGTCTTTCGTCTCGAAGCCGGCCAACCTCACGTTCAGCGTCCCCTCGGCCTCTGTGTCTCCGCCCGCGGGCGGCGAATCGACCGTCACGGTGACTGTCGCCGCCTCGCACTCGCTGAAGCCCGGGACGTACTGGGCCATCCTCACCGCGACCGACGGCCTCACCTACGAGTCCTCCTTCCTGAGAATAATCGTCCCGAGCTAGGGGAGCCTCCAAACTCCGGGGCGCACAACGCGTATAACGCCCTGCATTCGCGCTCCTCGTCGGTTTGCAAGACGCTGGGCCCCCGTTGGGCGAAGAGGAGCCCCGCACCCCCGTCTCGTTCGGGCCGAGGGCGATCTGGGTGCTCATCGGTATCTTCGCCGTCGTCGTCGCCCTCTTCGCGGCTTGGATCTACCTGCAGTGGTCCATCGCCGAACACGTCTACTCGACCAAGGCCGACCTGAACTGGTTCGGCATCACCTTCTACCACGGTTACACCTTCATCATCGGGGGGATCCTCGCGCTGCTCGTCGTGAACCCTCGGGTCGGCAAGAGCGACCTCGGGGGGCTCGTCACGCTGATGACGAGGAGGACCGCTCAGTATGGCGACGAGCTCCAGCGGCCCCTCGCCGAGCTCAGGCCGGGCGCGTGGGTCTGGGGCCTCTGGCAGTTCGTGAAATGGGCCCTCGTCTTCGGCTTCTTCGTGATCAACGACAGCTTCCCCACCCTCGGCCCAATAATGAACTCGGTGGCGATGCTCTCCCAGGGCATGGGGAGCTGGGCCCAGCTGCCGAGGCTACTCGTGCTGCCCCTCTTTCCCGCGTCGGGGACCCAGCTGATCAGCCTGATGCCCACCATGGAGGTCCAATACAACCTGATCTACTACTTCGTCTCCGCTTTCCTCACGGTCTTCGCGATCAGGATGATACTCAGGCTCTTGAAGAACCTCACGACCAGGGCGAGCAACGTCTGGATCCGCAACATCCTGGCGGTGGCTGCTGCTATCTCCGTAGCCATCACGCTGAGCGCGCCTTTCTGGTACATGAACGCGGCGACGCCCTACCTCTACGGCCTCTCAATCCTCGTCTTCGTCTCCATCCTCGCCGGCTACTCCTACTTCGGGAAAGGGAGAGCGGCCGTCCTTCCCAGCCGGGGGCTCTACAAGGGGGTGGCGGTCGTCCTGATCTTCCTGCTGATAATACAGGTGGGCGCGCTCGCGTTCCTCTACCTCAACTGGAACAACAACTACGTCCCCTACCAGTTCGACCCCGGCGTCCAGAAGCAGATCACGGTGACAAGGTGGGCTGCCGGGATCCAGAACATCTCTGCCGGAAACATCACCAGCCTGCCCACCAGCAACTCGTCCACCATCCTGAACGTGGTGAGGCAGTGGGACCAGACGGCCGCAGCCGTGACCAACACCAAGGCGATCGGCGCGTACAACTGGATGTCGCTGGGGAGCTCCGAGATAGTCTACCTCAACAACACGGAGTACTGGGTCTCGCCGACCACTCCGGCCTACCCGGCCACGGACTGGATCAGCCAGCACCTCATCTATACGCACGCGGCCAAGATCCTCGTAATCAACACCTACAACGGCTCGGAGATCCCCGTCACGAAGGCCTACGGGGTCCCTACGGAGCCGCCGCTCTACTACGGGGAGGGTTCTGGGTTCCTCAACGACGTCTACGTCCACGTCCCGGGATACGACGAAATCGGCAACGCCTCCTACAGCGGGACGGCCGATTACAACCTCACTGGCTGGCAGAAGGCCATGTGGATGACCTTCTCCGAGGGGCAGATCGGGTTCGCCTTCTCCGGGAGCACCATGCAGATGCTCTGGAACAGGAACGTCTTCAATAGAGTCCAGAGCATCCTGATACCGGGCCTCGTCGAGGACCCGGCGGCTTACCTTGTCTCCGACGGGAAGAGCATCTACTACGCGGTCCAGGTATACATCGAGTTCCCGCTGCAGTCCGCATTCTCCGGGAGCCCTTACCTCCGCTTCTTCGGCGTCGCCTTGGTCAACGTGGCAAACGGCGACATGAGCTTCTACAACGTCTCCAACCTCGTGGGCACGAACTCCTCGGACTTCATCTCGCAATTCTACTCCGCCTACTACCCGCAGTGGCAGACCCCTCCCGCGTGGCTCGTCCCGCAACTCAGGTATCCCGAGCAGCTCCTGGGCACCCAATCGGTCCCCGGGCAGCTCGACGTCGACTTCCAGTTCCACGTGACCGACCCGTTCATCTGGCGCTCCGGGTCGCAGTTCTACCAGAGGCCCAACGCGACCACGGTGCAGTACATCCCGTGGGCGGTGGGCAACAAGACGTACTTTGCCGCTACCCAACTTGTGCACTACCAGAGCGCCGCGAGCCAGAACCTTGCGGGCATGTATATCGCGTACGGAGGCGACAGGCTCGGCCAGATCTTCCTCTACCAGAACCCCTCGAACTCCACCACAATCATCGGGCCCTCCGCCGCCGAGAACGCCCTCACCACCAACCAGCAGGTGAGGACCCAGCTTACCCTCTTGCCCAACAACCGTTTTGGGTCCTACCTGCTATACTCCGTAGGGGGGACGTTGACCTACTTCGTCGCGGTCTACACGAACCCCGGGACATCGGGCGTCGTAACTCAGCTCCCGTTCATGACCGCCGTGAGCCCCCTGACAGACATGGTAGGCGTGGGGCCGAACGCGACCGCCGCCTATCACAACCTCCTCACAACGGAAGCGGGCACGACGACCACGAGCTCGGGTAATGGAATCGGAGGGCTCCCCGGGGGCAACTCCACGAAGTCGACCACGTCAACGTCCTCGAGCAGCACGACGACATCGACCAGCGCCGGGATAGGAGGAAGCAACACTCAGGCCCTCCTCGCAGGGATCCAGACGCTCGCCGCTTCCTCGAACTTGAACGTCGTGGGCGCGACCACGGTCAACCCCAACGTCTTCATCAACACGGCGACGGTCTCCCTGGCGAAGTCTGGCGTCAACGGCGCGCTCGCGCAGGTGAGCTCCTTGATCCAGGAGTATGGGCCGGGGAGCGCGGGCGGCTCGCTCTACGTCTGGACCGACAACACCGGCGCTCTCAACGTCGGCATCTTCCAGCTCAAGGGCGGAGTCACGGACCTCTACTACGTCAGTATAACTTCCTAGGCGGCCGCCGGGGGCTCACCGGCGCGCTAACACGAGCACCGCGGCCGCGACTATGACCAAGAGCGCGACCACGATGAACCTGAGGGCGCCGTTCCTCTCCCAGATCACCAGCGTCGCGTTCATCTGCGTGAACGGGCTCCGCGAGTTGAGCATCGTCACGAGCTGGACCGCCTCCTCGTAGACGAACTTGCCGCCGTCTACCTTTACGAGGCCGTCGCGGGAAAGCGCGAACGAGTGCCCCTTGATCGCCAGCGGGAACCTCGACTTGGTCTTGAACCACAACTGGAAGTCTTCCTTGCTCACGTTCGGGGTCCGCCCTTGCTCTGCCTTGCTCACAATAGCAGGACTGTCGCCCTGCAAGAAAAACCTTTGTTCTAGACCAATCCCTCCCCGTTCGCCGCCCTTCCATCGTCCTCTCAGGTGAGCGAGGACCAGGACCCAAAGCCTCCGAGGGCGCCGCAGATTGAGGTTTTTCTTGCGTCGATTCTTTAAAGATTTGGGAAGAATCTCGGAAATCCACTATATAGTCAATCGCGCTAATTGAGACATCAGGTCTCAAAGAATGTCACGCGTCAGTATCGCGGTGGAATTCGGGTTGGCGAGGTCGCCTACCTCGTCGGCAAAAATTCTTGCGCCGGCGCTCTCGGGCGCCCAGCTCGCGCAGCCCTTCCTCGAGGGTCTCAGCGGAGCCTCGAGCCTCCCGCTCCTCGCGGGGGTGATGACGGGCCGTAGCTCTTTCGCCGCGAGGGATCTCTGATGGCACACCACCAGCCGCACGGGCAGCGCCAGCAGACGACTCAGAGGTGCACCATCTGCACGCTCTTCCAGAGCATCGGAAGGGGACAGTATCGCTCCTCCTACGACCGCGAGATGTACCTCCACCACCTCCAGACCGCCCACGGGGTGAGGCTCTCAGACGAACAGGGAAACCAAGCCCAGCCGAAAGGGGACGTGCTGAAGGAATGATCGGGAGCCTGAGCGACGGGACTCGAAGTCTCGACGCGCCGCCGTGGGAGCCTCTCGGCAGGTTCGCAGGGCACGGAGGCTACTCTGACCCCGCGAGCGCTGGGAGGGCGATTGCGAGCGAGTCATCGTCGTATGGGAGGAGGTCCTCGCGGGGGATGGGAGAGGCCAAGTCGGGCCTGACCCGCAGGGGAGTGATCTACGAGTACGTCCGGGGACACCCAGGGGCTCACGTCCGCGGGATGGCCAGGGAGCTTCGCCTCGCCACAGGAGGCCTGCACTACCACCTCTTCTGGCTGGAGAAGCACGGCTTCGTAAAGACCAAGAAGAGCGGGTTCTACCGCTTCGTGTTCCCGACGATGGTCTTCCGGGAGGAGCAGGAGGTGCTCCTAGGGGTCCTTTCTCAGGAGACGCCCAGGGAGATACTTCTGTGTCTGCTGGTGGACGCGGCCATGACGCAGAGCGACCTGGCGAGGAGCCTCGGATACTCACAACCGACGGTCTCGTGGCACATGGACCGGCTCGTCCAGCTCGGCGTCGTGAGCAGGAGGAAGACCGGAGCAGAGCTATTCTACGACATCGCGGCGGACCGCGGAGACGTCCTTGCGTTCGTGAAGTCCTACCATCCCGAGGTCTGGAAGAGGTGGGCGGGGAGGCTCGGCCACCTGGTCGTTGGCGCGGAGGTCGAGCGCGCCGACAAAGGATGGTCCCTCGAGGGAGCGAGACCGATGGCTCCTGCAGTGGTCGAATTGATTGGGAAGCGCTAGCTGGAGACCCTCTCACCCTGCCAAGCAAGCAATAATATCGCTGGCGCCGAGGGATGTCCTCGTAGTCACGATGGACTCCTTCGAGCGGCTGCTTTGGTGGCTCTTCGCTGGGAGTGCGGGCGCCAAGACCAGGGCGCTCGTCCTCTTCAGCCTCAAGGAGCAGCCGAAGAACGCGCAACAACTCTCGCAGTCGCTGCATCTGGACTACACGACGGTGAGGCACCACCTGCGGGTCCTCGAGACGAACAAGATCGTCCTCGCGGAGGGCGAAAAGTACGGGAGGATCTATTTCGTCTCCGACGGGATGGAGTCCCACTGGGCGACGCTCGAAGGGATCCTGAAGCGGACGAACGCGAAGACGAAGGAAACGAGAGGCTGACAAGAAATTGGAAACAAACAACAACAATAGCGGAATCAATCAACCCGCCGTCGCACCCAAGAAGTCGACGGCAGGAAAGCTCTGGGTAGTCGTAGCGCTGCTCAGCGGGCTGGTGGCGGGTGTCCTTCTGTCGGACCTCGCCACCCTGCCTGAGGAATCCAGGGACCCGTTCTTCCGAGGGGTCCCCGTGTTCAACCCCGATCCGTCGATCCGGCTCCACATCGTCCTCACGACCGTCGAGGTCGCCCTACTGGTCTCGCTGGTGGTGGTCTACTTGAAGGTCTATTCGGAGACGAAGGCGAACTTCGCCCTAGGCCTCGTGATAGTCCTCTCGGCCCTCTTCCTCCAGACGCTCTTCTCGTACCCGCTGATCCTCGGCACCCAGGGGGTGATACTCGTGCCAGGGACTCTAACGACGCTGGCCGACTTCCTGACCATAGGCGCCTACACCGTCTTCCTCTATCTGAGCCTGGAGTGAGGGGAGAGGTTGGATGAGGATGGGTGGCGCCCTGGGCGGGATATTCGTCGATTCGAGTCGATTTCGAACCCGCGGTCACCGCCGACCTGCTAGGAGGGGAGACCCCCTATTGACAGGGCGGCATACTAGGCCACTATACGACCAGGGCAGCCGGAAGCCCCACGATTCGGGTTGATATAAAAGTAGACGCGGGCGATTCCGGACATAAGCATATTTAGATTTCCAGAGCGAGGTTTCCCATGACAAGGATCGAGGTAGCCCGCAAGGCAAAGCTCATAGCGGGACAGTCGACGCTGGGAATCCTTAGAGAGAAGGCTTTCGAGGCAGAAGGCGTCCTCTTCTCTCGGTCGACGGTGGGAGGCGGCGTCGTGTCCGATTGGCACCACCACGGTGAAAGGCACCTCTACGGGTTCCTCATCTCCGGACACCTGCGACTGGAGTTCGGACCGAAGGGGAAAGAGGCGATCGACTTGTATCCCGGGGACTTCTTCCACATCCCTCCCGGGCTCATACACAGAGACGTGAACCCGAACGAGCGGCGAGAGCTTCTGGTCGCGAACATCCTGCTGGGCGAAGGACCTCCAGTGGTCAACGTCAAAGGCCCGAAAAGCTAGACGCCGTCCCGCCAGCGTGTTCCTGCGTCGGCACTCGCCGATGGTACCTACGGCACGCCTCCCGCGGAACACGATGTAGGGTGAGTCTGTAATCCATAACGACTAAAAAGGCCACGGAGCCCCGCCGCTCTCGGGTCGGAGAATGTCAGCCTCGCACGGTAGTCGATTTAGCGCCGACAACACGGTCGTCTTCGGCGGGAGGGCCGGAAACTCGCGCCAGGTAGCGCGGGGGATCGCAAAGTCGCTGGGTCTGGGCGGGGCCGTCGACGTCTATGCCGAGGACTTCGCGGACAGCGAGACCTACGTCCGCCTGCCGCTAGAAAAAATCAAACGGAACTTGGCCGGGTCCCACGTAGTTTACGTCCAGACGACCGTCCCGATGGAGAACCACCATTTCATCGAAACCCTCCTCACCCTGGACGCGCTGAGGGAGCAACGTGTCGGATGGATAGACCTGGTCATCCCTTACTTGGTTTACGCCCGCCAGGACAAGGTATTCCACCCGGGGGAGGCGCTCAGCATCAGGGCGATACTCAAGGCGATCAAGGCCATGAGGGTAAACCGCATCTTCACGATCGACGTGCACTTCTGGAGGAGCGTCGGCCGCGTGAACTTCGAGTCCACCCAGATAGGTCCCATCTCGATTGACGGCTCTGAGCTGCAGATGTACAACTTTACCGCAACGAACGCGCTCGCGACCTACGCGAAAGAGACGCTGGGGATAGAGCGCCCTATCGTGGTCATTCCGGACAAGGGTCACAGGCCGGTAGCCGAGCCCGTGGAGAGGTTCTTCAAGACCTCTGACGACGACGTGATACTCTTCGACAAGGTGAGGAAGAGAGACGCGGTCTCAGTCTCCCTAGCCTCGGGGAGGAGCGTCCCCGACCTCGGGGGCAGGCAGCTCATACTCTTCGACGACATGGTCGGGACGGGGACGACCATCGCGAAGGTCTCGAACTGGCTCAGGTCGAAGGGGGCCACAGACATCACGCTCGCCTGCACGCACGCGATAAACCACAAGCGGAAGGCGCCCGGCGAGAGCGTGGCGATGTCCACGCTCGAGAGGCTCACGCAGGCCGGCGTCTCGAGGATCGTGACCACCGACACGGTAAGGAACAAGGAGCCCATCACCAAGCACATCATCCCGGTCGCCCCGATATTCGCGGCCGCCCTCCAAGAGATGCTGCAGGCGCCCGTCGCCCGGTGGACAAGGCCCTAGCGACAACGCGTCCGCGACGCCGGCATGCCGAAATTCGGCCAAGCCTTAAATGAGGTCTTCCGACGCCCAAAAAACGGATGCCGCGTTCTAGATTCGAGGCGTTCAACTCCTTCCTGAGGAGGCGCCACAAGCTCATCATCGTAGCCTGGATAATCGCAGTTGTAGTCGCGGGCACCCAGATCTCCGCTTTCTTCAACCATGTGTCATACAACGTGGCGGGCTCCAGCTTCGGCGGGCCGACGAACGCCGAGTCGCAGGTGGCGCAGAACATCATCGACGCGCAGTTCCCGAAATCAGCCAACTCCAGCGGCAACGGAATCATCGTGGTCCTCCAGAACGGCCAGATGTACTCCAGCTCCGTGCAGTCCGCGATCCTGGGGCTAAACCAGACCCTCGCGGCCGACCCCACCCTCTCGAAGAACTTCACGGGCCTCAGCAGCATCTACACGACGGAGTACTCGTTCCTCGCCTCCGTCATGCCCTCGCTGGTCAAGCAGGTCTCACAGCTCAACACGACAGTGGCAGCTCAGGCCCCGCCTGGCCATCCTCTGACGGCGCAGCAGTCGTGGGACCTCGCATCGCAGCTCGTCGCCAACGCGAGCGCATCGTCCTTCTCGACCTCCCCCCTCTTCACCGCCAACGCGAGGCAGCTCGGCTCCCTGCTCTCCTCTCTCAGCGGTGGGACCAGCTCCGGTCAGGTGCAGGCCGCCGTCCTCGGCGTCCTCGCGAACGAGGCCTACCCCAACTTTCCCCTCACCCTCTCCCGCTCCCTGACGAGCGACTTCGTCAGCCCAGACAACAGCACGATGATCGTGATCTACAACTTTTTGGCCCCGCCTAGCACCGGCATGATAGCCGCCTTCCAGTCCGACATCGCCAATTCGACGATTCCCGCGCTCGGCACCTACTATGTCACCGGGTCAGCGGTGCTCACGCAGGACATCTCCAAGGTCTTCGGACCGGTGATAGGGATCACAGTCATCCCGGGAGTCTTCGCCGCCCTTGCCATCGTCGGGATCCTGCTGCTGGCCCCCCTCGCCGCGCTGGTGCCGGTCATAATCGGCGGGATAGCCATAGCCATCGCGCTCCCCGCCATCTACTACGGGGTCGCGGTCCTGGGCCACGGCACGCTAACTTTCCTGACCCCGGCGCTGACCATCCTCCTGACCCTGGGCCTTGCCGTCGACTACTCCGTCCTCCAGCTCAGGAGGACCAAGGAGGAGCGGACCAACGGCAGGACCACGGAAGAGAGCGTCTCCATCTCGGTCCGATGGGCGGGACAGGCTGTGCTGACGGCGGGCGTCACGGTCGTCGTGGCGTACATCGTCATGGCGGTGGCCAACGTCCCTCTCTTCAGCGGAGTGGGCACCTCGATTGCCATAGCCGTCTCGATCCTTATCCTGGCCTCCCTTACGCTCCTCCCCGCCCTCGAGCTCGCGCTGAAGGACCGCCTCTTCTGGCCGGGGCTGAAGAGGCACAGGGACGTCCAGCGCGCAAAGTCCGCTCGCATCGACAGCCTCGCGGAGAAGACGCTGGGGAGGAAGGTCGCGATCGTAGTGGTGATCTCCGCACTCGCCCTCGGCGCGTTCTACGTGTCGCAGAGCACGCAAAGCGGCGCGAACATCCTCAAGCTCTTCCCTGACTTCCCCAGCAACCACGGCCTGACCGTCATCACCGACGAGCTGGGGAGCTCCGCCACCTCCCCTACGACGATAGTCGTGGAGACACCGACCCCGATCACGTACGGCGGGGGGCGGTTCAACCAGACCCTACTCAAGCAGATAGAGCTGGTCAGCTCCACGGCCTCGTCCGTCCCGGGCGTCTCCACCACGAGCGGGCCGACCAGGCCCTACGGTTCGCCCTTCAACTACACGGGCGTACTGCAGCTCTCCGAGCCAGAGCGGTCGCAGTATCTGGCCGGCATGTCCTCCTACATCGGCGTGAACAACAAGACCGCTGCCATAGTAATGGGCTTCCAGAGCGACGGCGAGAGTCAGGCCGCTATCAACACGCTCCTGAAAGTCGAGTCTGCCGTCTCCTCCCAGCAGTTGCTGAAGGGAGTGTCGGTGTATTACGGCGGGGAGACCCAGTCTACCTACGACAACCAATCGTTCCTCAACGGGATTCTGCCAGAGGTCATCGCCGTCCTCGCCGCCGCGGTGTACGTGATCCTCCTGATTCAGTTGAGGTCTGTCTTCACCCCGATCAGGTTGATCTTCACGATCCTCTGCAGCGTGGCATTCTCGATGGCGCTGCTCGTCCTC
>Ga0209517_10003097_pt1 | contig 22790 bp, 20 predicted proteins | sample PeaSoiMetSII2010_FD_187695 | JGI IMG/M metagenome (GOLD analysis project Ga0209517, IMG submission 187695) | Peat soil microbial communities from Weissenstadt, Germany - SII-2010 (SPAdes) (version 2) | ecosystem: Environmental > Terrestrial > Soil > Wetlands > Peat | place: Germany...
GTTTTCAAAAGCGGCAGCAAGCTGCGCGCACTCCATACGCTTCGCGCGGTACGGCCCAGGCGGCGAAGGCGGCTCTCGGCCGGAGCTTGCCCCGTGAGATAAGGAGCCGGCTACCGCGTGTGGATGTCCGGCGAAGGCATTTTCGGGTAAAGATTAGAGCAAGCTGCGCGCACTCCAAACGCTTCGCGCGGGCGGCTGCCACACCGTAGCCCGACTCGCAGGCGTTACAGAGGAGTCCGTTGGATAGAATACGACCATTCCGGGATGCCCCGTCGCTCCGCTCCACCCAACTCCGAAGGTCTTCGCGAGCAGGAGCGGTGTCGCCGCTGCACTCTGCCGCAACTCTGCCACCGCACACCAAAAGGTTGGCGTCCCTTCCATGTTGTAGTGCATCCTGCGGATTCCTCAGTATGTTAGAATTGTGCCTGGAAACCGGAACCTATTTTTGCACAGAGCCTAAGCCGCGTGGTGGTGACGTGCTGGCCACGCTTCCGGTGGTACGCTGCACGCCGTTTGGCGTGCGGGAGCGGTTTGCGCGCAAGCCTGCAGGAAAAATGTCCAAACTCCAGCGGCGGGCAGGGGACTGCCGGCCCCACCTATCCGAACGAGGGCTGGAGTGAAGCTTCCGCTCCTGCTGGAATTTCTCGGCCTCAGAAGTTGACTTAAGAACGAACGCGCGTATTTTCATAATACGTGAATGTGAATGCACGTTCACAATAAGCTATGAGTCGGCGAGCACAAAAGGTCAAGACTGAGATTCGTCAGGAACAGATTGCCGTGGCGGCATTAGAGTTGATTGCCAAGCGAGGCCTGGACGAATTGAATATCGGTGCGTTAGCCCGGCAAGTGGGCGTGGTGCCTTCGGCTATTTACCGGCATTACAAAGGCAAGAACGAGGTGCTGGTGTCGGTACTAGACCTGATTTCCCGCAGCCTGTTGGCGAATATCGAGGCAGTTTGCCAAGCAACCCCCAATGCGTTGGAGCGGCTTCATCTGCTATTGATGCGACACGTCCAACTGGTACGCCATCGTGTCGGGATACCCCGGGTGCTTTTTTCGGAGCAAATCTTCGCGAAAAGCGGCGAACGAAGACGCCGGGCTCACCAAACGCTTCATGGGTATCTGCAGAAGATCGCCTTAATCATACGCGAAGGCCAGCGACAAGGTCAGATACGCGCCGATGTTTCGCCGGAAACGGCGGGGCTTATGTTTTTGGGCCTCGTGCAACCGGCCCTGATTCTCTGGCTGATGAGCAATAAAGCCTTTGATGTGGTTCGGCACGCCGAGCGGGCCTGGCGGTTGTTTCGGGGAATCCTGCAAGCGACCGAAAATCAGACCGGTTCAGAAAATGGATCGGGAACGCGAATCAGAAAACTGAAATTTACACCTGAAAAGCAAGAACGAGCTTGAAAACGACGAATTTAAACGATCAACAACGGTGCGACGTGCAAACGGACAAGAACAAGAGCATGAATGCGACCGCAATCGAAGCCATGTCAACCGAACATCACCATATTGAGTCAGTTGTCAAATCATTGCAAGACGCCGCAACGAGCCTGGAAAACGGGCGGCGGCCCAGGGTTTGGAAGCTGCGAACAGTGGTGGAGTTTCTCCGTGTTTACGCCGGCGAACGTCACCACAACCGGGAAGAAGCGTTGTTTTTTTCCATTCATAGCAAATGCAGCGCGTTCACACAAAGTTGCCCATTTGAAAGACTCAACCGTGAAACCGAAAAAGCCCGTGCGCTGGTGTCCATGATGGAAGAGCAGATTGCCCAATACGAGCAACAACAGCCGGAAGCCGGTCACGCTTTGGGTCAAACGTTGCAGGAGATCGCCCGGCTTTATCTCCACTGCCTTTGGATGGAAGACGCAATGGTCTTTTCGACAGTGAAAGGGACCATCACCGAGGACGTGAATCGACAATTGCAGCGGCAGTTTGCGGAAATAGACAGTGCCATTGGCTGGGATCTCATCGCGCAATTTGAGCAATTTGCCGCGAATCTTTCTTTCCGAGCAGCGACCATTGATCTTTATGTGGGCCGGGCAACCGCGCGCGCTGCTCGCTCCAACGCCTTAATAAGCGTCCGCGATCATGCTCCATTCCTGAAGCCGAATTTTAAACCCATCGCAGATCTAAAAACTAAAAATGAAAATGTAACCATTTATGCCACGAAACATTCAACAACGACAGGGAAGCAGTTTACGGAAAGCCCCTCGATCGAGCCGCCCAAGCCGTTATCGTGACAACAAGAAGAGGAATAAAAAACCATCCATCATTAACGTGGCGGAAACAATTCTCGACGCATCGCAAGGGGATAACCTGTGCATCAACACGATTCGATTTCTGATCTCCTGGCAACCTCGCATGGCAGTCCGAAACTCATCGGCGCCGTCTGGCCAAAGTGGCGGTGCTTGAAAATACGCCACAGAAGAACTTATGAATACTAAAACTCATTATCCAAGGATAAAGAGAATGCCATCAAAACCTTCGTCGATTGTGTCAACCATAGACCATTCGCCTAGGGTGGCAGATCATACTAGCCAACAGACAAACGGAGATGCCGCGCATACATCAAATGGGTTCGCGCCAGGTGGCCCTGGAATTTCGGCGCGCTGGACTTCCAGCGCTAAAACGGGGGTTGGCACGGCCCTCAGCAACAAGAATCACGTCTGGTTCACGTTGAGCCACGGAATCTTCAACGAAATCTATTACCCGCGCATTGATCAGGCTTGCATCCGCGACATGGGACTGATCGTCACGGACGGAGCCGAATTTTTCTCGGAGGAGAAACGCGATGCCGGACACAAAGTGGAATGGTTGGCCGATGGGGTGCCCGCATTCAAATTGGTCAATACTTGTCGCGAAGGCCGCTACCGCATCGAAAAGCAAATTGTGACCGATCCACATCGGGATACGGTGTTACAACACGTCCAGTTTATCGCGCAACAAGGCGCACTGTCCGCGTATCACCTGCATGTCCTGCTCGCGCCGCACTTGGGAAACCAAGGCGGCGGCAATACCGCCTGGGTGGGCGAATTTGAGGGTGCATCGCTGCTGTTTGCGCAACGCAACGGCTGCGCCTTGGCGCTAGTATGCGCAGCTCCGTGGATCAAACGGTCCGCGGGCTATGTCGGTTCATCTGACGGCTGGCAGGACCTGCAGGCGCACAAACAGATGACTTGGGAATACGCGCGGGCGGAGAACGGCAACGTGGCCCTGATGGGAGAGATCGATCTTTCCAAATCGCAAGGAGACTTCGTGCTGGCGCTCGGTTTTGGCAACGATCCGGATGAAGCGGCCCGGAATGCCATCGCCAGCCTTCGCGACGGTTTTGACAAGGCAAAGCATGATTATATCGCCGGCTGGCAGGATTGGATGAAGACACACGCATCGCCGAAGAAGAACGAACTCAATCCGGGCGATCTTTCCCAAATCAGCCTCGCCGTTGTGCGCACTCACGAATCCAAGACAACACCGGGTGCCATCATCGCCAGCCTCGCCATCCCTTGGGGATTCGCCAAGGGCGACAATGATCTGGGCGGTTACCACCTGGTCTGGCCGCGTGACATGGTGGAAACGGCAGGCGGTTTGCTGGCGGCCGGCGCGCATCAGGAAGTTCGCCGGGTGCTTTCTTATTTAGAGAAAACTCAGCAGCCGGATGGGCACTGGCCACAAAACATGTGGGTAGATGGCTCGCCTTATTGGGACGGAATCCAAATGGACGAGACGGCGTTGCCTATTCTCCTGGTGGACTTGGCCCATCGCGAAAAGGCATTGGCTGAGTCCGATGTGGCCCGGTTTTGGCCGATGGTGCGGAAAGCGGCTGGATATTTGGTCCGCAACGGCCCGGTCAGCCCACAGGATCGCTGGGAAGAAGATCCCGGCTATACACCGTTCACGGTCGCAGCCGAAATTGCCGCGCTTGTGGCGGCGGCGGATTTGGCTGATTTGAATCACGAAACATCCATTGCGATCTACCTTCGCGAGATCGCCGATGTTTGGAACGATTCCATCGAACGCTGGATGTATGTGTCCGGCACGGACTGGTGCCGGAAGTTCAATGTCCAAGGATATTACGTGCGGATAGCCCCAAGAGAGACAGGAGCAGGAGATTCGAGTTTCCAGAAGAATGTTGATATAAAAAATGTTGCAGCCGCCGAGGACTCGCGCCGGCCAGGCCATCTGGTGAGTCCTGACGCCCTGGCCTTGGTGCGTTTCGGCCTGCGCGCCGCCGACGACCCTCGCATTCGCGACACGGCACGCGTCGTTGACGCGTTGCTCAAGGTGGAGACACCTTCCGGCCCCGCCTGGCATCGCTACAATGACGATGGCTACGGGGAGCATGAGGATGGTTCGCCTTTTGACGGAACGGGAATTGGCCGTTTGTGGCCACTGCTTGTTGGGGAGCGGGCACATTACGAATTGGCGGCGGGCAGGATAGAAGAGACAAAACACCTTTTGACCGTATTGGAATGCTTCGCCAACGAAGGCGGCCTGATTTCCGAGCAAGTCTGGGATTCTCCGGACATACCCGAACGCGAACTTCATTTTGGCCATCCGTCCGGTTCGGCAATGCCGTTGGTCTGGGCGCACGCCGAGTATCTTAAATTGCGACGCTCACTACGCGACGGACGGATCTTCGACCAGCCGCCTCAAACGGTGCAACGCTACCGAAAGGAAAAAACCGCATCCCCGCGCATGGTGTGGCGGTTTAACCACAAGGTTCGCTCAATGCCACCCGGCAAAATCCTGCGCATCGAGACGACAGCTCCTGCCGTCGTCCATTGGAGCGCCGATGATTGGAAAACAGTCCAAGACGCGAAGGTACACGATGTGGGATTGGGGATTCACATCGCCGATCTCGCGACCAAAGCGATTCCAGAAGGAAAGCAAATCAAATTCACGTTTTATTGGCCGGACGTTAATCATTGGGAAGATGCGGACTTCAACGTTCACATCAGATCACCGCGACACGAAGATTCGATCCCGAACGTGAAACCACCAGGCAATTACAAGAGATCATAGCTATGAAAAAGGAATTTAAAGTTGGAGATCATGTGGGGTGGAACTCGGAAGCCGGGCATGTCCGGGGAACGATCAAGAAGAAGGTCACCTCAGCCATCAAGTTTAAAACCTACACCGTCCGGGCCTCGAAGGAGGAACCGCAGTATTTGATCAAAAGCGACACGACCGACCATCTGGCCATGCACAAGGGATCGGCGCTCAGGAAACTCGAAAGTTAACCATGAGCGCGTTGAAAATTAAAAAAATTGTCGATGGCGCGGAAAAAAACACGGTTAAGGAAAAACCCTCTTTGGTCATGACCATTGGCCATTCCACGCGCACGCTCGCTGAATTCATTCGTTTGCTTCAGGCACATGGCGTATCTCGCGTCGTAGATGTGCGGGCGATGCCGCGCTCCCGGCACAACCCACAATTCAATAAAGAGTCATTGCCCGGAGAATTGAAGAAAGTCGGTTTGGAATATATTCACCTGCCGGGACTCGGCGGCTTGCGTCATACGAAGACTGGTTCCCTCAACGTGGGTTGGCGCAATTCCTGTTTTCGAAGTTATGCGGATTATATGCAAACTCCGGAATTTGAGCGGAGCCTCGATGAGTTGGTCTTGTTGGCGAAAAAGGAACGGGTGGCCTTGATGTGCGCCGAAGCGGTGCCGTGGCGCTGTCATCGTTCACTCATCGCGGATGCGTTGCTGGTGCGAGGAATCCGTACCGAGGACATCATGAGCGCAACTCGCCGCCAAGTTCACACCCTCACGTCGTTTGGGAAAGTCCACGGCACCACGATTACATATCCGGCTGAAGTTTCAGGAAATTCGCAAGAAAGTCACCGACCAACTCGCGCGGCCGCAACCCATTGCGAAGACCTTACCCGAAGAACGCTCAACGATGAAAACCACCACATTCATGCCGGAACTGTTTCGACTGCTGAGGGACACCGTCGTCATCCTCGCCGACGTTGTCTCAGCGCTGTTGGCGCCGACTACGCCCTGACAATTCCGAAATGAATCAAACGGCGCGATCGCCAACAAACGAACCAACGGAAACGATGAATTATGCAACCAGAAGCCCCATCCGAACCTAAAAGACTCTCAGGTGGCGAAGTCGCGAAGGCCGCCGAGTTGGTGAACTACCAGGACGGCTCCATAGTCAGCCGCCAAATTGTCAAGAAATCAACTGGTAACGTGACCATCTTCGCATTCGACGAAGGACAAGGCTTGAGCGAGCACACGGCCCCGTTCGAAGCGCTCGTGCATGTGCTCGAAGGCGAAGTGGAAATCACCGTTGCCGGCCAGCCGCATTGCTTGCATTGCGGTGAGATGATTCTCATGCCTGCACAGCAGCCGCACGCGCTCAAAGCGTTGAAGCGGTTCAAGATGATTTTGGCGATGATTCAGTCCCGAAACTGAAACAAAAAAACAATCATAAGAAATGATGTCGCTGAAACACGAATTCAAAGTTGGAGATCATGTGGGGTGGAACTCGGAAGCCGGGCATGTCCGAGGAACGATCCAGAAAAAGGTCACGTCCGCCATCACGTTTAAGGGCTACACGGTGCGAGCCTCGAAGGAGGAGCCGCAAGTCGCGTGAAGAATTATTTTAATCGTCCGTGTTTCTGATGATGAACACGATCAACAATCATCCCCAGCATGTGGCGGTGCTAGGGGCAGGTTTCGGTGGTCTGACATTTTGTCAGGCGTTCACGCACTCGACCGCCTGCATCACGGTCGTGGACCGGCAAAATCACCACCTGTTTCAGCCGCTGCTGTATCAAGTGGCCACGGGAGGTTTGTCCGGGCCGGAAATCGCGCAACCCATTCGCTCTATTTTACGCAATCGTCCCAATGTCTCCGTTTTGTTGCGTGACGTGACGAGATTCGATCTGGCGCGACGTGAAGTGTGGTTCGGCGAGAATGTATTGCGCTATGATTATCTGGTGCTGGCGCTCGGCAGCGTCACGAGCTATTTCGGTCATCCAGAGTGGGAAACTCGCGCTCCAGGACTCAAGTCGCTGGACGACGCGCTCCGAATTAGGCGACGGATTTTACTCGCTTTTGAACGCGCGGAAAACGGGGTCAACCCCGTCGAGCAGCAAAGACTGATGACCATCGCGGTGGTGGGCGGTGGCCCGACCGGCGTGGAACTGGCAGGCGCGTTGGCCGAACTCGCGCGGCACGTTTTGAAGCGCGACTTCCGCAAAATCGATCCTCGGAAAGCGCGCGTTGTTTTGTTGGAAGCCGGGCCTCGTTTGCTGCGGCAATTTTCGGAACGACTCTCGGCTAAAACGACGGCGCAACTGGCTGCATTAGGTGTTGAAGTTCGGATCAATGTCGGCGTTGAGACCATCGGTGAAAATTTTTTACAATTGGAGGATGGCAGCCGAATCGAAAGCGCCAACATCATTTGGACCGCGGGCGTGACTGCGAATCCATTGACGCAAAAACTTGGCACGGAACTGGACCGTACGGGACGTGTGCGGGTCGATCCTGATTTGAGTTTGCCAGCGCATCACGAAGTCTTTGCGATCGGCGATCTGGCGCTCGTCATGGATGACCACGGTCAGCCCGTTCCCGGGATTTCTCCGGCCGCCATGCAAATGGCGCGTCATGTGGCGCGCGTCATTGAAAACGAAATCAACGACGGCAAAGAAAGGGCGCACGAGCGACCGGCGTTCAGGTATTCGAATAAAGGCACGATGGCAACCATTGGTCGTTCGGCGGCGGTGGCGCAAATCGGGCGATTGGAATTTTCCGGATGGCTCGCGTGGATCGCCTGGCTGCTCGTACATTTGATTTTTCTCATCGGCTTTCGCAACAAAGCGGCGGTGCTATTGCAATGGACTTACTCGTATTTCACATACCAGCGCGGCTCGCGCATTATCACGGGCGCGCCGACCGACCGCGAATTAGAACAATAAACGATGCTTTCCAAATATATCGGTGATTTGACGTTGCCCATTTACTACATTGCCGGTCCGCCGGGAATGGTGGTGGGGCTGCGCAAAACCTTGAGCGAATCGGGGGTCAACGATGACAATATACGCACCGAGGAGTTCTCCGGCTACTGAGGAGCAGCTTAAGAATGAAACACGAACTAAAACTCAAGCGAGTGTACGAAACACCGGACCGGGATGATGGCCGCCGCATATTGGTGGATCGGCTCTGGCCGCGAGGTTTGACCAAAGAAAAGGCAAAGATTAACCGGAGAACGCTCAGGCCTTGGTGGCTCAAGGAGACATTTGGCCGTTGCCGACCGAATTGGTGGATCAGAAGAAAACGAAAACGAACCGTAAACCTACGTTGCCCGCATAAAAAAAGTTCTCCATTCATCCGGCGCGATAAACTACGCCCAGGACCACTCTTCTTGAAAACCAGGAAATCAGCGATCACCGAAAAAACGACCCGAGCAAGGAGTTCTTCGCGCGGGAAAAAGATAATCAAAATATATCCATTAAGGTTCGCGTTTTGGCCGCTCTGCGAAAGTTCACGGACCTCGGGCAATCTTTGGAGTAGGTGATGCGCTTTCAACTAAAGACGCTTTTGATTTTTCTGTCGCCGCTGGTCCTTGCGGTGTTGGCCGCCTATTTCCAATGGGCAGTGTTTGGTTTGCCCGCAATCCCTCCCGGCGCTCAGCCACCTCCTTTCGGAACGCCTCAGGGGTTTCCAGGGTGGTTGCGGCTCGCGCACTATGTGAATTTCCTTTTTCTTACCCTCCTCATCCGCAGCGGGCTGCAAGTTCTCATGGACCATCCGCGCTTGTATTGGAATGTCCATTGCACACCCACCACGGAATGGCTGCGACTCACGCCCGTCAAAGCGCCGCCGGGACCGATGTGGACGGCCAAGGACGATGCCCGATACCTCTCGCCATGGATCGGGCTTCCTGGACGCCGGCACACGGTGGGTATGGCGCGACACTGGCACTTCTTGAGCGCGCTTTGCTGGGTGGTCAATGGCGTGGTATTTGTTGTGTTGCTCCTAAGTAGTGATCAATGGAAACGGCTCGTTCCCACCTCCTGGAGAATTGTTCCTGACGCGTGGGCCATCTTCGTCCACTACGCCACATTTCACATGCCGCAAGAGCCGAACGGGTTCTATCGCTACAACGCGTTGCAACAACTGACGTATTTCAGCACCGTATTCGTGCTGGCTCCGCTGGCGATCTTAACCGGCCCTTCGATGTCGCCGGCCTTGACCAATCGGTTCGAAGCGTATCCCAAGCTGCCGGGGAACCGGCAAATCGGACGCTCTCTTCACTTTCTGACCATGTGTGCTTTTGTGATTTTCATCATTTTGCATGTGTCATTGGTCGCGATCACGGGATTTGCCCGAAACATGAATCACATTGTGCTCGGCACTGACGACACGCGGAGGATCGGGCTGTACCTTGGACTGCTTGCCATGGGCGTAGTTTTTGGGATCAATGCGCTGGCTTACTGGGCGGCATGGAAGCGCCCGCGCGCCGTCCAGCATGCCGCCAAAGCCGTCGTCACGCCCGCGATGAATCTGCTGCTTAACCGCGCGTCGCCGCGAGCGGAGTATCGTCCCCAAGACATTTCTCCCTACTTCTGGGCCAACGGCAAATTGCCCACTTGCCAGGAATGGAAAAATCTGGCGGCCCACGGTTTTAAGGACTATCGGCTAAAAGTCCATGGGCTGGTTGAGAATCCGATGGAGTTGTCACTGGATGGACTTCGCGCGCGGGGCAAAAAGACGCAAACCACGCTGCACCACTGTATCCAGGGTTGGTCAGGTATTGCGGAATGGGGCGGGATGGCATTGGCGGAGCTGATCCAATTGGTTCGTCCGAAACCCGAGGCGCGCGCGGTCGTCTTCTATTCCTTCGGCGACGGTGCGGAAGGAGGCCGATTCTATGACAGCCTGTCGATTGAAAATGCCGCGCACCCGCTGACGTTGCTGGCCTACGAAATGAATTTCAAACCCCTGACCGAACTGCACGGGGCGCCGTTGCGGCTGCGGGTTGAAAACCAACTCGGCTTCAAAATGGTGAAATGGATTCAGGCGATTGAATTCGTGGAAAGCATGAGCCGGATTCAAAAGGGCGAAGGAGGCTATAACGAGGACCACGAGTACTTTGGCGAGTTGGCGAATATCTGACCACGTGTGGCGCTGGTGGACAGAATTGAATAGTTCCAGGAACCAGAAGCCTAAACGGAAATCTCGCGTCCGATTTCAACCACCGCAGGCGAGGGCAGCCGGAAATAATCGGTCAAATGCCCGGAATTGCGTTGCATCATTGCAAAGCACGCTACAACCCATTTCGGCAGTCCTTTGCCATCCTCGCGGCAGAGAATTGTCTCATGGCCAACGTAATAGACGATGTCGGAAAGGTCGAGGCCACAACCGCGCGCATGGGCTTGCTGGAGCAGCGCGGGAATGTCCGGCCGTTCCATGAATCCATAGCGAGCCGATGCACGCCAGAACTGAGGAGCGGCTTCCGTTATCGTGAGCCTCAAGTCGTCGCTGACCCACGGAACAGGCTCCGTCTGAACGGTGAGCACGAATACGCGTTCGTGGAGCGACCGGTTGTGGCTGAGATGCCACGCCATCACTGCCGGGACGTCCTGCTTTGTACGGGTCAGAAAGACAGCCGTTCCCGGCACTCGGGGAATCTTTCTTCGCGAAATGTCCTCCATAAACTGAGTGATCGGAACCGAGCTCTCATGCAGCCGCGCGGACACTGCTTTGGCTCCGCGATGCCAGATGATCATGATGCTGTAGGCAAATGCCGCCAGGAGGAGAGGGACGTAGCCTCCAGACGCAACCTTCGAGAGGTTGGCGGCAAAAAAGGTCGCATCAATGATTATGAATACAGCCGCAATTCCGCCGGCCCGCGCCAAGCTCCACCCCCAGATTTGACGCATGGCGATGAAGAGCAGCGCGGAAGTGGCAAGCATGGTGGCTGAAACAGCAATGCCGTATGCTGCCGCGAGATTGTCCGACTTGCCAAACGCAAGCGCCAAGCCGCACGTGACAATCATGAGCGTCCAATTGACGGCTCCGACATAAATCTGTCCAAAGCCCTCGGCGGAGGTTTGGATGATTTTCAGCCGCGGCAACCAGCCAAGCAGGATGGCCTGGCGCGTCATCGAAAAGGCGCCGGTAATGATCGACTGACTTGCGATAATCGTGGCGATCGTCGCGAGAACGACCAGCGGAATGAGCAAGGCCGCTGGGCAGAGCCGGTAGAAAACATTCTCAGAAACCGGCGCACCAGCCAGGACGAGGGCGGCTTGGCCCGCGTAGTTGAGGAGGAGACTCGGGAAGACCAGCGCCGACCAGGCAAGCCGGATGGGTCGCGCGCCGAAATGTCCCATGTCCGCATAAAGCGCCTCTGCACCTGTTACGCATAGGAAGACGCCTCCGAGCACCAGAAATCCCGTCACCCCTCCCGAGCGGAGATAGGAGATTCCATACATTGGGTTTATCGCCAACAGCACTGATGGATGCCGTACAATTCCCCAAATACCCAAAAGGGCAATCGTCACAAACCAAAGCAGCATGATTGGGCCGAAGGCTTTGCCAAGGCGCGCTGTTCCCTGGGACTGAATGAAAAAAAGGGCGACGAGAATCGCGACAGCGGAGCGAAGAATGTAGGGCTCGAACGATGGCGCGACCATTTTCAACCCCTCGACCGCCGACAACACGGAGATTGCGGGGGTAACGGCCCCGTCGCCATATATCAACGCGGCGCCCAGTAGGCCGAGTGCGACGATTACGGGACGGGGCTGATGTTTGACTCCGAGCAACGACATCAGAGCGAGGATGCCTCCCTCGCCATCGTTGTCCATGCGCATGGCAAACGAAACATATTTGATCGTTGTCACGATGATCAGGGTCCAGATTATCAGCGATAGACTTCCGAGCGTTACGGCTCGATCAGGCCGCCCGCCGGTGAGTGCCAGAACTGTTTTCAACGTGTAGAGCGGACTCGTTCCGATATCGCCAAAAACCACACCCAACGCAGCGAGGCTCAAGGCACGAAGGTTTGAGTTTGGGCGGAGGGGCAAAAGAAATAGTTTTAAGTTATTGACTCAGAATCAAGCGGCACCCTGGCTCAAGAAAAACGAGGCTGCCAGCGGCGGCAGGGTGAGTCTGAGCGAATAAGGCTGGTGGTGCCATGGCGATCGTTCGGCTTCCACGCCGCCGGAATTACCTTGGCCGCTGCCCCCATAAACTTGGGCGTCGCTGTTCAGAACTTCTCTCCAGTACCCGCCCCGCGGAACGCCGACGCGATAATTGTGCCGCGGCACCGGCGTGAAGTTGAAGGTCGCCAGCAGGAGAACGTCGCCTTGCTGCCCGAGGCGCAGGAAAAAGAGCGTGGTGTTCGGCCCGTCGCTGAAGTCGATCCACTGGAAGCCGTCGGGGGAGAAGTCGCGTTGGTGCAGCGCAGGCTGGGTTTGGTAGAAGTGGTTGAGGTCTTTGACCCAATGTTGCACGCCGGCGTGGCGGGGTTCATGGGTCACGTGCCATTCGATGCTCGATTCGTGGTTCCACTCGGGCCACTGCGCCAGTTCGTTGCCCATGAACAAGAGCTTTTTCCCTGGCATCCCGAACATGTAACCAAAGAGCAAACGCAGGTTGGCATACCTCTGCCACTCGTCACCCGCCATCATGCCGAAGAGCGAACCTTTGCCGTGCACGGTTTCGTCATGCGAAAGCGGCAGGATGAAATTTTCATGGAAGGCATAGATCATTCGGAACGGCAGTTCGCCGTGATGATATTTCCGGAACGCCGCATTGCGTTTCATGTAGCGCAAAGTGTCGTGCATCCATCCCATATCCCACTTGAGGCCGAAGCCGAGACCGCCCGTGTAAGTAGGCCGCGAAACCTGGGACCAGGCGGTGGATTCCTCGGCAATGGTCTGCACGTCCGGCTGCTCGCGATAAATCGTTTCGTTGAACCGGCGCAGAAAATCCACGGCTTCCAGGTTTTCGTGGCCACCGTACTGGTTGGGAATCCACTCGCCGGGTTTGCGCGCGTAGTCCAGGTAAAGCATGGAAGCCACACCATCGACGCGCAAGCCATCCACGTGATATTGCTCCAGCCAGAACAGGGCGCTGCTCAGCAGAAAACTGCGGACTTCGTGGCGGCCGTAGTTGAAGATGGCGCTGGTCCACTCCGGATGAAACCCTTTGCGGGGGTCGGCATGCTCGTAGAGGTGAGTGCCATCAAATAACGCCAGGCCGTGGCCGTCGGTCGGAAAATGGGAAGGCACCCAATCCATAAAAACTCCGATGCCTTGCTGATGCAGATGATCCACTAGAAACATGAAGTCCTGCGGTGAGCCGTACCGGCTGGTCGGGGCAAAGTAGCCGGTGGTCTGGTAGCCCCACGACCGGTAGAGCGGATGTTCGGTCAGCGGCAGGAACTCGACGTGCGTGAAGCCCATCTCCCGGCAATAGGCAGCCAGCTTCACAGCCAGCTCGCGGTAGGTCAGCCAGCGGCAACCTTCCTCAGGCACGCGCATCCAGGAGCCCGCATGCACTTCGTAGATGGAAATCGGCGCATCCAGCGCATTGTGCCGCGCGCGCTCTTTCATCCACACGCCGTCACCCCAGGTGTAGCTGAGGTCCCAAACGATAGAGGCGCTTTTCGGTGGCAATTCAGCCCGAAACGCAAACGGGTCGGCCTTCTCCGCTCGGTAACCATGGTAACGCGACTCGATGAAATACTTGTAGCACGACCCAGGCCCGGCATCGGGAACGAAGCCCTCCCAAATCCCGCAATCGCCGAGCACACGCAGCGGATGGCTCATGCGGTCCCAGGTGTTGAAGTCACCAATGACGCTGACCCGCTCCGCGTTGGGCGCCCAGACGGCAAACTGAACCCCGGAGACACCCTTGACCGTCACGGGATGCGCACCCAGCTTCTGTTGCATGCGACAATGAGTGCCCTGTTGGAACAACTGCACGTCTGCGTCGGATAGGAGATACGGATGGAGAGCGGGGGTTTCCCGCGGCTCTGCCGTTGGCGAGGAGGCCCCGAGCACCAGCGTCGCACCAGGGCGCGGCGTCGAGAGCAGTCCAGTTTCACTTTCTTGGCGTTCGTTTCCAAAGTTGGTCTGGTCCATAAATGAAGCGGTCGCTAGGCCGCCTGAAAACCAGTAACATCGGAGCAGGAATTCGGCAACTTTTGCCGGTGCAGTTCCGCTCGCCTTCGCTATGACAACCACTTTGAACCTCGCCAAGTTTCAGGCGCCTCAAGGTGGAATCTGTCCAGCCGAAGAAAGTCATTGTTTAAGGAAGAACCACCAAACTGCTACGCCAATCGCCGCAAGGCAGGTTAAACCAAAAACCAACCTCAAAATAGCGTGGCCGACTTTGATGGCGAGGAATAGCGCAACCACACCAGCCAGGACAATCACTATCATCAGGTTGTTGCCCTTCAAATGTTCAAAAAGGTCCATTTTCGTACTCTAGTTCGTCGCAGATGATTTTGATTTCGAAAGCAACATGATGAACACTTCGTGGTAGAGGTCCTCCATATCCTTGCTCACGCCTGCCAGCGCACGAGCGCGATCAGGTTGAGACTCGTTTTCGCCGGCGACTTGTGCCAGGTGCCAGGCATAACTCAGTGCCTCGGTCTGGGTTAAAAGCAAGGTCAGCGCAAATTCATCGCCACTCTGACCCAACAATTCCTTCTTCTTGGTGGAAGCAATGGCTTCGCGTGTGGCGGCCTCCCCTGGTGGAAGACGGATGTCATCCAGATTGATCGAGGGGTCTTGCCTGGCAAACTCCTCCAGAAGTTTTGCTCCCGTTGCGGAATTGGCGGCAATCTTCTTGACCAGGCTTTTGAGATCAGCCTGTTCCCGTTTGATGAATCGCAGCAGGCTGACATCCGCCTGGTCGCGCAGCAGTTGATGGAGCAAACTATAGCAATTGTTTCGCGTCGATTGCGCAGCACTGCTCGCCAACGGAGGCCTGGCCTTTGCAGATTGACAACCGCTCAGAACGCAAGCGACTGATAACATCGCGATCAGCAGCGGGAGGCTGATCTTCATGGTCACAAAATATTGGAAACTAGTCCGGACGACCGAAGGTGGTATCCAGTGACCGCGATAAACCACCTGAGGCGCACAACGCGGAGTCCCATGTCATTCAGGCTGAACCTCGAGGTGGTCGTCCACGTTGGCTGGACCGACAATGCCCCCAACCACGGCGAGGATTCTCAATCGCTCCTTCTCGTTCTTCACCCTCCCGCCCAAGGTGACGCGCCCGCTGATGGTTTTCATTGTGATGCCGCGTTCCGGCCATGATTTGTCGTCGCGGACGAGCGTGACCAGGATGGCCTTGGTAATTTCTTCATCGGAGCGGGCCGGGGCTGCTGTCGGCGTTGCTTCGGTTCCCTGGATGAGCGCGCGAGCAGGCTGGCGCTCCGGATCGGATGGGCGGCCGGTGGGAGACAGGCCATAATGCTCATGGACGGCCACAGCCAACTCCGCAAAGCTCAGGTCCGTCCAGAAGGCCTTTTGAAAGTGCGGACCGGCCAGGAAATGGGCTTGGCCGGAGGCGAGTACGAGCGCGCCGGTGGCATCGCGCTTCACCGCCGGGGGCGGGACGACATAAAGATCTGGCGCCGTCGCATCGCCGGCGAGAGGTTGGACGACAAAATAAACGACTTGCCCAAGCGGCACATCGAGCATGATCTCGAGCACTTGCCCCAACCGGTCATTTGAGTCACTCAATAGTGTGGCGCCGATGAGGGCTCTGGCGGAAACGAGCGCGACGGGTTCGGGAGCCGGCGGGTTCTGGTGGAAATAGCGGAATGTTTGGTCCACGCTGCGGGCCTCAGGCACGCTTCCGGAGACCGCTTGCGCGAGCGGTGGCGCGCCTCGGAACTCGCTCCGGCTGGCTCGGAGGACTATCTCGCCTTTGTCCGCCACCCAGAAAGCGCGGGCTGGCACGAGCGTCGCTTGAGACTTCGAGCCCGAGCCAACCAGTCCTGCGATCGCCTGGCCGGATGCGAGATCCAGGATCAAATCGTCTAATTTGCCAACCGTGCGAAAATTCCGGTCCTCGACCTTCTTGCCTAGCAAGGCGGTCGCTCGCTGAAGCTGAACGGACGCCAAGGCCGAATCGCGCCCGCGTTGAGCGCGAGCATCGGCGGACTCTTCGGGAGTCGCCGAGGGAGCGGCCGGCTGGGTCTCCTCCGGGGTGTTGAGTTCTGTCGCGCCGCCAGTTGGAGCAGCGAATTGAATAGTGGCAACGGTTAGCAGCGTCAGCCCAAGCCTGGCGCACGTTTTCTGCAGGACGCGAGTTTTGAGTGGTCCAGCCTCATTAGTAAACAATAACATGACCAACGAGACCACTCACCTGGACATCCCACAATACGATGAAGACCCCAATTTATCATTTTGACTGTTCGAAACCGGGTCGCTTAATGAGATTCCCTATTGAAAGCGGCAGGAAAAGGTCTGGGTCCGGTATTGGAGGCCCGTGGCGGTTTGGACCAGGGCATAGAACGGGTGAAGGCCAACCCCCAAAGATGCCCCGTTGACGCTGAAGATCGTCGATGCCTGGTTGGTCACAGTGGCCAGCACGCCTCCGGTACTAAACAAACTAATCGTGCTGATGTTATTGGTATTGGCCGCCACCTGAATGTGGTAGGTGCCTTGGACGGGGGCTGTTGCGCCGAGGTCCAGCGGCGTCAAGACGGCGGTCAGGGGCGTATTTTGAATGGTGATGGGCAAAGTGGCGCGGGCTTGGGTGCGCACGCTCGTGCCTTCGTAACCCACCACGGTCACTTCATGGAACCCGTCGGCCAGCGGAGTTGTATCCAGGTTTAGAGTGAAGCCGAGGTGGCGGGCTCCCCCGCTCAGGTAAAGATGCGTGCGGGGCTCGAGGTCCGAAAGGTTGTTTGTCAGGCCGATCTGACTCGGCGGATTAAAGAGCATGAACCCTGAGGTGGATAATTGGACCTGTATGCCCGCGGCTTGGAGCCCGAAACTCCGGGCGTAGAGTGTGAAGCCAGACCACATCGAAAAGTCGGAAAAAAGGTCCGCTGCGAGGATTCCGTCGCTACCTTCCAGCGCGGGAGTGGAGTTGACCAGGTCGGACAGTTGCTGGGCAAAGCTCGCCAGGCCATCCGTGCCCTGAGAGTTGGTGACGGTCAAGCTTACCAGCGAACCGTCCGTTTTGGTGACTTCCATCGTTAACGTGTCCCCCACATTGACCACCCCGTGCAGGTCCACGTAAAGGGTTCCCGTCACTTGGGAATCCAGGAAGGTGTTGGCGGTGGCGGTGAGGAAAGTCGAACCCACTTTGGCATTGCCAGCCGAACTGCTGGCCGAAACGGTGGTCTCGCCGATGTTCAGGTTGGCGAACAAGGTCGTCCAGCTCGCCCCGTTGGTGGATACCTGCACCAGGTAAGGCTGGCTGGCTCCGTCGATGCGGAACCAAGGATTGGTTCCAGGACCGGGCGTGACCGGGGTCAATTGCGGGGGGAGGACACGAGCGCGGAAAAAGTGGAAAGTGCAATTGGAGGATTGGGGGTCAACAAAATCCAGCGCCCCACCAGCAAGGTTGGTGAGAATCGCCGTCCAGGCGGCAAGATCGCGCGACGCCTCAATCGCATAACCCAGCCCGGAGGGCGCGGCAACATGTGTCGTATAATTGCCCAAACCGTCCGGGCGAGGGGCGGAGAGCACGGGCTGGTTCGCAGCGCGTGGGACGGAGGTTCGATAGAATTTTCTCGGGAACGCTGGCGCGGACAGGTCCACGAATTGAAGCGAACCGCCTGCCAGGTTCGTAAAGACGGGGGTCCAGTCTGCCAGGTTTGTGCTTGCTTCGACCAAGTAGGGCGCATTGGCCGGCGCATTAAGCTGGATGCGGAAACCTCCGTTGGGCTCTCGCCCCACAGAGGCGATTGCGGGGGGTACCGGCGCCTGCAAGTTAACTGCCCGATAAAGCCGCCCATCCGAATTGGTTACCGAGGAATCGGAAAAATAAACGGGAACCGACTGGCCATTGGTGGTGACGTGCAATTCGAGTCTGTCGCCATAAGCCCAAGCCGCGATATTGTTCGAGAAGGGGCAGGAGGGTGAGTTGACCAGGGCCGCCAAATCATTGGCCATGGATGTCAGGGAGGCGTTGGTGGGCACGGTGTAACTCAAGGGATAACCGTTCAATGTGAGAGTCAGTACGTTTCCGGGCTGCGGCCCCACATTGGTCAGCGTCTCATAGTAAACGCCATCGACAAACAGGTCGGCTTGGGCCAGGGGATGGCTCGCATCCACGGCCGACACGTTAAAGGTCAGGTAGGCTGTCTTATGCTGAGGATTAGGCGTGGGTTGCCAACGTGCGGCGCCCGGTCGTTGAAAAGGCGCGGCCAGGGGCTCGGCTACGATCAGCCCCTCATACGGCACCACGAGGCTCTGGTAATAGCACTCGGCCAGGCTAAAGCCGCGTGCCTGGTAAAAATAGGCCTGGGGGTTAGGAAACTTGTCCAGGCTGGGGGAGGGCTCCACCACCGTCCCGTAACTGCCCGCCGCGCCTGCCCCAATGAACGCCAGCAAGGTTGTCTGCCCGGCAGGCGCCAAGATGTAGCCGCCGAACGAAGTAAGGCTGTCGGCCATGGCCCCAGGGACGAACGTGTTCGGCCCAATGTCGAAATCGGCCAAACCGGTCTGGTAACCCAGCAAGTTGGTCTGCCCCAGCGGGGAATCCGAATTGGTGCTGACCATCAGGCAGTTGCCACTCACCCGACTGTTGAAAATCGTATTGTCAAATTCGGAGAATCGGATATTGCGCAACGGGTCCGAACTCTTGGCCAGCACGACCGGCTGAGTTGGAAAAGTGCCATCGCTGTTGACCCCCTGATCCACCAGTTGCTCGGCCTGGGCGAGGGAGGTGCCGGTAATCATCGTGGTGAGAAAGGAATAACCCGGGGCACTGGCCGGCGGCGCCTGGCGAAAGGCCAACTCGCTGGCGGCATAGCTGTTGGTGGAGCCAACCCAATCCGGCCCGCTGTCGCTCTTCATCCCATAAAAAAGGGCCGAGGTCGTGCTATTGACCGAGGAACCGTTGTTGAGCTGGTAAGGAATGTCCATCGACAGAACGACGTAGTCGATTTGATTAGTCAGTTGGCGAGCCGCCAGCATGGTCAGGAGGGGCTGCAGGAGGTTGGTCACAAAATCGCCGTTAGTCCACCAAATGTTGCCACCCGTCCAGTTGATAAAGAGCACATTAGCGGGAGGCACTTGACGGCGCTCACAATAGTAATTAGCCAGAGCCAGCGAGTTGGAGCTGTTCTGGTTGACGATGACCACGGTGTTCAAGCCGCTGCCACCGGCCCACGCGGCTGGGAGGAATGCGCAATACCACCACACCAAGCTGGCGTGGATTACGCGCTTGGCCTTCCCTCGAAGCCCGCTCGATTTAGTGTTCAGGGTTTTAAACTTACTAATACTAGCCGGGCATAAAAAAAGGGCCGATCAAAGAAAGACCGGCCCTCCCAAAACGGGCAATTTCCAGCGCGGCACCAACAGTCACGCCTTGCGGCGAAGCCGAAAAGCAAAGGCAACCAAGCCCAAGGCAGCGAGACCAACAGCCGAAGGCTCCGGCACCACCTGCACTGAGAGGTACTTATCTTTGCTGATCAAAAAGCTGGTCCCCGGATTAAGGGTGAAGTCCCATTCGAATGCCCAAGTGACGTCGCCGACGGCTGCCGGGTTGTTGTTCAGCGTAACCGGGTGTCCGCCGTTGAGCTTGGCGAGGGTTGTAAACTCGTTAGCAGCTTCTGCTTCATTAGCTGGGGGAGCGGCGATCGTCTCGGTCAGACCGCCGGTACCGTACGTCTGAAAGGCGTCGTTAAACCCGCGAGGGGTGCCCTGGAGGATGACGGTATCGGGTCCGGGAACCCCTTGCAGGTCAAAATCCGAATATTCGTAGAAGTGAAACATGAGCGGGCTGGCCGAAGTGTTGTTGATTCGGATGGATTCACCCATATCCGAAGCCGCGTATTGGCCGACGGGCACCGTCGCGCCCCCCGTGAGAGTGTAGCCCACACTCATATTGAAACCAGGCTGGGAATAGCTGGTGTTGAGGGTGTTGGCGGTTGGCTGAGAGACCGCGGCGGGGCTGATGGTATCGATGGAGGCAGGTGCATTATTGCCAAGGGCATACCAAAACCACTGCTGGCTCAACTCGTTCACGCCTTGAACCGTCCAACTGCTCATCCCGGCTTGGGTATTTGGGCTTACCGTGGCCGCGGAGTTCCCGTCGTTCAGGCTGTAAATCTGGGCAGGTGCAGGAGAGGCCAGGCAGACCAAGGCAAGGACGAGGGGCAAAGCCAATGGGCCACGGGCCAGACGAAGACCATAGGAGCGATCAATGGTTACCTTCATATTTTCCCTAAGCTTTAATAGTGGTTTCTCGGTTTCGTGCGCTTTAATTGAGTGTAGTATGCCAAAATCCGCCTCGGGGTCAAGCCTTTTCGCGCGTTTTTTTCACTTTTTTTCACCCGGAGATAAGCCGTTCCCCCATCATCGCCGCCTGCCGAGCCAACAATTGATTCTGTTCGGCCACCAACCTGCTCTTTTCCTCGATCAGTTTGGTCTGTTCATGGATGAGCCGCTGCTGTTCCTCGATCAGGTTCTTCTGGTGGGCAATCATCTCGGCATGCGAAAGGACGACGTGCTCGGGTAGGGCTCGCCCGGTGCCTTGAGCGCCCGCCTTGGCCACGGCTCCGTTACTATGACCGTTTAGTGGTTCGAGCAAAGTGGCATGATCTGAAACAGCCGACCGGAGATCCATGAAATAGCGAGTGTAATCGATTTCTTTGCGGCGGCGGCCCGAGCCATTGATGGGTGATCCAGCGAACGCGGGGGCAACTGCGCCAGCGGGGCTTGGTGTGGCACTGCCATGAGCCTGCGCTTGCGCCCAACCGGGCACGCGGCTCTCGCGCTGGTGCTGGTGCAGTTTCCGCACCACAAAAACCGTCGCTCCTGCGATAGCACAAATCGAGGCGCCCAGAATGACCCAGAACATCACTCCTGGCGGGGCGGCATCCGGCTCGGGGGCTTCCACGGTAGGCCTGGCCACTATGTGCGAAGGATTAAAGCCAAGCACGAGTTGAGCCAGGTTTAGATCGGCAACCTTGTCGCCCTCCACAAAATCCGCGTAGCGGTAGCCCTCTCGGAACGAAATGCCTTTGACCAGATCCTTCAAGGGAAGTGCGCTTATATCGCCTCCCTGGGGCAGCACCGTAATGGCATCCAAAGCGCCAAACCGCCCTAAGAGCCTCACGTAGTGGCTGTGCCCAGGTTTAGCCCCGGGCTTCATCGATGCCTCGGAAACAGCCCATTCTAGCGTGTGCCTATCAGGATCATAAGTAGGTTCGACCTCCCAAGCCAAAGAAATCGGCGGAGCCTGACCTAGTGCATCCGTGGTCTCGCGATGAATCTGCTCGCTCAGAGCCGCTAGAATCGCCCCCGAATCCAGCGGTGGCTGGCCGGCATCTTTCACATAACCAACCTCGCCGTATTTAAAAATCACCACCCCTTTTCCGGTGCCTGAGCTTGGAGACAGCATGCCCACCACGCCATTGGCGGAGTTGGGGCCGACCCTCATATGCAAAAATTCCATCGCACCCTGGGCATCAGCGAATTTGTAACCCTCGGGAAACTTGATTTCAGCTACCGTCCCCAGATTAGCGCTTGCGGGTCCTTCAACCCACTCGGTTTGGTCTTGATTAAACGCAGTCTGAGCCTGGCACCATTGGAACCCCCAAGGGGCAAAGGCGAAAACAATCACCGCAGCCAATGGCAGCCTCTTAACGCCCCGTGGGGCGGCGCATTTCTTTGATGAACTGGGCATATTTGAGGAACCGTTCTTTTTATTCAATTGTCGCCAATATTACAGCAGAAAAGCTTTGCCGAGTCAATCCTTATTTCCGGGCTTTTCGCGGCAAAAACGGTGCCGAAGCGTGGTTTGCAGCGCATGAACGGCGCGGATTTTCAGGGTAGAAAGTAACGAAAAAGGCCCAAAACGCTTGATTTTAAAGGAGAAAAACACGATCAGGTCTTCGCGCTGGGCCAGCGCCACGTTCGGGTCGAACACCAGGGTCTTCTCCGTAATCTTCGGCGCTATTGCGACCGCACGCGGAAGAACATATAGCGCGCGCTGCTGGGTCCAAAAGTGGTACCGAAGTTGCCGCTGGTGTTTGCCAGCACCGACCCAGCCTGGGCCCAATTACCCGCGGTCAGATTGGTGGTAGTCTCCAAGACGTAAACCTGACGAGCGGCACCCTGGCCCTGAATCGTGGAGTAGCCGAAGGATGTGTTAATACTGGTGATCACCGGAATCACGCTTAGCCCCGGAGCCCACGTCTGGTATTGCGGCAAAACCGGCAGTTCCGCTTGGCTTTGGACGTTAGTCTGGAACGTCGGCAGATCGTTGCTGTCCATGCTGACGCCCTGCCCGGCCACGAGCAAAAAGCCGAAAATATCACCGGCGTTAGCACCCACCGAGGGATTATTGGTTTCGAACAACAGCGCCACGGCTGAGGCGTTTCCAGCGACGTAGATCGCGCGCGGGGGAAAGGCGGTCAAATTGCTGCTCAAAAGCACCAACGGCGTGGAGTTGCTGAGCGTGCCCAAGCCAGGCAAGTCGAGCTCTATGAAGACATCGAAAAAGCCCTGCGCCGGAAAGTCGTTGGCGGGCAGGCCGGAGCCAGAAAGAGAGTTGGCGGAGCCGACGCTTTTCCGCTGATTGGGTGCGTTGGTCCCCGCACGAACGGCCAGGC
>Ga0209517_10003098_pt1 | contig 22789 bp, 24 predicted proteins | sample PeaSoiMetSII2010_FD_187695 | JGI IMG/M metagenome (GOLD analysis project Ga0209517, IMG submission 187695) | Peat soil microbial communities from Weissenstadt, Germany - SII-2010 (SPAdes) (version 2) | ecosystem: Environmental > Terrestrial > Soil > Wetlands > Peat | place: Germany...
AGTGGCGAAGGGTCTGGTTGCCGATCTGGGCATCGACACTCAGCGTTTTTATAAGGCTTACGATCAGAAGCTGTACTCGAAGTTGAAGACCGCTTGCTTTTTCGACCGTGAGACTTTTGGGGAAGATCGGCTGGTGTTGGGCATGGGATCGACGCCGTGGCCGGGGTTTCTTAGCAAAGCACCGCTTGCAGAAGGGGTTCGTCGCGACATCGCTCGCATCTATGCTGACAAGGTGGATTACCTGCCTGGCTTGTCGAGAGAACAGAAGTTTGCGCGACTGGCCAAGATCAGCTATGCCGACTATCTCACCCAGGTTTGCAAGCTCAATCCGGAGGCGCTGCCTTTCTTCCAGACTTATCCGCATGACTTGTTTGGCGTAGGTATTGACGCCGTGTCCGCTCTCGCGTGTTTCGAAAATGGAGACGACTATCGATCGTTCACCTATCCCGGTTTTGACGGCTTGAACCTGGGCGAGTCGCGAAAAGAAGAGCCTTACATCTTTCACTTCCCCGACGGCAACGCATCGCTCGCACGCCTGCTCGTGCGCTCCTTGATTCCCGGAGTGATCCCCGGCCAGACCATGGAGGACGTGGTTATAGCTCGGCCTGATTACAGCCGCCTCGACGATGCTAAGAATCCAATCCGGATTCGCTTGAACTCCACGGTGGTGCAGGTCCGCAACCATGGGTCTCCGGATTCGGCGAAAGAAGTCGGAATCGCGTACATGCGCGGCGGAAAGCTGCAAAGCGTGCAGGCGAGCGCCTGTGTTCTGGCCTGCTACAACATGATGATTCCGTATCTGTGTCCCGAGCTTCCCCAAAAGCAGCAGGACGCGCTTCACTCCCTGGTGAAAGTTCCCCTGGTGTACACGCACGTGGCCATCCGCAACTGGACTACGTTCCAGAACCTGGGCATCCATCAGATCGTTGCGCCCGGCGGTTACCATACTTATACGGCTCTCGATTTTCCGGTCAGCCTTGGCCAATATGAGTTTCCCAGCAAGCCCGACGAGTCCATGGTTCTGTTCATGCTGCGCACGCCCTGCAAACCGGGACTGCCTCCGCGCGATCAATTTCGTGCGGGGCGGGCAGAACTTATGCGAACGCCATTTTCGATTTTCGAACGAAACATTCGTGACCAACTGGCAAGAATGCTAGGCGCCGCGGGCTTCGATCCGGCGCGCGATGTTCAAGGCATCACGGTGAACCGTTGGGCGCACGGCTACGCGTTTAGCCCCAGCACCTTGTTCGATCCCAACTGGCCGGAGGACGAGAAACCATGGGTGATCGGACGAAAATCCTTTGGCCGTATTGCGATCGCGAACTCCGATGCGGGCGCGAGCGCTTACACCGACGTGGCGATCGACCAGGCGTATCGCGCAGTCGGCGAGTTAGTAAACCGAAAGTGAGCCCAAGGTTGAATCGATTCTACTTCGGGGGAGGCGGTGCTTTCTGTCCGCTACTGGCTTCGACGAGTCTCTGCACTGGCGGAGCCACCATGAGCAACAATTGCGCCTTCGGCTTCTCGGCTTGCTGCAAGAGTGCGAACTGTTGTGTTGCCCACGCATCCGGGGCGCGCTCTTCGCGGTCGATGCAGTCCAGGGCCTGCAGACCGGTTGTCGCGACTGCGGCAAGATCCTGCGAGACGGGAACAATTTCTTTCAACAGAAATGATTGGGTCTCAAGCGGTTGCAGATTGGACTGGTTGTCCCGCCAGCGCGTCAACCATGCTCTGACTTCTTGTTTGGCTTCGGAATCCGCCCGGCCCGCAATCAGCGCATCCACCAAATCCGCAAAGCGCCTCGCGGTTACGCTCTCCGGCCGGGCCGCATCGATCACGCGATTCAGCGGCGACAGGCTCGTAGCCTCGACGGTGGTAATTTCTTCGCGCGTGTAGTCCTTCACTGGCTCCACAACATCGGTAAATGTGCGAAGCGCGGAAATATCATTCGAGCCTGCAATGCGGCGCAGCATGGGCTCGTAGCTGGAATTATGCGTAAGCCCAAGCCAATCCAGCCAGCGGCTCACATTCTCCAAACCCTGATACATCGAATTGACGTCAGTGACATCCTGTCGCGACCACAGCCGCTCCGCGATGGCTGCGGTTCGAGGCCAGATGCGCGAGTCAATATTCTCCGGCGACACATATTCCGACCACATGCAAGCCTCGCCACCCAGGATGCGCTGCTTCTCTTCCGGACTGAGGTTTGCCGCCGCGCCACTGATCGGATCCACCGCGTAATGTCTCGCCGCCGGCCAGTTCAGGTCGACGTAATATCCAAACGAGAGAAGCCCGCGATATCCCTGTTTGGCGGCGGCCGCTAGCGAATCCTGCCCACGCCACGATTGCACCACGATGTCTTTGGGCAAATCCGGACGCAGAATCTCATCCCATCCCACCATGGTCTTTCCGTGCTTGCGCACGATCTTTTGCACGCGCGTGTTGAAGTACGCCTGAAGATCCTGATTGTTCTTAAGCCCGTGGGCGTGCATGAACGTCTGAATGTTTGGATTCGCGTCCCACTGCTTCCCGTCGACCTCATCGCCGCCAATGTGGAAGTACTGATCAGGGAAAAGTTTTGCCATCTCCCCAATGAAGCCATCGAGAAACTTGTAGGTCCGCTCCTGGGTGGGATCCATGGCCGGATCGAAGACTCCCCACTTGCGCTCGATCTGATACGGCCCCGGGCCACTGGCCAGTTCGGGATAGCCAACAAACCACGCGGTGCTGTGCCCGGGCATGTCGAACTCGGGGACGACGCGAATGCCGCGGTCGCGCGCATAGGCGATCAAGTTGCGCACTTCGTTTTGGGTGTAATAGAGGCCGTCAGAGCCCATCTCCTGCAGCTTGGGGAATTTCTTGCTCTCGATGCGAAAGCCCTGATTCTCCGAGAGGTGCCAGTGAAATACGTTCAGCTTCACGGCGGCCATGCCATCCAGATTGCGCTTCAAGACGTCGAGCGGGATGAAGTGGCGGCCCACGTCGATCATCAAACCACGCCACGGAAAGCGCGGCTTGTCCTGAATCGCAATTGCCGGCACCGCGAAGCCGTCCGAAGTAGTTCGTGCCAATTGCAAAAATGTCTGCAGCCCGCGCATGATTCCTAGCGATGTCACTGCATCGAGTTTCGCGCCCGCAGGGCTGATCTCAAGCGAGTAGGATTCATCTTCGCCGAGTTCCTGTACAGCTCTATTTGCACGTTCGCAGTGAACGACCAGCTTGGCTTGAGCTGCATCCGTGACCTTCATGTCCAACCGAGGCACGCCAGTCTGGCGTCGAAGGTTATCCAGAAACAGTTCGACCGCACGCTGCAGGAGTGCGTCAGAATGACCGTTGATTCCTATCGAGAACAAAGAGTCAATCACGAGCTGGCCAGTCTTCATTTGCACGCTGGCCGGCATCGGCAGGAGACGCACTTGCCGCGGCTCAGTTGCGGACGAAAACACAAATACCGAACACAGCATCAGAACCACAAAAACAGCGCGCACGAAGCGTTCTCCAGGGATTCCACGTGGAAGGGGCAGGATAGTGGAATCGCGAGCAGTCCGCAAATCAGGAGCGTAGCTGGTCCACAGCTTCCCATTCTTGAAAGACTGAGAGCCAGCTGAGAACTGGGAACTGATTCTACCCTTTTCCCACAATCTGAGCGCAGTGCAGCAGATTTACATCCCAGATGAAGGACTCTGAAGACAGACTTTCGATGCCGATTTGACCTTGCTTTCGCGTGCCCTGCTTGCCAACCCACACGACTTGAACCTGAGCGTGATCCTTGTCATGCTGGACATGGAGAATCGCGCCGGCTTTGACCGGACGGATCATTCCCTGCAACACCGCGCCACGATCACTGATGTTTCTGACCTGGGCATGTTGTGTGAAGGGCTGAGACTTGGCGTCGACACCCCAGATACGCACCGTTAGGAATGCAGCGACGCGTCGATTGCGACGACGATCCATAGGGCAGTCTTTTCCAGCGGACTCATGGCATGGTAGGGCATGGCGAGTGTGATTGAAACTTACCGCGGTCACCGCAAAGCGGTGCCCGAAGTCACTTTCCACGCCTCGCCTAGCTGGGAGGCAGATGCCACTGGGCGTTGTTGGCGGGATTAGTCCATGTCGCGCATCGAGCAGGCGCCGGGGCCACGCGGATCGCCACAACTCCCGCACGCCCCCACCGACGGAGATGCGCTTGCAGAACTCTTGGCTGACATCGCGAACACCGAAAGCTGCTGCGCCAGCTTCTTGCTCTGACATTTGGGGCATTCGGCTTCTTGCCCCCCGTAAACTAACGCTTCAAATTGATGATCGCATTCCTTGCACACGTACTCAAAGATTGGCATGAACAACTCCTGACCCTTTTATACTCTCCTATCCATTTAAAATCAGATGGTGGGAACTACGCAAACTACAGCCCGAGAATTTGTGCCACGGCGCGGTTTGCGTGGCGGACACGTTCAAACCGTAGCGAATTTTTTTCTGCGACGACGAATTGCGCTGCTTCCAGCCGAAAGGCGTTTGATCGAAGTCGAACCCGGTGTGCAGGTGCTGTGCCACTGCCACTGGCAACCAGACCGGAAAAATGCGCTTACGGTGATTATTGTGCATGGCCTCGAGGGTTCCAGCGAATCTCCGTACATGCTGGGAATCGCCGCGAAGGGCGTGGCTGCGGGCATGAATGTGGTGCGCATGAACCAGCGCAATTGCGGCGGCACCGACGCGTTGTCGCCTACGCTCTATCATTCGGGACGGTCTCAGGATATCGCCGCCGTGGCCCAAAATCTGTTACGTCAAGACCGGATTTCCCACTTCGCCCTGGCGGGATTCTCCATGGGCGGCAATCTCGTGCTCAAGCTCGCCGGCGAATGGGGAAGCGCAGGGCCGCCGCAGTTCCGGGCAGTTGTGGCGGTGTGCCCGTCCATGAACCTCGCTGCCTCCGCCGACGCTCTGCATCTTGCAGCCAATCGCCTCTATGAATTTTACTTTATGTGGCAACTTCGCCGTCGCCTGAGGATGAAGGCGCGCCTGTTCCCCGAGGTTTTCGACACTGCGCGCTTGCGAGGTGTGAGCACCCTTCGTGATTTCGATGACAAGATCACGGCTTACTACTGCGGCTTTGAGGGCGCGTCGGATTACTACCGGCGCGCCGCCGCCGCCAACGTTGTCGACCGCATTGCTGTGCCCACATTGATCCTGCATGCAGCTAACGATCCTTTCATCCGCATTCTTCCGGAAACGCGACAGAAGATTCTTTCCAATCCCAACGTTACCTTCGTCGAGACCGAGGATGGGGGACACTGCTCATTTCTCGCCAAGCCTGACGGCGACGATGGCCGCTGGGCGGAGAGTCGGGTAGTGGAATATCTGCGTCAGTCCTGACCGTGTGGCGACAGCCGCCCTCGGCTGTCCGGTCGAGCGCAAGCTCGACTTCTTCTCCTATACAATCACTTTCTCGAATGAAACTGGGCGCCAAAATCTCACGAGCTGCCGTTCTGGTTTTTTTGTTTGCGTTTGTTCTCCATTCCGAGCCCATATCACAGCTCAGCCCTTCGGACTACGTCAATGACTTTGCCCGGGTCCTTGATCAGAATACGGTCGCGCAACTCGACAATATTTGTCAGCAAATTGATCAGAAAGCGCACGCGCAGATTGCGGTCGTAACCATCAAGTCACTCGACGGCTCCGACATCGAAAGTTATGGTGTGGATCTATTCAAGAAATGGGGTATCGGCAGCAAAGCTACCGATCACGGTGTGCTAGTTCTGTTCGCGACGCAAGACCGGCGTTACCGCATTGAAGTCGGCTACGGGCTTGAACCGATTTTGCCCGATGGCAAAGTCGGCGGATTCGGACGCGAAGCCGTACCGCTGCTCAAACAGAATGACTACAACGGCGCCGTTTCTCTGATGACTATGCGGGTTGCGGACGTGATCGCACAGGACGCGGGCATTCAGTTGACTGGTACGCGCCCGCGTGCTCCCACGGCAGTGCGAGAACCGAGTCCGGGGCTATCGATTGGTGGGATTGCTATTCTCGTTATTGTTGGGCTGATTCTTCTATTCACGCCCTTTGGACGGTTGCTGCTTTGGGGTTTGCTGTTAGGCGGCCGCGGCGGAGGTGGAGGTTTCGGTGGCGGCGGTTTTGGCGGGGGTGGTGGCGGGTTCGGAGGCTTTGGCGGTGGCAGTTCGGGCGGTGGCGGCGCCAGCGGAAGCTGGTAGCTAGGAACACAAGAGGCACTATGGTTGCGGAAAAACAGATCAACGAATTCATCAGCCGGTTGCGTGCGGCTTCCGGAGAAAATCTTCAAAGTGTGATCCTTTACGGCTCCGCTGCGGACGGCGAATTTCATCCCGAGTTTTCTAATGTCAACCTGCTTTGCGTATTGCGCGAGAGCTCTTTCGCGAGGCTCGCCGCAATGGCGCCCGCAGTCGAATGGTGGACCCGCCAGAAGCAACATGCGCCGCTGGTGCTCACGCGCGAGGAACTGGAGCGCTCCACGGATGTTTTCTCCATCGAACTTCTCGACATGCAGCAACGCCATCGCGTGCTGTTTGGCGATGACGTCCTCAGCGGGCTTCCCATTCCGATGCATTTGCACCGCGCTCAACTGGAGTACGAACTGCGTGAGAAACTAATTCTGCTGCGTGGACGCCTGCTCCTTGTCGCCAATAATAGAAAGCATTTATGGGAATTGATGCTGGGTTCGCTATCGACCTTTACAACGTTGTTTCGTCACGGATTGATCGCACTGGGTGACACACCTCCCAAGGCAAAGCGAGAAGCAGTTCAGGCGCTGGCCGCGCGCCTTTCCTTCGATGCTTCCGCCTTCTTGCAACTGCTCGACATTCGCGAGCGCAAAGCCGAGACTAAGCAGTTCGATGTGACCGATGTGTTTGCCCGTTACCTGGCTGCGGTGCAGCAAGTAACCGCCGCAGTGGATAAAATGCTAGACTCGCCGGGACCAAGCGGCGTCTAAGTTTGACAGCTCTTTTACAGGAGACGAACGATGAAGACAGGTTTGATTGTGATGGTTGTCCTGGTGCTGATCGCGCTGGTCGCGTTTGGAAAGTACGTAGGCGTCCGCAACACTCTGGTGACCAAAAATGAAGCGGTCAAGGCCGCGTGGTCGCAGGTCGATATTGTGCTGCAGCGCCGCGCCGATCTGATTCCTAACCTCGTCGAAACTGTGAAGGGCATCGCGGGGCAGGAACAAAAGGTGTTCGGCGATATCGCCGCGGCGCGCTCCAGGCTGCTCTCAGCGGGCACGCCTACGGACAAAATCGCCGCCAATCAACAACTCGACGGCGCCATCGGACGCCTGCTGCTAGTCGTGGAGAACTATCCGCAATTGAAATCCAATGAGAATTTCCTTCGTTTGCAGGATGAGTTAGCCGGAACCGAAAATCGCATCGCAGTCGAACGCAAGCGCTACAACGACACGCTGCAGGACTACAACACCTACGTGCAGAAGTTTCCCAACAACATCTACGCCGGCTGGGCGGGCTTCAAACCCAACGAAGCGTATTTTGCCGCTACGGAGGAATCGCGCCAGGTTCCGAAGGTGAATTTCTCCACGCCGAGCGCAGCGCCGCAGGCTGTACCGCAGCCAGCACCTGCGAAGTAACGTGCAAGCCGACTTCGCAGTCGAACTCGGCGCCGATGACGAAACGCTCGAGCTACCGTGGGCTGCCGAAGGTGGTGGCCCACGTTATTACGATTTGAAGCGCCACCCCGAACTTCTGCTCAATCTTGAGGAAGCTCGGAGCGTGCAAGAGTTAAGCGAGTTTCTTTGCGCGGTGAACGCAACTGCCGGCGTTCTCGAGACGGCCAAGTGCGACCTCTGGTCCAGCACAGAAATGAATCCCGAAGAGGAAATCTTCGGAGCGGCTCACAAGTTCGGCTCCTATGTCGATCTCCTGTTTTCCGACGCTATTTCTCGCTTTTCATTTGCCCAGCACGAGCAACTGGCAAAGCGCCTGACCCAGCTTTTGCAGCGAGTGCCTGAGATTCCGGCTGCCGCCGAATTTCTCATTCGCCGTTGTTATTACCGCGATGAAGAGATTCGCGATGGCTTCTACATCACGTTTTACCTCTTCGGGTACGGCGACGATGAGATTCAATCACGCCAACGTTGGGCCGTCGGCTTGAAGCTGGTGCAGAATGCGATTCGACAGTTGTCCGGGTGAGGCGAAGGCCAGTCTTGCGGTTGCTGTATCCCATTAAGAATTGTCATGCCGATGCGAATTGTCATCCCGAGCAAAGCGAGGGATCTGGGTGTTTGCTTGCGGTGGCGATTCCGATAGCGCAGGTAAGAACCTGGATCCCTCGCTTTGCTCGGAATGACCGGTGTATTTAGTCCGCGCTATATCTGAACGGCCTAGCTGACCTTCACTGGCTTGTGGAACCACGCCAGTGCTTCGGCGCCATGACCTTTGAGTCTGGTCCGCAACACGGACAACAGAACCATCGAAAGAAAAATTGCCAACAATCCAAAAGAAGCCATGCGAATGTCGACAGCTCGCTTTGGCAAAATGGAAAGCCGTCCGTAGACGAACTCAATGTGTACCCAATAAACCAGCAGGGAAGTTTGCCCAAGTTGTATGAGAGGGCTGAAACCCCACTGTCCCGCTCCCCATCTGCACCACAGATAAACCGCAGCCAGAATCACCAGCAGCAGCCCCAGGCGAATCAGAAAGAAATTTGGACTGGTATGCCAGAAATCGTAAGTCGCATAAAGCTGGCGCGGACGCGCATCCAGCCACCGTGCCAGGTAAATCAGCGCGATTCCACCCGCGCCCGCTAGCACGAAGGTCGCAGCGCCACGCTTCCGCGCCCAATCGCTCAACAGAAAGAAACCTAGCGCGAGACCCATGAACGCAAACGCAGCCCACGGAAAAATCGGAAACAGCCAGGCCTGGGGCTCGCCGAGGTTATGTACGCCGTTGATGTAAGACGCAAGCGGCCAGGGCAGCCAGCGCAGATGTCCACTCGTCCATAGCAGCGGGGTCATCAGGGAAATGCTCATCCCGACACCAGCCGCAGTCATGCCCAGCGCGAACCGCGCGTGCGTTCCGGAGCTGAGCAGTAAGACGACCCAGCACGCAACTCCCATCAACATCATGGAGAGGCCGATGGTGTTGAGGATATCCACACGCAACAAGTCGCTCCAGGGTGCCCAGCCCCAGGCAATCAGAAACTCCTGCAGCCGGAAAAGAAGGCCAAGTGCGAAAATCTCCGCCCCGCGGCGAATTGTAATACGCGCAACCTGACTGGCGGGCATTCCTTTCTGCCGTAACTTGTCGGTCACGAGCGCGAAGGAGATTCCAGCGAGAAACAGAAATAGCGGCGCGGGCAGAGTTCCCCCCAGCTGGGACCACATGAAAAAAGTACTCTTGCGCGCGTCCCCGCCCAGCCAGGAGTCGTAACAATGCGTCTGAAACATCAGCACGCAGGCCAGGCCGCGCATCCAGTCGATGTAGGAAAGCCGAGATGGAGGGGAAGGAGTCATCGTCAGTGCCACAACGATGAGGCACGGAGGCAGTATACAGAACAAAGCCGCGCGAACTGTTACGGTGAGTCTAGAGCCTTTCCCGCAACTTATAGATGCGCAATGCCATGCAACTTTTGGCGCGGTTCCGCGTTTATATATACAGGTAGGCGCTTCAGACGGAACTGAGATGCCTGAAGGCCTCCGGATCTGTTCGATCTTCACGGAGACGCGGATCGGGGAAGGGGTCAACCATGCGTTATCTGAGGTATCTGACTTTGCTGGGCATTTTCTTGCTTCCGGCGGCTTACTCACAAGCCCAGGTTGCGGTTGGCATTCGAGTCGGACCGGGTTTCGGCTATGTCGGTCCGGCACCAGTTTGCGCGTACGGCTACTACGCATATTATCCATACGCGTGCGCGCCGTATGGCTACTATGGTCCGCGATGGTTTGCAGGCGGCGTCTTCATTGGCGCCGGCCCGTGGTATCGCGGCTATTACGGGCATGGCTATGGTTACTACGGACGCGGTGGATATGGTTACTACGGACGCGGCTACTACAGACCCGGCGCGTTCGGATACTACCGAGGCGGTGGGTTTGGTTATGGCCGCGGCTATGCGCGCGGCTCAGTCAGCGGAGGTTTCCATGGTGGCGGCCGCCGCTGAACGCCTGTTAGTTAACTGGAACGGCTGGCAGCAAACGCTGTCAGCCGTTTTGCTTTCTGTATCCAAAGCGCGGCTTTTGATGGATCGCAGATTGGCGGCTGGAAGGTTCTTGCTTTTTGCCGGACCCCCGGGATTACACACCAAAATCGGCCCCTGATTTCTCGGGTCGCTGCCGGGTCATTGATCTGGCAGCTTTTGGGAAAGAAAGCCCGATCAGCGATCTCTGCTTGGTCATTTCCGGTACACTACGCCGCTCTTCATTACGAAGCTTACTTTTTGCAACACGGTGATGTCCTGTAATGGATCTCCGGGGACGGCGATGACATCGGCGAAGTACCCAGGCTTCAACTCACCGATCTGTCCTTGCCAGCCAAGCAATTTGGCTCCGTTCAGCAGGTCGGCTCGCAGCGCGGCTAGCGGGGTCATGCCGTACTTCACCATCAGTTCCAGTTCGCGCGCTTGCGTGCCGTGTGGGAACGGTCCGACGTCCGATCCGACTGCCATGGGCACCCCTGCTGCAAATTGCTTGCGAAACTCGGTTCCATGCAAGTCGAGCATCTGGCGATCGTGCGCTCTCTGCTCGGGCGAGTCGGCATGTTCGGAGAAATATTCGAAGATGGTAAAGGTGGGCACGGCGAAGATGAGCTTTTCATGCATGATCCGCATAGTCTCATCACCGAGTTGGTTGGCATGATCGATAGAGACCACGCCGGCCCGCGCCGCATAGAGCGTACCGGGTTCGCCCGTGGCGTGAACCGCAACCTGCTTGCCGGTGCGGGCAGCTTCTTCGACGGCGGCTTTGAGTTCGGCCTCGGTGTACTGGTAAATCGCGGAGAAGCGGCCATCGCGAACCGTATCCGGCCCGGTCTCATAAATCTTGATGAAATCGGCGCCCTCCTTGAGTTGCTCGCGAATCACAGTCACGAGTTCGGCGGGATTGTTTGCATAGGTGGCGTTCGAAAGCACGTGTTGCGCGGGGTTGTAATGATTGGCGTCCTCATGTCCGCCGATAATGTCTATGGCATTGCCACTGATGCGCAAGCGAGGTCCCGGAACCAACCCCTGATCGATCGCGTTGCGCACCGCGGTGTCAGCCGAGCCGGCGCCTTCAGTGCCCATGTCACGCTCCGCGGTGAAGCCGGCCATCAGGTCAGCCTGAGCTGCGAGAACCGCAAGGATGGTCCGTTGCGGCACGGACTCTTCCACGGTCTGCAAGTCTTCGGCGCCAGGATGCAGAAACAGGTGCACATGAGCATCAATCAATCCGGGGAGCAGAGTGCTGTCGCCCAAATCGATGGTTTCCGCTCCCGCAGGGTGGGTCACCTTTGAACCCACTTCCGCGATGCGCTCACCTTGCACCAGCACTTCGCCTGGTTTCAAGATGCGTCCGTTTTCGATGTCAAGCAGACGCGCTGCATGCAGCACGATCGAGTGCGCTGATTCTGTCTGGGACTCAGCGTTCGAGATCAGAGTGCAAACGAGAAAAAGTGTGGTCAGGGCAGGGACGAAATGTGGCTTTTTCATGGTTTCGGAAGGATGGTACCACTTGGAGATGTGATGTGGCTGCGGATTTTGCACGATTGTTCCGCCGCTGACGGACAACCATAAGTCCCGGCACGACAGTAACGTCGTAACAGGAAGGCCCCGGCGATAGCATGGGAATCGATCTGTTCATACCAAGAGCTGAAGGAATTGGGGAGCCTTTCCATGCGTCAAGCGCACAAAATCGTCGCTGTTGCCGGGGCAGTCTTGTTCGTCGTTGCGAGTAGCTATGGACAATCGCTGGGAGATGTGGCCCGCGAGCACCGTCAGAAGCAGGCAAAGGACGCTCACGCCACGCACAAGGTGGTCACGAACGAGGACATTCCCGAGCAAACGGAGCCGGTCCCAAGTACTTCCGTCAGCACCAACGAACACGACTCTGCTCCCGGCCTGCCCGCGGCCAACGACACTCACGCAGCCGAACAGTGGAAAGCCAAGATCGAAGCGCAAAAGAGTTCGGTTGCGTCCTTGCAAAGCCAAATCGACCAGCTGAATTCCTCGATCCATTTTGCCGGGGGAAATTGTGTCGCCAACTGCGTGCAGTACAACGAACGTCAAATTCAAAAGCAGGACGAAGTGAAACGAATGCAAACGCAATTGGACGATCAGAAGAAACAGCTTGAGGACATGCAGGAATCCGCCCGCAAAGCCGGATTAGGCAGCTCAGTTTACGAGCCGTAGATGCGGTTCGCCAGGGTCCGTATCGATCCAGAGATCGCCTGTTTCGCCGGCCTATTCCGGGTCAATCGCCCGATCCAGGTAAATCCAAAGCACGCGCGAGAACAGCGTCAGCGTGGGCGCCAGAGGTAAGAACAACAGAATTGCCCACAGGGTGATCTTCTGCAGCGACCATGCTGTAGATGCCCACAGCAGCAACCCGAGCGCAACGATCGTGGCCAAAGCCAGGCCATAGCTGATGTACATCGCTCCCAAAAAATAGCCCTGTTCGCGTTCAAACTTCAGCCCACAATTCGGACAGCATTCCTGCATGCGCGGAAATCCCGTGAAAATCGACTTGCGGAAGATCCTGGCGGCGCGACATCTGGGACACATCTGGCGAAGTATTGCCCAGACGGTCGAAATCTCAGGTCCGGTATTCATGAGGAAGGTTCTGAACCAGCTTACCGGAAACTCTGATCCAGCATGAATTCTCGCTAAGCGAAGCACGGGAGAGACGCCCGCGTTTCGAGGATGCTACTTCTTCCGGGGCGGCTGTGGGACGGTCGTGACCATTGCCCGCCGTACCGGAACGATGGCGCCGCGGGCAGGATCGGCGGCAGCGCTGGCGCGGGCCAGCACTTCTTCCTGGATGTACTTCACAAAGTCCTGAATCTGGCGCTGCATTTCTTCCATGCGCTCGCGCATCTGCAGAATGATCGCCATCCCGCTGATGTTCACCCCCAAATCGCGAGCCAGCGACAGGATGAATTCCAACCGCTGCAAATCCTCGTCGGTGTAGAGCCGGGTGTTGCCCTCGGTGCGCGACGGTTTCAGCAACCCTTCCCGCTCGTAAAGGCGCAAGGTCTGGGGATGGATGCCATACATCTCGGCCACCGCCGAAATCATGTAGGCGCCCTTGGCTTTCCGCTTGGTCATCGCCTCTAATTTACATCAAAATCGAAACGCCACGGATTAGCACGGATGTTCGCGCCACTCTACGATCACAAGCCCGAGATCGTGGGCAAAGGAAAAGGCTTTGAAAGGGCGGCTTCACACAGCGTCGAAAAACTCCGACCACGACGCGGCTTTGAAAGGGCTCGGCTTCACAGACTGCTGGAAAAACGCTCGATTCGTATCAGGGCATCGCTTCAGCGATGCCGTAACCGCCGCAAAATCAATAGCGCCTTCAGGCGCTGCGCCTTGCGATACGGCTTTTTCAGCAGCCCCTTCAGCCGTGCCGAAAGCACGTTGTGAAGATAAGGGCTCTGGCTCTGAAGCTGGATGAAAATCATTTCACACTGTCGTGAACGGGCGAGACGGGTGTAGACTGTCGCTGTTTTTGGCCAGAGAAAACCAGCGGAGTGTGCCAGACCTTGATTCCAAATTAGAATTCCCGCCTGTTCCTCGCGAGGTTGGCCAGGTCCGCGGTAGGCTCTGGGTTAAGGAGAACCATCTATGAGAGGCAAGAGATTGTCCGTCGGCCTGAAGGCAGCTTCAGCAATCGTTACCGTAATCCTGCTCGTGACGAGCGCTTGGGCGGCTCCCCGGGAAAACGTGCTACATGACTTCAACGACAGCAAGGGTGGGGCTAATCCTTACGCGGGTCTGATCTTCGACACCGCCGGTAATCTGTACGGGACGACCGTCAACAGTGGTGCTCATTGCTGTGGAACTGTATTCGAGTTGACTCCCAGGTCAGGCAGGGGCTGGACGGAGAAAGTACTGCACAACTTTCCTGCCACCGACAGAGATGGGCTGTTTCCCGGCGCCGTGATCTTCGACACTGCCGGTAATCTTTATGGCACCACGGGTGTGGGCGGTGCCTATGACGAGGGCATAGTGTTCGAGCTGACGCCCAAAACGGGCGGAGGCTGGACGGAGAAGATACTGCATGCTTTCGGCAACGGCAGGGATGGGATCCAACCTTCTCCTGGCCTAGTCTTCGATACGACCGGAAACCTCTATGGCACGACCTCCGCGGGCGGCACCTACAACGGAGGGACGGTGTTCGAGTTGACGCCGAAAGCGGACGGAGGCTGGACGGAGAAGATACTCCATGACTTCGGCGACGGCAGCGATGGCAGCGATCCTGTCGCAGTCCTGACCTTTGATTCAGCAGGCAATCTCTACGGCACAACCGCAAACGGCGGCAGCGGGTGCCTGGGAGGGTGCGGGACTGTCTTCGAGTTGACGCCTCAAGCGGGTCAGCACTGGAGGGAAAAGGTTCTTCATAAATTCAAGCACGACGGAAGAGATGGCTTCTATCCCACTGCTGGCCTGGTCTTAGATGCAAACGGTAATCTCTACAGCACGACCGCTTCGGGTGGCGCCGACGATTCCGGCGTAGTATTTGAATTGATGCCCAAAGCGGGTGAAAGCTGGACGGAGAAGGTGTTGCACAGCTTCAACATCACGGCCGGCCGGTATCCCAGCCCCCTGATCCTCGATGCCGCCGGCAACTTCTACGGCACGACCTCCACTGGTGGCGCTCACGACTGGGGCACGGTATTCGAGTTGACGCATAAATCGGGCGGAGGCTGGACGGAGAAGGTTCTGCATAGCTTCAACAAGAATGGCAGGGACGGCACCGGACCTAACGCTGGTGTGGTTTTCGATGCCGTGGGCAACCTCTTCGGCACGACGGTCGGGGGCGGCGACACCGCAAAGTGCGGCGGGGACGGCTGCGGGACGGTATTTGAGATCACGCCCTAGCCTTGGTCCTTCGGCTGGTGGCCTGGCGAATGACCCTGCCTTCGAATGGCGAACAAATCAGACCTTGGGGCCGCTTTCACGTTCCGTGCGGAAGGGCCGACGGTGGCAGCACCACATTGTCTAGTCTAGGCTACGCTCGAACTTGTTTTTTTCAGGCCACCGCTTCCGGCTTTTCCTGCGGTGCGGGAGTCCAGCCCTCGGGTTTTACCGCGTGATTCAACAGGTAGGCCACCACGCCTGCCGCGATGAGTAGCATTCCGAAGGCGAAGGAACTCATCCCCAGCACCTGCTCGGTCTCGCTGCGTACCACCGAGAATCCCAGCAGCAGCATGGGGGTGATTCCGACGGCTACGGCTCCGAACATTCCGCCGGGAACACGGAAGGGGCGATGCAGCTCAGGTTCGCGGACGCGCAGGAAGATGAGCGCGATGAACTCCAGCGAGAGGCTGGCGCCGTAAAGCAGAATATCGATCGTGACCAGGCGCTCGAAACCTAGCCCGAGGCACAAGGCCCAACCAATGGCGCAGACTACAATCGCCACCCAAGGCGCCCGCGAACGAGGATGCAGTTTGCCAAAGATGCGAGGCAACATTCCGTCCTGAGCCATGGCTAGGGGCAGGCGCGAGTAGCTCATCACCAAGGCGTTGAACATTCCGAACCCGCTGATCATCCCGCCGAGGGCAAGGCCGACACGTAACAGTGGGCCACCAAGCAGCCCCGCGATGTCCGCCCAGAATCCGGTCTCCCACGCGCTGGAGGAAAGACCGGTCATCCACATGGCGGCTACGGGGACGATGTAGCTCAGGGCCACGATCACAACCGCGGCCAGCATGGCGCGAGGATACGTCCGCTGCGGACGCTCAACTTCGGTGGCGATGGTCGAGGCGTTGTCCCAGCCCATGTAGTTCCACATGCAAATCAGCAGGCCGGTAAGAATGTCCACCGACGAGGTAGTCGGCTTGGTCACAGCATGCGTCAGCGCTCCTAGCTTGAAGGGCGCGATGGCCACGATCAGAATGAACGGCGCCGACAGAACGATGAGAAGCCAGAGCGAGGTCGTCGAAACCACGCGGACGCCCGCGATATTCAGCAACGCGCAAACGACAACCACAGCAAGTCCGACCATCCACCCGCGATATCCCACGGCGAACCAGGGAAACAGGCGCGTGAGATAGAGCACAAACAAAGTCGGATAGATCGCCATGTCGAAAATTGAGGCAACCAGCGAGAGCCAGGCTTCCTGGAATCCCCAGAAGTTGCCCATGGCGCGGCGCACCCAGGCGTAGTAGCCGCCTTCGTAAGGCAGAGCGCTCGACAGTTCGCCGATCATGAACGCGGTAGGCAGGCTCCAGAGAATCGGGGTCAGCAGCAGGATGAGGATGGCCTTACCATAACCGGCCCCACGCACGATGTCTTCTGTGCCGTAAGTGCCGCCCGACACCATAAAGAAGGTGGCGGCGACCAGTGGCCACAAGGTGAGGCGAACGGATTTTTTCCGGCTGGGGACGAGGGTCGGGGACTGGAATGGTTGACGCGGCACGCTAGCGGTGGCCAATTTCTATGTGTTCCTCCCTTGGGGCGAATCACTCTCAGCCACCCCGTCGCTTGGTAGCCGCTCTGGGCCTCCCGGTGAACTAAGATTCCGGAAGCTGCGCTGGAGTTACTTCGCAGTGTAGAGATTACGGCAAATTTTTAGAGATGCAACAAATTTCTGAAAAAAAGTTTGGGCAGCAGAGCAGGTACGAAGGTAATGGCCGCAGCAGGCGAGAAGCGTCCTTAGACGTTCTTCCAGAGTTCGGCGCGCGGGTCTTCGGGATTCAGTTTCGCGAGTTCGCGCAGGATTTCTTTTGAGCGCTCGTCCCTGGGCATGGGGACGGCGACCTTGATCTCGACGATCTCATCTCCGCGTGCACCTTCCTTGGTGGCTGATGGGACGCCCTTCTCACGCAGCCGAAGCTTCTGGCCGGACTGGGTGCCGGGCGGAATCTTCAGCATGGTGCGGCCATCGATAGTCGGAACCTCCACTTTTGTACCGAGCGCTGCTTCCGCGACGCTCACGGGAACGGTGAGGTGAATGTCGTCGCCTTCGCGATGGAAGATGGGGTGGTCAGCGGTGCGGATGATCACGTAAAGGTCGCCGGTTGGTCCTCCATGGGAACCGGCATTACCTTTGCCGGCAATGCGAATGCGCTGGCCATCGCGCGTACCGGCTTTGATACGGACCTCCAGCGGTTCGGTCCGCTCCACACTGCCCTCTCCATGGCAGGTGGCGCAGGTTGAAATGTTTTTGCCCGTGCCGTGGCAGCGCGGACAGGTCACATTGAACTTCATGCGTCCGCCAGTTTGGGTGACCTGGCCGCTACCACCGCACTCCGGACACGTGCCCGGCGATTCGATATAGCCCTTGCCGTGGCAAGTTCCGCAGACGTCGCGTCGTGTGATGTTCAACCGCATGACGCCGCCCCGAATGGCCGTCCAGAAGGGAACGTTGACCTGGTATTCCAGATCCGACCCCGGTTCGGGTCCTTCGTGCACCGCACCGCCGCGTCCACCGAACATGCCGGAGAAGATATCCTTGAACCCACCTCCGCCACTGGCTTTGCGGGCGCGACCGCCGCCTCCTTCGAACAGATCAGAGAAATCGAAGCCCCCGAAATCAAAATTTGCCCCCTGAGGTCCCGCAGTATGGGGCTGTCCGCCCGAGAAACCTCCCGGAAACCCAGAGGAAGCTCCTCCGGTTCCGCCGCCCGCGCGTGCATAAGCGTCGGCGGTCGCCGGATCAATGTTGTCGGAATAAAACCCGAGCTGGTCGTAAATCTTCCGCTTCTTAGGATCGCTCAGGACATCGTTGGCCTCGGACAGCCCCTTGAACTTCTCTTCGGCAGCCTTGTCTCCGGGATTGACGTCCGGATGATACTTGCGCGCAAGCTTGCGGAAGGCTTTGCGGATGTCCTCGGCGGAGGCGGCCTTCTTAACCCCGAGGGTGGCGTAATAGTCTTTGGTCGCGGCAGGCATCTCTATTCATGCATCCTACCAAACTCAGTTCTGGACCTTGTGTCTTCCGGCTTCCAGCACGCCGATGCGCTCGTACTTCGGCGCATCCACGTAGACCGGGATGCGGTTCACTCCGGTTAGGGTTTGCGCGAAGACGTACCAGCGGCCTTCGTCCTCCGCGAAATTCAAAAAATATGCTTGGCCGTTCACTTCGAATTGCAATTTCAATCTCCCCTGGGTCAGAAAAAGCAAGCCACGGATTTCACGGATCTGTGTCCGTGACAATCCGTGCAAATCCGTGGCCAAGTTCTTCGCTTACTTCTTGTCTTCTACGTCTATATATTCTGCATCGATTACGCCTTCGTCTTTCTTGGCGTGGCCATTCGTTGAAGGGCCTGCTCCATCGCCATGCCCTGCTTCCGGTCCCGGACCTGCTCCCGGCGTACCTTGGGGCTGGGCCGCCTTGTACATTTGCTCGGCCAGTTTGTGCGAGGCCTGGGTCAACTTTTCGCGGGCCTTGTCCATGGTTGCTTTGTCGCCGCTTTCCAGCGCCTTCTTGGCGTCGGCAATCGCGTTTTCGACATCGCCGCGTTCCGAGCCGGAGATTTTGTCGCCCTGCTCGCGCAGCATCTTCTCCACGCCGTAGACCATGGAATCGAGTTGGTTCTTGGCCTCGATCGCATCGCGCTGGGCCTTGTCCTCGGCCGAGTGTGCGTCGGCTTCCTTGGCCATGCGATCGACTTCTTCCTTGCTGAGTCCGGAAGACGACGTAATGGTGATCTTCTGATCCTTGCTCGTGGCCATGTCTTTCGCGGTCACGTTGAGAATGCCGTTGGCGTCGATGTCGAACGTCACCTCAATCTGGGGCACGCCACGCGGAGCCGGGGGCAACCCGGTCAGGTGGAACTTGCCCAGCGTGCGGTTCTGCGCCGCCATTGGACGTTCGCCTTGCAGCACGTGAACTTCGACCGAAGTCTGGCTATCGGCCGCGGTCGAGAACGTCTCCGTCTTGCGCGTCGGAATCGTGGTGTTGCGCGGGATCATCGGCGTGGCTACGCCGCCCAGGGTTTCAATCGCCAGCGTCAACGGAGTGACGTCGAGCAAGAGCAGATCCTTGACTTCGCCGCCGAGCACGCCGCCCTGAATGGCCGCGCCCACTGCTACCACCTCGTCCGGATTCACGCCCTTATGAGGTTCCTTGCCGAACAGTTCCTTTACCAGCGCCTGAATACGCGGCATGCGGGTCTGGCCACCGACCAGCACGACTTCATTGATCTTGCTGTTATCCACGCCCGCGTCCTTCATGCACTGTTTACACGGGCCGACCGAACGCTGAATAATGTCCTCGACCATCGATTCCAGCTTCGCCCGGGTCAACTTCTTGACCAAGTGCTTTGGACCGCTGGCATCAGCGGTGATGAAGGGCAGATTGATCTCGTGCTCCATAGTCGTGGAGAGTTCGATCTTCGCCCGCTCCGCTGCGTCGCGCAGACGCTGCAGCGCCATTTCGTTGCCCTTGCCGCGCAGGTCGAGACCTTCGTCCTTCTTGAACTCGTCAATCAGCCAATCGACGATGCGCTGGTCAAGGTTGTCGCCACCCAGGTGAGTGTCACCGTTGGTGGCTTTCACTTCGATTACGCCTTCACCGACTTCAAGAATCGAAATGTCAAACGTTCCGCCGCCGAAGTCGTAGACTGCGATGGTTTCATCCTTCTTCTTGTCGAGACCGTAGGCCAGCGCGGCTGCCGTGGGCTCGTTGATGATGCGCTTCACGTCCAGCCCGGCAATCTTGCCAGCATCTTTCGTGGCTTGCCGCTGGGCATCGTTGAAGTATGCCGGCACGGTGATGACCGCATCGTTCACTTTCTCTCCGAGGTAGTCTTCCGCCGCCTTCTTCAGCTTCTGCAAAATCATGGCGGAAATCTGCGGAGGCGTATGCTCCTTGCCCTGCGCCAGCACCGCAACGTGGTCGCCCGACTGCACCACCTTGTAGGGCACCATCTTGATCTCTTCGCTCACTTCGTCGAAGCGGCGTCCCATAAACCGCTTGATCGAATAGACCGTATTTTCCGGATTGGTGATGGCCTGCCGCTTCGCCACTTGCCCGACCAATCGCTCCCCGGTCTTGGTAAATCCCACGACCGATGGGGTAGTCCGCCCACCTTCTTCATTGGGGATCACCTTCGGCTCGCCGCCTTCCATCACGGCGACGCAAGAGTTGGTGGTTCCCAAGTCAATTCCTATAATCTTGGCCATAACTGGCTCCTCCTAAACTAAATAAGTCCTGTATAATCAGTTGATTCGTGATTGCGAACGATCCCATCCTAAGACTTGAGTGAATCGTTGTCAAGTTTTAGATGCGGGAGGAGGCGAGGAGGATGCGGCACTGTCTACCAAAAAACATCGCGTTTCAGACTAGGCCGAGCGAAACCCGACATTCATTTTCCCGAAGAGCTTAGTAAGTATGTTTTCCATCGTCTTTAGCTCTTCGAATCTAGCACCCGGAACGAGTCGGTGATTTCGGCGAGGCGGGCGCTCTCCTTTCTTGTTGTGAGTTGCCCGTAGGGGAATTTCGCAGCCGCTGATCAAAGGCAATGGTTCACCCGGTCCCGCTCCGAACCAGAAGAAAGGACCCATATCGAGGTGGTCGGTTACCCGAATCCAGATCACGCATCCACTCGGCTTGTCGGCCAAAGCTAGCGACACAGACACGTCGCCTGGCCTCTTGGAGGTTCCCGTCTTGAACTGGATGTGGCGTACAACCCGGCCCTGCGTCATCACAAGGTCATAGCCATGGGCGTCGAACTCGGAGCGCAGCACTTCCACATCCACAACGCCGCTTCGCCAGAGGAGTCGGAGGGCATCGCCGACGAAAGCATGTTCCACAATGCGTTCTCGCAGCGTTGAATGCGTGAAATCGTTTTCTGGCATCCGGCAGCCTCAACCGAGCAGAATGTCCTTCTTCCTTAACTCCTTGATTGTATCCCTTTGCCTGACTAGATAACCGTGTCGGCTCCTTTCCCCCGAGCCTTGGTCTGCTTGGGCGCACCAAGTCTACTCGGACGGTTATCTAATGAGGCCGGCTTGTCGCTAGGGGGTGCTGCGTTCATAATGCAGCGTGGAGGTTGTCAGCCGCCATGCCTCATCTCGATTGGCAGACTTGGGCAGCCATAGCGCAGGTTGTCACCACGGTTCTCACCGGAATTGGCATCATTGTTAGCCTGTGGATTGGTGTTCGGACCTTACGCGAGGTTCGAGACGACCGCCTGCATCGAGTGCGCCCGAAGCTACTTTTCCAGAGAGGAGGGCAACGCGTCACTTGTGAGTTGAAAGAGCGGCCGGGGATTCCTGGCATTGACCCCGAGTATGCCGCTCATCTACTGAAGAATAAACCACCTGCCGCTCGCCATTGCCTTGCGAAGCACCTTTGGAACGGCCTTTCTAACTACGGAAACGGTTCCGCTTTGAACGCCTCAATCACGATTGTCGCCGAGACGGTTGAGAAAGCGGGTGAGAAATTCGCAATCGATGAGAGGAAGTTGTCCGAGTTTCCCTATTTCCCTGGAACTCAATCAGATCCCAGCCTCGCCGTCGCATATTGGGCCGGGGCAGTCAGCAAGCTTTTACCGGCTACCGTGCCCAGTTAGCCTGGATTTCACCGGGCAACTGACCTACATGACGGCAACGGTTTTAATTCGATACGAGGATATGTACGGAAACCAATATCAGACGGCTCAAGAACTGACGATCCACGTAGAGCGCGAGGAAGATTCAGCCAAGGTCTATCTTACGTTTGGTGACGAGATTCTAGGGCGTGAGAAGCCCTTTGCGAAAACGAAAATGCTGACTTCCCCCGGGTAACCTCAGGTTGGAAATTGTCTGATTAGCTTGATCATCTTGTCATGGTCTAAGCCTGGGCTCGGGCTGAAGTGGTTCCAATTGGAGGATCTATGTGCATCTGCTTGGATCAAACTTGGTGGACGGAGGCACGTGCCGCGTGGGCTGAAGCTTTTGCCCTCATCCTGATCTTTGGCTTAGACCTTGTATTGGCTTACTTTACCCTGCAGGAACATAAGGGAGCGCGGCTTGAACGTAGGCAAGCGGAAATTGCCAGGCAGCGGAGTGAGGTTACCTGCGCGGGAGTGACGTCAATCCTTCGCGCTATGCCCGAAGAACAACTTTGTCAGCATTTGTGGGCTGGTCACTTTAAGCATGGTGGCTTTGCTTTTGAGAAAGGCCTTTACGCGCAGCTACCCGAATACTTGAGAAGAAAATGTGATCCCTTCATGGATGAAATTGCTAAGCCAATTTCACCGGAGCAGCACAAGATAGCGCGTTTTCTACTCGTCTTTAGATTCCCTTATCCAAAGTTTGACGCAGTGCTCGCGGATGTTAACAGATTGAATTTTGGAAACATCCACCTCGTATGGGATGACAGTGGCAAGCCAATAGAAGTTGCGAGGAACTGAGGGCCAAAAATCTTCAGTCTCTGGGAGCGGGGCACCCGGCTACGAGAAGATCATGGAAGTTGCTCGGGGGCTGGCCCACCCTTTTTCTTCTTATTTTAACTCTCGAGGGTGCCCCGTCCTTGTCGCGTTTTCTGCGACAGGGCGGGGAATTTGATCTCCCTCGGACAGGATGGAGCCGAAGCCGAAATCCCCGCCCTGTCCCTGCAAAGAGCGCAGGGACAAGGACGGGGCACCCGCTCGGGCAACTCGTAACGAAAGGGGAGGGC
>Ga0209517_10003099_pt1 | contig 22785 bp, 19 predicted proteins | sample PeaSoiMetSII2010_FD_187695 | JGI IMG/M metagenome (GOLD analysis project Ga0209517, IMG submission 187695) | Peat soil microbial communities from Weissenstadt, Germany - SII-2010 (SPAdes) (version 2) | ecosystem: Environmental > Terrestrial > Soil > Wetlands > Peat | place: Germany...
AGAAGCTCACTAAGTGTATGATTTCGATACCTAGAAACGGCACAGGAATATTCACGTAGAATGATCCAAGAGATTCGGAAAGTTCTAGCAACTGATGTAGAGTTAGGAATACGAAAGCGAAGGCTAGAAGACCTATCTTAGGCCGTCGATCTCGGAAATAAGAGGCCCAAGAGAGTACAGCGAGAAGACCGGCAAGCAACACTCCCACTATGTGAAGAGATAAATGAATATCAAGCCTCGCGGTGATGCCTAAACCGATACCGGCGAAAGAAGCCAGGCATATCGCACTCAAGTCATCAAATTTCAGATTAACAATAAAGCGTGACGATAAATCGTAGGTCTTCTTCGATTCCATGGTCATTGTTTAGCATTGCTGGCTGTATTATGGGCTTTGGGACAAGCTTCGAATAAGATATTTCAGCGAAACATAGGTTCTGAATCTGAAGTTCTATAGGCTGATTTTAATATCTGTCTGATTCGGCAGGCATTTGTAAGTCTTGTGAAGGGATTTGTAAGTCTTGTCAAGTTTGTTGGAGATGCTTACTCTAGGCGCTGTTCTAGGTATAGTTCCATTGATTTTGGGGTTCATTCCTGCTTTTCTGATAAGCGGAAGAAAGCAGGTATGGGTTCAATTTGCTGCTGGGGCGGCTCTGGGTTTTCTTTCGCTCTTTTTCACAGAGTTGATAGATGATTCTGGTTTTCTGGGTATGTCGTCCGGGCTTCCCGTTACAGAGGATCAAATTGTGTTGGCGTCGTTATTCGTTTCGGGATTTGTTTTTCTCATGCTGCTTTCTGGGAGGAATTCTATTGCTAAGTCTTCTCGTTCGCGATTCGGTGCAGCTTACTTGGCCTACTTGATGGCTGTGGGGATTGGCTTGCATTCTTTTGGTGAAGGGATGATTATTGGTAATAGTCTTGCAAGTCAAGTACCAATTTTTGAGTTGTCATCAATCTTCCAGGGAGTGAGCTTTTCCATTCATAAGTTCCTCGAGGGGTTCACGCTCGCGGTGTTCTTTGAATCGCAGCCGCGTGTTAAGACAGCGTTGATTTGCACGGCCATTGCTAGCATACCTCTTCTGATCGGTGTTCCGTTTGGAGTATCAACTTATCCTGCGGTTTTTGCTAACTTGTTCTTTGCAGCAGGAGCGGGCGCGGTTATTTTCATGATACTTCAGCTTGCACCTTTGCTGAAAGCAAGCGGAGTTGGTTACGCGGCGCTTTTTGGCTTTATCGCAGGATTTTCACTCGTATACGTAGGCACTCTAATTCATTACACTGGATTCTTCTATTAGTCTTAGGATGAGAAAATTTCGAAACACAACAATCACCTGCATAATTAGGAGAATGGGACGATAGATGACAGATCCTGGCATGAGTTAATGCGGCAGGGCATTCGCTCAATCAAAATGAGTACCTGCTTCAGCTTGGTACTGACGTGCATGTTGATTCTCGTACTCTTGAGTCCAACCAAAGCATATGCGACGACATCTGATCCGCACTACATAACTGAGATTGAAGTTCCTACACCTCAGTCGGGACCGTTAGCTGTAGCAGTGGATAGCAAAGGCAGTGTTTGGTTTACAGAATCGAATGCGAGCAAAATCGCGAAATATGATCCGATCTCACATCTATTCGAAGAATTTCGGCTCCCTCAGGGAGAGGGCGACATGTGGGGAATTATAGTCACACGTGAAGGCGAGATATGGTTCACTCAATACGGAGCAAGCACAGCGTCAACGTATGCTTCAGGAGGCTTCCTTCCAGGAGGCCGCGGAACTCTTTGGAATTTTGATCCCCTTAACAATTCATTCCGCTCATACTCATTGAACAAACTCGGAACTATGCCTTTCAGATTAGCAGAGGACAAAAGCGGGCGTATATGGTTCACCGAACTCCTAGGAAACAGCCTTGGAGTATTTGATCCAAAGACTCAACGATTCAGCCAGTTTAGCGTACCGACCGAGAATTCTGGTCCAGCCGACTTGTATATCGACTCTTCGAATCGTATCTGGTTCACAGAATCAACTGCACGAGCAATAGGTGTCTACGATCCCAGTAACTCGACATTCAAAGAATTTCGGTTCAATTCAATTCTGGCTCCAGTAGGAATAACGATAGATCCAAATGGACTCGTGTGGATCGCTGACCACGGTCTCAATCGTATAGGACAATTCAATCCTGCGACAGGAGAACTCATAACATTCCCTACGTCGAATCTAGCGAATGGAATATTCCCATACTCCTTACCCAACGACATATCGACTGATCGTTACGGGGACGTATGGTTCACTGAACATGTTGCCAATCGGATCGGAAAGATAGATCCAGTCCATCACACATTGACAGAATATCAAATCCCAACCGGACCAATCTCAACAGCGCTATGGCTAGCAACCATGCCGAATGGAAATATTTGCTTCGCTGAATACTCCGGAAACAAAATCGGAATCTTAGATCCTACAATTCCGATTTCCTTTGCGTTCACCCTGGACCACGATTACGCGCAGGTTCGACAAGGATCAGCAACACCAGTGGAGTTGACAGTCAACGGACAAGCCGAAAATTTACAACTCTTCGTAGCCAGTACATCAACCAGCCCCGACACACTGAACGCTTCGTTTAGCAGCAACCCAATTAACATTGAATCTTTACCAAACACCAAACCCGTTGTCGTCGTAGATATTGAAGCGAGCCAAAGTGCGATTCCTGGACAATACGTTATGGCGATAGGCGGTTCGCTGAATCAAGTTTCAGTTTCAGTACTCTTGCCAGTTAATGTTACCGAGCAGTCTTCGGTCATCATAGTGGCTCCATATGTTTTCGCCGGACTTGGAATAGTACTCTTACTAGTGTTCGCCAAGCGAAGACGAAACACACGACGTAGAAGACGACGCAATCCAGGTCACCTCTCAAATCCGATAACAAGTCTCCGCAATTTCACTGAAGAGCATAAGATTGGATTCCTAATCCTAGGCGTCGCCGCAACTAACTTATTTGGGGCAGCGGGAGGGGGATTACATCTACTGATACTAGAAGCGCCCACGAGGATCATTCCGTACTCGAACGCCACACTCACTACCTACGGATTCTTCGCTTTTTGGTTAGACGTCGCAGAACTAGCCTTCGGATTACTAACCGTCTACTTTGTCTTACTTGCGTGGAAACCTAGAAAACGGATCGCTGTGTCGATCATGTTAGGAATAATCCTTATCGCGTCAAGTTTATTCATAGTTACTTCAATTCCCAACGCGAGGCCTGCCCATTGCGATATAGTGATCAAGAATTCATTGTTCTACGGCGGCTACTACCCAGCGAGCTTTACAGTCACCGCAACGAATAATGTTGCAACCGTAACCTGGTGCGTAGATAGTAACAGTATCCACTCAGATACTGTGACGAGTGATACAGGAATATTCAATTCAGGACCAATTGCACAAAGCGCATCATGGAGTTACACCTTCACCATGCCCGGAGAGTATCACTATCATTCACTCTTGCATTTCTGGATGCACGGCACAATCATAGTGCAAGAGAACCAGAGCATATCACAAACACAGACAGCTCAGTATGAGAGTGGAACAACAATTTTTGCAACCGATCAAGACCAGAAAGTAGGCGCTTTATCCGCGACAAATTGACGTCCGCATTTTCTCGAAGAATCGTGTCAGCAGCTTCTAGATGCAAACCCGTACTCTAACGTATCGGCATGTTGCAGAACATTTATTCTAGGGTATAGCGATGGGTGGCTAATCGGCTAAGTGACTATCTTGCCAAAGGAAGCTAAGAACTCTAAAACGAACAAGAAAACCGACGAGGTTAAGCGTTATAGGCTAAGCAAGACTGAAAAGATCGCGATCCCAATAATTATTATAATTGCGATTTGGGCTGCATATTCATTCACCCAAGCTTCACCTACCCCCGCTTCTTCATCTCTCTCCGTTACATACTCATCGACCTCTCTTTCATCTGGTAATGCGCCAGACTTCACGCTACCGATTGTGAGTTCGAATGGCCCGACGGGACAAACCGTGACGCTGTCTTCGTTTCACGGGAAAGTTGTGCTACTGGAATTTATGGAACCATGGTGTCCGCATTGTCAACATATGGCGCCGATTCTAGATACTTTATATGCTCAATACGGCGGCAACGTTGTCTTCATCTCAGTCGCCGGACCATGGAATGGTGCGACGGCAGATGATACTGCAAACTTCATTCGCACCTACGGTACAAATTGGACATTTGTATACGATTCCTCTGGCATAGTCTTCAGCAACTACAATGTTCAATCAACTCCAATGTTCTACGTTATCGGCAAGGATGGATCGGTATCAAGCTCATTTACGGGGGAACAAACTTCCGATACATTGGCCGGTGCACTATCTGCCGCCATTTCGAGCTAAGTCTAAGAGATACTCGTTCACATATGCGAATCAGATTACGGTACACGTAGTTTCATCTGTTCGTTCACTAGTTATTTTATAGGCAACGAATTCGTTCGTTGACTACCAATGCCATGAACTTCGAGCTAATCTCACACGATCACGTTATGGCTGTGTAGTATGGCGTCGTAATAGTAGTGGATACTTGAAGAATAATCCACATTCCTGATTCTGCGTGCGGTGTAGGAAACGCCATCGCGCAGGCTATCCAATACGTTCCTGGCGACAGATCTGTAACGAGTACCGATCCTGATTGACCGGAGACCAAAAAGTTCCCTTCTATAGCATTCTCAGGGATCTGGGCGATAATAGTCCCGTCATTCGCTAAATCGTATGTGGGGATAGGCACATCAGGTTTTATGAGCACAGCGTTATGAGTGATCCCTTCCTGATTTGTGAAGACCAAGTCAATCGTCCAATTCGCTGGAACGTAGACTACCATGTGCCCGTACTGAGTATTATTGAAATTATACGGGATTGACGATTGTGTCTCTGCAACAAGAGAAAGGAAAACTGTTTTGTTTGATACGTCATACGGAATTGTAAAATGCTCGATTGGGGGAACGACCATCTGCGTTGTATATGCGCTTTCGGAACTACGCGAAACTTGTGAAAGATATATCGGTAGAAGGATCGGCCTAAGTCCCATCACGATGATTCCTATCATTAATACTGCCAGTACCGTTTTCCAAGTTGGCAACGTGGCCCAGTTGAACCAGAAACGATTCGATGGAAGTAGACAGAGAACGGAAGCTATCGCGTATATCGCGAACAATGCAGATGTACCTAATGGAACAGAATTACCGTTGAGCCCCAAGAACAAATATTGGAAAGCTTGCACTGGCGTGATGCTAGGATAACCCTGGGGGAGCTGCAGTCCGACGAAGATATCGGCAATAACTGCTAGCAATGAGATGAGCGCCCAAATAGCTGCAAGTCGAAGAACGATTCTGTCCCAGACGCGGAGAAGACCTGTGAGAATAAGCTGCATAGCAAGGATAAGATCTACTGCAGCAAATCCGACCAGCGCATACCAGTGATAGTTAGGGGTCAGTTGAAGAAGATAATCGTACCTTAGAATGTATATACTGATCAACGAAGAGAAAATGAACAAGATGGCGATTATGAGATTTCTGAAGCGAGGTATGACAAGCCTCCGCTTAGGCCGATGCATTACGTGATGGTGAGTTGCCACGGCCGCACTTACGGATGGCCGAATAAATTCTTACTGACGAAGACGTTGTCTCGTTATCTTATGATACGATCTGAAGTCGCTGCAACTTTCGCGATTCGACGCACACCAAAATTTTGAATAGTGTTAGAATATCAAGATCCGAGTAACGTTGTATGATTGCTGTTAATAGTTGAGCAAGGACGTCACGGGCGTGGACGTTCTTATGATCTAAACGCTTTATGAAAAATTTCGGCCCGGTTGACTGCTACAGGCGCCTGTGAGAGAGAACCCGGAGATAAGGTATGTGAGTCGTATTTACAGAACACTTTCCATTCTGCTTCTATTGGTCGTCATTGCGCCCTCTGCACCCGTGTTCGGATCGCATCGAAATCCTATCGTAGCCGAGTATACTCCGATGCTTCCTTCGATGTCTCCAAGCATCAATTCTACGCATGCTCCAATTACTGGAATGCCTCTACCAGCACCGCCTATCGGCATCGGTTCGTCCCCACAATTTGCTCCAGTGAGTGGTGTGCTTCATGTGGCCGTGATAGCGGCTCAATTCTCTGATATCAATGCGTCGGTCAGTATCAGTCAAGTCCAACAATCTTGGTCGGTCGTAAACCAGTATTACCAAGAAGCGTCGTATGGAACCGTCAAACTTCAGGTCGATGTATACGGTTGGTATACGTTGCCACATCCAGAGGCATATTACGGCAAAGACTGCCTCGGAATAGATGACGCGGATTGCAGTGGATCAGATGGTTCTTGGCATATCGCACAAGATGTAATGGCGGAAGCGCAAGTGCAGCATGATATCAATGTTAACGATTACAATTACTTTTCATTTCTTCATTCCGGCAATGGAGAAGAGTCCAGTGGAGTCAAGAATGATGTCTGGTCAGTCACCTACTTGGGGGGTGTATACATTCAGACAAACGGTAAGTCGATCACGAAGTTTAGTATAATCCCAGAGATGGAGGCTGGCGGAGCAGTACCTATCGGTGTATACGCTCATGAATTCGGACATCAGTTGGGTTTGCCAGACCTCTACAACGTACAAACCGGTCGAACTATCATGGGGCCGTGGACGTTAATGGACGCGGGACTATGGAATGGTAATCCACCTGGATCAAGTCCAGCTCATTTCGATTCGTGGTGCAAAACTCAGCTCGGATTCATAAGTGGATCAACACTAGCGATCGCCGATTCTGGAGTACCCTCCACTTACACTATTGATCCGTCAGAGGTACCGTCGACAAATATTCATGCTGTTGAGGTCCCAGTATCGGCCACTCTACCTCCGAGTCAATATTATCTTGTCGAGGTTAGAGAGCAAATTGGCTTTGATCAGGCTCTGCCTTCAACCGGAGTCCTAATTCTGTATGTCGATGAAACATTAAGCGTTGGAAGGATTCAAGTCATGAACGCGAATCCAACTGTGGCAGGTCTAAACGCTGCCACTTGGACTACTGGCCAAACTTTCACCGACTCGAAGAACAACATAGCGATCTCGGTGATGGGAAAGGTAGGTAACTCATACCAAGTGAAAGTAAGCGAAGGTGCATCGAGTCAAAACCAAAATCAGAACCAGAATCAAAATCAGAACCAAAACCAAAATCAAAATCAGACACAGAGTTACGCTCAGCTCTCGATCACAAAACTCTTCACTCAACCTAGCGTCATAACCCTCCCCAACACTACCGTAACTCTATACATCGATGTCTCGAATCAAGGAACGCTCAATGTAACTAACGTGCCAATCGAAATCGACGTCGACGGACAACAATATGCCACAACTCAAGTTAACGTGAACGCCAACTCTACTGCTGAAGCTTCGACCGTTTGGACATCAGTCTCAGGAACTCATCTTTTCAAAGTTATAATTGATCCGAACAATACGATCAGTGAACCAAGTAGGGTAGGCAATCAAGCCACATTTACCGTTTACGTCGGTCCAAGTCTGGGACCAACGCTCACCGTTAATGTACCTTCGACTTTGATTTCGAATAATGAAACTGTCTGGGTAAAAATTAACGGAGTGCAGTACTATCTAAACTCGACAAACCTACGAGAAAGCGTACCCACTGGCAAGATAACTGTGCAGATGGAATCAACTGTGAACACTACGCCTGGCACACGCGAATCGTTCGCAGGATGGTCCGATGGGAGTACCGCTAATCCTCGCCAGATAACAATCACCAATGATACTCAAATCTCTGCCGTCTTCAATCCTCAGTATCTACTAACTGTTAACGGCAATCGAGGCAGTACCTCGCAAGGAGGATGGTATAACGCGAACAGCACAGCCACAGTCTTCGCAAACAATCCTTCGAACGTAACGCAGAACATCTCAAGGCTACTTTTCTCAGGTTGGTCTGGGGACTATAATTCAACTTCGACTTCAATTACTATCAGCATGTCGAGTCCAATAACGGTGCAAGCAAATTGGTTGACGCAATACTACGTAACAATAGTTTCGTCAACAGGTTCCCCCTCTGGAAGCGGATGGTACAATGAAGGAACCACAGCGAATGTAACGGTTCAACCCTTGGTCCAATTCACAAACGGCACAAGGTACGTGTTCACTGGATGGAATCAAACCTCATCCGTGCAGACTCCAAGTTTACAAGTCAGAATCAACGCCCCTACAAAACTTGAAGCTAACTGGGAACGCCAATACTTGATCCAGATACAATCCTCTTACGGTTTGGCGCAAGGATCAGGATGGTATACTGCTGGATCATTCGCAAAAATATCGGTTCAACCGGTAATTGACTTTAACAACAGGACACGGATGCTATTCAGCGGTTGGACCGGAGACTTCTCAAATCCAGATGCAAACACAACGGTTCAGGTCGAGTCTCCGAAAGTCATCAATGCTAGTTGGACAACTCAATATGAATTGACCTTTAATGTAAAAATAAACGGAGTTCCAGATTCGACCATTGTAACATTGAATATTGAAAATCACACCTATGATGTAAGAAACAACAATGGCTACTACTCGGGTTGGTACAATCGGGATGATATGATCACTCCCACGACCAACAGTACCGTAACTTACTTGATTTTCGTATACAGCTTCTCGGGATGGCAAGATACAAACGGCGCAACGATCCAAACGCCAATCACCGTATCAGCTCCTGAAAATTACACGGCGCAGTACACACTTTCGGGTATCTCATTCAGCTGCTTCCCAAGCTGCTTATCGCAAGCTCCAGCCTCAGGTAACGTTGCTAACAAGTTGCAAAGCGTTCAATCACCGACAACGATAGATCGATCTTCCTCTATTCAACGTCTCATCATTCTACCAATTCGTATTCAGAACACAAAGCGCCTCCGCAGTTTATCTGAACAATTCTGATCTTTCTGCTTGCAAACCAAACACCGAAAGATTCTGGTGGATGACAACGTATACAACTACCTCAAATTTATCGTTGCCAATTCTACTAGAATGAATAGAAATAAGAAGAAAATGAATCTTAGATTCATTAGCAAAATGTGATCGCTAATGTCCATTCAAGGGACTGAGAAATTTTCGCGTATTGCGTCACTTGATCCAGCCGCGACAGAAATCCTGTTCGCACTGGGTGCTGGCGATAGGGTTGTTGCGGTCTCGCATGATAGCGATTTCCCTGAAACTGTCAGAACAAAAACGATTGTAAGTTTTAGCAAACTGGGTAATTTAGAGGACAGCAAGCAAATTGATGATCGCGTAAAAGAATTCGTTAATCGCGGCGAAAGTCTCTATCAAGTAAACAACGACATGTTGAGTGAACTTGATGTCGACCTTATAGTGACTCAGGACCTATGCGGCTTATGCGCTGTATCAAGCCCGGATGTTCAAGAAGCTATATCTCGAATGAAAAAGCGGCCGGAAGTCTATTCGATGGGACCGCCCAAAACTCTTGAGGACATCTTAGAGCTTGTAAGGAAAATTGGTAGTTTGGTTAACGCTGACATGAAAGCGGAGCGTCTAATTTCAGCCATGGAGAAGAGAATAGAGCGAGTTCGACGTCCAGCCGCTGACGCAATTACTACGCCCAACGTGGCTTGCGTCGAATGGCTTGAACCCTTCGAGATTTCACCAAGTTGGGTTCCAGAAATGCTAGAGTACTGCCATTCTGCCCTTCGGCCCACCCGATCGGAGATAACGCGCTATCCTGATGCTTGGTCTTACTTGATCGAATCCAAACCGGATGTTTTGGTTGTTTCTCCTTGCAGTTTCAAAATCGAACAAACTCGAAAGGAGTTGAACAAATTGTTAAGCAAAGTCGATTGGCGTCGAATATCAGCCGTTCAGAACAAACGAGCCTATTTCGTGGACAGCGACTATTACAATCGTGCGGGACTCAGACTTGTGGATGGATTAGAAATAACTGCCACGCTGGTGCATCCACATATCTTCAAGAGATTATATGAATTACCGAAGAACGCAGTCGAAAGGATCAGCTAGTCACGAGAGCTACTCATGATTGATCTGAACGTGTGAAATTAGATTGGGTAAGCTCCGCACGTTCTACAAAAGTTGATCTCGCTAGCAACGTGCCCCCCGCATCCTGGGCAAGGCTTCGGCCCTTCTCCATGGTCTCGCGGCGACCCGTATTCATTCTTGTAAATTCGGAAATAGAATAATTGCTCTTTGTCTCGAATATGAACTCCGTCGCCTTCGAGAATCGCCTTTCTATCGCTCACGAAATCAACATCTGTAATGTTCTTTTCTAAGTATTGCGAAAATGTCGATGTTCCGGAGCCCTGTTCGATAGGTACCTTTGTCCTCCAAATGATTTCTTGGGGCAGAATTCCTTCAAAGGCTTTTCTTAAAATCCATTTCCCATATGTTTGGTTCCGTTCTTCACGAATCTTCAACTCTACTGGAATTTGCATAGCAAACTCTTTGAAATCCGAGTCGTCGAGAAATGGGAGTCTTGCGCCCATGCTAAGATCCTCAGCTAATGGCTTGGAAGCAAAGCGCATTATTCTCCACATACTCTTCAGGTTTCTTTCAAGTGCATCACGAGGTAGGTTGAAGAAAAAACTGTATCCTGCGAAAAGTTCATCCGCAGAGTCTCCCGTCATCACATCTCTGAATCCTAATCGGTTAGCAGCCCTCAAGCCGATTATAATTGATGCATCGTTACGAACTTCCATCGGATCAAATGACTTCATGATACGAACTATATCTGCGACCGCTCCTTTTACATCCTCTTCACCAACTTTCACGATTATGTGATTCATTCCGAAGTCTTGCGCGATAAGTTTTGCATAAGGGACGTCCGGGGCATCATGAAATGAAACCGTCACCCCAGTCAACTGAGTATACGAACTGGCTACGGCAGCTATCACAGAAGTGTCCAAGCCGCCCGAGAATAAAATGCATCCCGCCAGATTTTTCTTAACAGAAATGTCGAGAAGTTCTCTCAGTTTTACTGAGCTCGCTTCCACCTCTGTCATCAGCGGTCACTTAAGTTCTGTAATTTCCTTTAATGATAGTTTGGTTACCGGCTTTATGATGCTTCACGACGGTGATAAGCATGAAGAGTAAGCAAACCAAAGTCAGACTTAGAGGCGATGACTCGTTAGTTAGGTCAAGTATCCTTTGCAGGGCTTTCTACGAGCGAGATACTATCATAGTTGCCAAGGAGCTACTTGGGAAATTCGTGGTTAGAGTAGTTGGGCGAAATCGACTTGTCGGTCGAATAGTTGAGGTAGAGGCCTATCGAGGATTTGATGATCCGGCCAGTCATGCCTTTCGCGGTATAACTCCGAGGACAGCTCCGATGTTTGGAGAGCCAGGTCATGCGTATGTATACTTCACTTATGGGAATCACTACTGTTTCAACGTGACAACGGAACGGACAGGTATTGCTGGTGCGGTGCTGATTCGAGCCCTTGAACCTGTGGAAGGGGCGAACGTCATGAAACGTCTTCGCCCCCATGTTTCGACGTTGGACATAACGAACGGTCCGGGTAAGTTGACGAAAGCACTCAGTATCGATAAATCTCTGAACCAAATCGATTTGACCAAACGTGGACCACTATTCTTGAGAGGTAACAACTCGGAACGTATTGAGATATCCTGTTCCGTCCGAATCGGTATAACGGCGGGAACCGACCGATTATGGAGATTCTTCATTAACGGTAATCCGTACGTTTCGAGGTTTAATCGCAGACGAAGTCGGACTTAATTTAGATCCTTTAGATCCATACTCTCGAATTGTTCCGGGGACATGTCTTGCACTATGGCTTCTTCTTTCTTGCGAGAGAAACCGACATACACTCCCCTGGTAACGTGGGCTATGTTCATCATTAGGTGAGTACCCATGACCATATCGGGCGGCCCATTATCTGTCACGTGAGCCATGTTCGCCACAACCGTCTTCCATTTATTCAATGAGATTGATTTCGCCATCAAAAGCGCATCACTGGCCGGGTCGGGTATATCGCGCATGCGATTGTTCCACCGTGGAATGGAGACATTGGTCACTCCGTCAGTTGCCATAACTACAATGGGAGCGTAGCCTCTCGCTTCTTCTGTGCGTGCCACTCTTACCGCCCGCATTATGCCCGCCGCTAAAGGTGTGAAGTCGCTTAGGCCTACGTTCGCAAGCTTCTGCATGATCAAGTTGAAGTTAGTTGTCGGATGTTGTAACACGTGCGCCTCTTCACCCTTGAATACGATCAATCCAACGCGGTCCCGCATTCGAGTCGCGCTTTTCTTAACCGCCCGAATGGCGTCGCGGACTTTGCTAAGGGAATCTATCATTGATTCGCTTGAATCCAAAACCAGAATCATTGATGCTTTGATTCGGCCTTCTCTAATGTTGGTGCGTAGATCCTCCTTTCGAATCTGAAAAGGTAGTCCTCTGCGTGCAGCTAATCTGATTGATGTTGCTATTGCAATGTCACGGTTTGTTTCATCAGAAAAGCTCCTGTATGAAACTGGTCTGCCTCGTCCAATCAAACCCTTTCTCCTCCCCAACAATCGCGCTTGGGCTATGATTTTGTCGAGTTCAAATCTTGCCCCTGTAGATTCCATTGGTGCTTGCTCGATAAGTTGTTCTCCTTCGGTTATTTTTTTCCCCAAAATCTTTCGAGCACTAGGCCATGCGAGTACGGAAGTTGTAGCCGCAATTTTCTCGGCTCTTGTTCTCGGTGGTTTCCTATTGTTAGAGTATGGCGAGAAGCCCCCATTCTTATTTCTACGGAGGAGCGACATAAGAAAAACGAAGAGAAACACGAGACTGATCAGAGCGATGAAAACCCAAAATTGTAGTATGAGGTATAAGTACACGAGTCCACCTAAGAGAAACATATATCCAATAATTCTCAGCTTCCCGAATCTTCTTTGTTTGTCTTGGGCTGTGTTCGTGGCGTCTGGTGGTTGCGCATGTCGTAATCTTTGCAGGAAACTCTTCTTCTGTTGCTGTGGTACAGCTGAATTCTGTCCACCTGAACTTTGAGTTGGATTGTGGGTGGATGCGGTGGGTTTCGCAAACTGAATGGTTTTTGCTTCCTGGAACTGCTTTTCGATCTCCAGTTGCGTTGCGGGTGGTTTCAAGCCTCCGGCTCGTGTCCTGTGTGCTAGGGCAAGTTTCAAGCCTTGTAATGCGTCGTCAGATCCAATCTCTCTTCTCCCATCAATAGCGGCCAATGCTCTCGCGACTTTAGTTGCCACTATGTCAGGGCGATAGCCATCAACAGATAGTTTTCCGCAGACTTGAGCGATCGTAGCAATTATTTGATCTGAAACGAAAACTTTTTTGATGTTTTCACGTGCGCTTTCGATTTGTGCGCGTATCTTGTTCTGTGTTGGCATCCAAGTTGAGTTGAAGAGGTCGTGGTTTGCTTCAAATTCAATATTTCTCTTTACGACCTCTGCTCTAAGTTGCGGGTCAAGAACTGTCTGAATAGGTAGGCTTATTGCAAATCGATCTAGCAGTTGAGGTCTCAATTCTCCTTCTTCGGGATTCATTGTTCCTACAAGTATGAATCGGGCTGGATGCTTTAGCGATAGTCCTTCGCGTTCAACGATGTTCCATCCGTACGCGGCAGCGTCTAGAATCAGATCTACTATGTGGTCTGGGAGCAAGTTAACTTCGTCGATGTATAGAATATTTCGATGTGCGCGAGCAAGGAGACCTGGTTCAAAGTGGATCTTCCCGTCCTTCAGAGTTAGCTCCACGTTTATTGAGCCGATAACTCGGTCATCGGTAACGCCGATTGGTAGATCTACGATGCTCATCTTCCGAGTTATCTGCGGGAGTTTTTCTTCTGCTTTGAGTCGTTCTGTGCAATCATCGCACAGTTCCTCCGCGCTTTTCGGTGAGCATCCAAAATTGCATCCTATCACTACTTCGATGTCTGGAAGGAGTTCAGCAAATGCCCTGACGAGGCTTGACTTTCCAGTTCCCTTAGGACCTAGGATTAGCAATCCGCCTATTGATGGATCAACAGCCAGTGAGAGTAGAGTCTTCTTAAGATCCTCGAGATCTACGAACCCGGAAAATGGGATCAAGCTCATGGATAGTTAATTGTGTGTGTTGCATGATCCTTATCACGATTGCTCAAAATGCGAGGGGTCTTTAAGGGGGTCTGCTTAGGAAACTAAGAATTTTAAAGCAAAATACAGATTCCTCATTCGTAACTCGAAACTAAATTTGGTATGTCCCTTTCTTCGTCTGAAGCTGGCCGGTATTTCGATTACGCACATTCCCATTCTAAGTACTGTAACGATAAGCTCAAGTTCAATTTCGAAGCCGCTTGATTCAATTTGAGGATAAATGCGTTCAACAGCGTCTCTTGTGAATAACCAATATCCAGTCTGGACGTCAGTGAAGATCCGTGCGAATTTTATTCCCAAAAGGAATGATACGGTCAAGTTAGAGGCTAAGCTCAAGAGATTCATGGCTTTCTTATCGCGGTGCCCTCGAGTTCGGGAACCTAGTACGACGTCAGCCTTTTGCATCTTAGCGGTCGAAATCATGTTCTTTAGAGATGAAGGCGTGTTGGAGCCGTCGCCATCTATCATGCAGAGGTATTCGTAATTTCCTTGCAGAAATTCCTTCATGCCAGTTCGGACTCCGCAACCTTTTCCGTTTCCGAATTCTTGGAAAATGACTCTCGCGCCAGCTTTTTTCGCAATTTGCGAAGTGAAATCGGAACTGAATCCATCTATTACCAATATGTTTGAGAATCCAATCGCGCGCGATTCTGAAACTAACTGTCCAATCGCTTCCTCTTCGTTTTTGGTAGGAATTATGAGGAGGGTATCAGACAGGTCTGTGGAACCGTTCAACTGAACAGTGGAGTATGCCGCTCCTGAGTTGTAATAAGACAATAGAGTCCCGAACAAAGTGATCTAGATATGAACTGTTAGCCTATCTTGATATTTCATAAGGTAGAACAAGAAAATTGAAAGGAAAGAGAAAAAATTCTGAGAAATTAATCGCAGCGGTAGGCTGCATTCACAATCTAGTATCGGTCGCGTCCGCGATCTCTGTCGCCGTATCCTCTTCCGCCGCCGCGACTTCTACCGTAACCTCCGCCACCGCCGCCGTAGCCACCGCCACCCCTGCCGTAGCCACCGCCGCCTCCTCGTCCATAGCCCCCTCCGCCGCCACCTCTACCTCCTCCGCCGTAGCGGCGTCCACCGCCACCGTAAGGTCTGTAGGGTCTTTCTTCTTCAACGACTTTGTCGGAGAGGTTGTTCTGCGTATTAACGTCGCCGAGCGGAGTTTCTGCGGGTTCAAGTGTTCCATAACGCCCGATGTTTAACCGCATGGACCCCTTGAAGGGCCGCACATATCCGTTCTTGACGTTAACGCTGTCGCCTTCGTTTACTTTGTCAATGTTGTCGTCCCAGAGAGTCATGTAGATTGTACCTGTTTCGTCTCCAACAAGCGCATCCAACACCCTATGTGTCGTGCCATCTTGTCTGGAAACCGTTTCACGAGCTTCTCCTTTTTGAACGACTTTGACGGTAGTGTTGACCTGTTTCGAGTACGGACCGAGTTCGCTTACTTTCACGGCTGGTGCCGAAGCACTCACACTTGCATGTCCTTCTTCGTCTGACATTTTTAGTCTACTTCTGTTCTAACGCTAAGTCAACAACCGCTCGTGGTAGTCTTAAGGGTTATGATGACGATACGAGACAAATGACTACGCTTCACCGTATTAGAATTGGCTGCAAGACTATTCTCACTCGAATCTCGCCCACCCGAAACTCGTTGAGGCAGCTAGGATCTCATATGTATTTGGCTAAAATATCGACATTATCAAGAATCAGTTCCGGTTTAATTCTTGACCGTTTAAGGGTCTCTTTGGTTTCAACTCCTGTGAGGAGGAGAACCGTCCCCAACCCAACCTTATGAGCACCGATAAGGTCAGTTTCAATTTGGTCTCCAACCATTACTGCTTGCGAAGCTTTGACGCCTGCACGGTTGAGAGCCAACCGGAACATATGGGTAGACGGTTTACCGATCATTATCGCTCTTCGATCTGAAGCGTACTCTAGAGCTTTGATGATTGGACCAGCGGACATGGCAGGCCCATGGTCGCTCATGTAGACCGATCCCCCGTAGCTTCCAATCAGTAACGCTCCGTTTTTCAGGAATTGAAGAGCGGAATCGAGTTTTTCGTAGGTCAATTTTCGGTCCAAACCAACTACTACTACATCGGGTTGCATGTCAGTAGAATTATGCCCCGCGCATTCGAGTTCTCTTTGCAGACCTCTTTCACCAATAAGGAAGAAGGAAACATTCGCTCTTACTTTTTCCTTGAGGTAAGAGGCTGTGAGGTAACTTGACGTCAGGATATCTTCAAGTACGAAGCTGAAACCTAAGTTCGATAAGTTTTGATGGAGTTCTTGTCTAGTGTGTGTGGAATCATTTGTCAATACATACGCTTGGCGTCCAGTGCTTTTGATTCGAGCAACGATTTCGCGTCCTCCCAAATAATGCGGGTTTTCTTTTCCGACTGAGAGGACGCCGTCCATATCGAAGAAAAATGCTCGGGCACGTGTTAGATTCAATTTTGCTCGATCAATGCCGCTCTAAATTAGCGATATATAGTTGCCTGCCTGAAGCACTTCATCCAAACGTAGTACGACCGCTCCTTAGTCTCTCTGCACATCGTACTTAAGCCCGATTATTCGCGCGATCATAGGAAGGAGAATATGCAGACGATTTGGCAACAGGTCATGAAGGAAGTCAATGTCGTTAACAGTGAACAGACGGAAGACGCGGAGAGCTCCAATGTAAATTAGTGTTCCAACCAGAACGATGGCCGGCAACAGTGCAACTTTGAAGAAGAAGCTGTGAATCGACGAAATAAGTTCGAATACAACCAACGCCATAATGCTTGAGCCGCCAATCGAAGCGAAGTACGCTTTCAAGTCAATCTCAATTATCCCGAATTTGAAAGCCGCCAACCCATACACTATAGTTACAATGATCAAAAGACTGGCTCTGCCTAAAGCAGGACCATTTAATCCTAAGAACGGCGTTAACGCCCATGCGACTAAGAGCAATGCCACCAGCCCAAGGACATTAGCGACAGTGTATAAGCGAAGTTTTCCGAGTGCAAGGAGAGCGCCCGCGTATACAGCGCCGAGAGAAGTTAGACCCGTAGTTATGGACACGATCACTGCGGGCAAGATTCCATTCAGATAGTCAAGACCGAAGATTCTCAGCGGTACCTCCATCATTGCCGCGAGTCCAAATGAAACAGGCATCACGCTGAGTGAGACATAACGTGTGTAAGAGCGGATAATGTCGTGCAATTCCTCAATCCTGTTCGCAGCGAACAACGCCGCCACGACAGGCACGAAGGCTGTAACAAGCGCATAAGGAGCATAACTTGCTACACTCGCTCCAGACATTGCGACATTGTAAATCGCAAGCTGAGAAAGCCCCTGTTCAGAAAGTGTAATGAGTCGATCGGCCTGATTGATCACAAAACCAACTATTGCCGCAAATAAAGTGTACAAACTATAATGCGCCCATTCTCCTGCAGAAAAACTTCCGACTCCAGTCTGCCCGCTTAACCTCCTCAACGTCCGTTGCATGGCAAGCAAGAGCAACACAGAGTCCCCACAGATCCATCCGACAAGAACTCCCGCGATAGCAAAATACCACAACAATATGGCCGCTAAAGCATATCTGACAACGCTCCAGACAATAATGTACAACCCACCAACATTGGTGTCACCCAAAGCTATGACTGAACCAAGACAAACCTGCCCCATGGAGATCACTAGAATGTCAATGGCAGAAAGTTGAACGAAATACGAAAGAACTGCTTGACCTCCAAGAAAGGGAATTACGATAGAAGGCAGAGAACCTAAAACTCCAACCACAAATACCCCGAGAAGAGCCGAGGAGACTAATGCTGCTTTGAAAACTTTCAACGCTCCGTTTCGTTCGTTCTTAGCCAAGAATTCTGGAATAAATTTCAACACAGCCAACGGCGCAGGGATCGATCCGACATAAACAATCGGCTGTGCAAAGACGCAGATCACCACGAAGAACCAAATCATAATACTTAGGGAAGTGACCACTCCAACCGCAATCGTCGAGCCCAGTCGATTTGTCAACAAAACATAGTAGAGCATGTTTGCAAGAAGTGCAGTTATATTCGCCACAAAGAGTGAAACGCCTCCTCTACCAACAGCTACGCGCTCTTGCATCAGATCTTGGCTCCAATCGACCGCCGCTCAGTGACTACTACATAATTACTTCATCAGGGAATATCAATACGTTCTAAAGAAATGATCGCGCGACTCAAAGAGAACCAATAACATACTCTTCGAAATATTGTCTTCCTATGCATAAGAAAGATATAGTGCACTCAATCTTTGCCGTTTTGGTGAACCAATATCACGCACCGGTGGAGTCGGCTCCGCCTACTATCACAACTGTTACTGATCGTAGTTATGATAGGTGGGTTGATGTGGTATGCTGGATTCAAATCTGTAATCGCGGCTTTAGCCAAGATTAATCCGTCGTATCTTCTTCTCTCTTTTCTATCATATTTCCTCATTAACGTTCTATTCACAGTTCGAATCATTAGAGTTCTTCAAAGGCAAGGAATCAGAGCAAAATTCGGTAAAACCCTACTGGCCCAATATGCTGGCATGCTGTCAAGCGATGTAACCCCTGGTCGATCGGGATATTTGCTTACACCAATCTACTTGAAGAACCAAGCAATAGAGACCTCAGCCAGTCTCTCATGTATTATTGGAATTCAAGCAATCGAATTTCTTATGAAAGTCGTTGGTGGGGCTCTGGCCTTGATCTATCTTCTAGAACAGACCGGAATCTCACGCGAACTATTCTGGGTCGGTTCGGTAGGAATAGGATTGATGCTATTGGGAAGTTTTGTATTAGCGGCGATAATCTGGTCACCCAGAGCAACCGCTGTAATCAGAAAATTAGCGGGATCAAGATTTCTAATACGCTATACGAGTCGCGTAATGGCAAAAATGGAAGAATTCGGTGAGAATGCAGCCAAGACACGTAGTGCAATTCCTGAGATTACGCTCATAACTCTCCTATCTTGGATCTTGAAAGGATTCGAATGGTACTTCCTAGGCCTAGCCGTTGGAATAACAACCGTTCCATGGCTGGGCTTCTTCCTAATGCACCCCTTAATCACCGCCTTCGGCTTTGTTCCTCTCACTCCATCTGGCATAGGATTTCAGGAGGGTGCAATCGTTGGTGTCTTCCTACTACTTGGGGTAAACGTTCAATTGGCCGTCGTATTCGCTATCCTCGCAAGAGGACTCTTAATAATAGAAGATCTAATCGGAGTACCTCAGATCGCACGATCAGCACAATACGGTTTGCTCGCTACAACAAAAATAGTTCAACGCGAAACAGAATGACACAGGTGAAACTAATTTGACAGTAGAAGATCATGAAGTATCAGCACTTCAACGATTGGGTTTAACAGAATATGAATCGAAAATCTATCTTACACTTCTAAAAATGGGTCCGATAAAAGCAAGTGAAGTAAGCTTCCAAGCCCATGTTCCGCGAACGAAAACATACGGTGCCATAAGACAACTCCAAGAAAAAAGTTTGATAAGCATTTTTCCAGGAAAACCAGAAATCTACTTCATCGACAAATCTCCCGACGAAGTCCTCTCACCGATAGTAAACAACCGCGAAACTGAACTAAAAGAAAGTAAGGACCTCATACAAAATCTAGCCCTTGTCTTCAAAGCAAAAATGATTGTGAAGGGCGAAATTAGGAAAGAGTCAGGAGAATTGTGGATGATTCAAGGGAGAGCAAACATTTTCGAAATATTGAACCAACAATTCTTGGGCGCCAAAAATTTCATCCACTACTTCACAACCGCCAATGGATTGGTTCGCGCATACAAAGCGAACGCGGATATGCTCGAGAAAGCTTCGAGACGCGGAGTCGTCGTTAATATGCTTACTAATATTTCGAAAGAAAATGTCACAGTGGCACGTGAGATGGCTGAGATTATCGAACTGAAAAACAATAACAATTCTCTTCCACCGGAAACATCAAGCTTCATTTCAGTTGATTCGCATGACCTAGTAATATTAGAGGCTAGACCTGACGATCTGAGCATAGATCGCGGCACCGATTCCTCAGTATGGACAAATAACGCGTCACTCGTAGCAGTCCATCATCAACTCTTCCTCAAGCTGTGGGATGCCTTACCGAAATTCAAAGCTTCAGAAGCTAAATGATGGAACATTTGTCGAACAGACACGAACCACCACCATCTACTTCTCAGAGGGAAATTTCGATGCAGAGGTATCTTCTTTGTGAGGTTTGTGGAAAACACTTCACCTGTGCATCTGGAATTCGTGATTGTTGGTGCAATCACATCACGCTCACAATTCATCAATTGGAATTGCTCAAACAACGCGCACAAGACTGTGTATGCTCGGACTGCCTTACCAGGTTCGCACACACGATCGTTATTGAGTAAATGCAGCCAAGCCGTCGACATCTCCGCATTTCCCGAAGATAAAACTGATGAAGTCGCGTATTGTCAGGTTCAATTGCGACACGCAAATATTCTTAATACTTTTTGACCTTTCACCCGTCCGTTAGGTGTACGTGATGTCTGAAAGAAGAATCATCGATGACGCATCCTTCCCAAACGAATGGCCTAAAGTCGGCGACCATGAGGGCCACGAGATAAGGAAGAAGGAAGGAGTCAGCAAAGAGCTCGGCGTTCACGGTGTCGCTGTCGCAGTCGACTTCGACATTTGTATCGCTGACGGAATCTGCATCTCGGTCTGCCCAGTAAACGTCTTCGACAAAATGGACTTTCCGAGCGAGCAAGAGAAAATAGACAAGCAAACTCCAAACGATAGCGGAAAACCACTATTAGATCGCTGGAAGGCAGACCCAGCTCGTGAGCGCGACTGCATATTCTGCCGCGCATGCGAAATTCAATGCCCAGTACAAGCAATCAAAATCACCGAAGGCGTTGGACCCTTCGCGTGATCGTTTCACAACTTTTCCTTAACTATTCCATCCTTGTCCGCATGCTCGAAGATGCCTGTATGGAAAAACGCTAAAAGCAAGATCAAAGAATAGTAGGTTGATCAAAATGGTAATTTTCCTTCTCGCAGGAGCAGCGTTACTTGGAGCTTTCGCTGGCGGAGCAATCGGCGCAGCAGCAACAGGTACAGCTACTGGATTATGGGTTGGTGTTGGCGTCGGCGCCCTAGCTGGCGTCGGAATAGCTGGAACAGCATACGCCTTGAGTAGACCTTCGGGTTACTACTATCCTGCACCCTACCCTTACGCATACAACTCGTACCCAGCGGCACCCTACCCTTACGCATACAACTCGTACCCAGCAGCACCAATGTACTATTCGCCCCCACCGAGAGGCTACTACTACCCAGCGTACTACTAAATTCGTAGGGCAACAGAAGTTAGTTGCCCACTCATCATCCCATTACGGAAACGTTAAGTTATGCATCAAACCGCTAGCGGTCCGAGAGAACAATTATTGGATGAGCCAGAATTCGAAACCTTCAGCGTCTACAAATTCTCGATGAACTATCCACCCATCTGCAGAGTGGAATTCAACCCAAAGACCAGACGCGAAGCCGGAGACATAGTCTTCCATTTCCCAGATCCAGACAGACCAAGAGCACCAACAGAGAAAGTTTTCCTCTCATGGGGAGCACTCGATAAGGCAACTAAAAAATTTCCAACAGCCGACGAACAAGCAGAACACAGCCTAAAGGCAGTGAAGAAGAGCAGCGGCGTCAAGGGATTCGAGAAAGTAGCACAGGATACAATTGACATCAACAATCACAAAGCAGTATACAACCGTATCAAGATGGAAGAGGTCCGAGGTGGATTATTCCCTGGAAGAGGCGGAGGCGTTAAACGTGAAGCCCTATCGCTGCACCTCCACTGCGAAAACTCGTCCAGATACTTTGTTATCTATGCAATGCTGACCGCTAATGCTCCCGAAGATTTCGGGGACCTCTATATGATGATGGCTAAATCATTCAAATGCCACTAGATACTCAGACATGATTCGCAGACGTCAACCTTAAAGCCGAACCTTTCCTGACATCTACCTAACGGTGGCCGTAGTGAAATTTGCTCCCGTTCTAGGAAGTTTAGTATTATTCGGTGTCATCATCCAAATTATCCTCGGCTTTCAAATATCCGCGGGCGCCGATGAACTCATCGGCACTCATCTTCTCATCGGTGTGGTTGGATTGGTTCTGGTTCTAGCTTTAACCGTCGTGGCGTTTCGAGGAAAGTCTGCGCCGAGCTACGCGAAAATCATTATGATCATTCTAGCCCTGGTCGTTCTGGCTCAAGTCGGACTTGGGTTCCAGCTATTGAGCGGCGCTGACGCTCTAACCATCTCTCACGAAGCTAACGCGTTCGTTATCCTCATCTTATCACTATTGATGGGAGCGGTCACGATGAAAGCCGCAAAGAAACAGATTCACACTACAACATGACTGTTGAATGTTCACGTTATCTTTATGTTCCCCGCTAAGGCCTGAACTATTTGCGTGCGGGGTAGGATCTGACTTTAGCGGGGGTAGGCGGGAATCCGTGTAAATCCCCCCAGCGCCAAACTCTGAACAGAGGGCGAAGCCAGGTCAAAGGCGCGAGAACATTACGAATGTTCGCGAAGCT